>ERZ778516.1807-NODE-1807-length-15538-cov-4.237293_pt1 | contig 15538 bp, 13 predicted proteins | sample MGYA00510342_ERZ778516 | MGnify/ENA primary metagenome ERZ778516 (study PRJEB29527, sample SAMN07138961) | mouse gut metagenome | material: feces | host: mouse | place: China:Nanjing | collected 2016-01-25 ...
CGAGCAGCTAGTAGAAATGGGATTTAACAGGAATAATATTATTGATTGTATGGCGGAGCTTAAAAAGCTTATGCATTTACAATATTTTGATCTTCCCCAATTAAAAGAGAGGAAGGAGAATAAAGAAATATTTGTTGATGGAGGCGCCTATGATGGAACAAGCTCTGTTGAATTTGTAAAATGGTGTTCAGGATGCCGAAAAAAGATTTATGTGTGGGAGCCGGACGTGATTTCCAGAGAAGCATGTAGTGAGAGATTAAAGAAAATTGATGTAGAATATAAGATAATACCGAAAGGGCTGTGGAAAGATACAGAGCTATTACGGTTTGATATGCAGAACAATAGTTGCTCAAATATTAATGATGAGGGAACAATGATTATAGAGGTGGACAGTATTGATAATATAATAAAGGAGCCTGTTACTTTTATTAAAATGGATATCGAGGGGGCTGAATACCAAGCATTGCTTGGCGCAAAAAATATGATAACGCAGTATAAGCCAAAGTTGGCTATTGCAGTTTACCATAAACCGGAGGATTTGTGGCAATTGCCGTACCTTATTTATGAGATAAGTCCTACATATACTTTCTATTTAAGACATTATTCTTTGGATAGTAACGAGATTGTTTTGTATGCGATATAGAGAGAGGATAATAGAAATGAATATTGTTTATTTACAGTGTGATTGTAGATATAATAAGTGGATACTTGAAAATACAGGGGGGGGGTATAAAATCGTCAATCATACGATTGAAAGATGTAAAAAAATAGAAGCAGAACGTTTAATAGCAGGGATTTATCAATGTCCAGAGAATGAAATGCTTGTAAATGTTTTGAAAGCAGATGGTGTAGAGTGTTTTCTGTCAGACGAGATTTCTGTTAATAAGCGTTTTTTGGATATTGTTTCAGAATTGGACTCTAGATTTATTGTTCGTGTGGGTGGAGATCAAGCTCTTATTGATGCAGATAGAATAAATGATATTCTTCGATTGATGGAAAGCACAGAAAAGGAATGCTTCTATGAAGAAATATCCAGTAGCATCTTTCCAGATATTGTTGCTAAGGAATGTCTTGTAAAGTATTATGATGAACTAAAATCGGAAGGAAGGTATTTTGACAAGTTATTGAAGATACCAGAAGTGAATAGATTTAAGCTTTCTCATCCAATGTTACTGCCTTATGATTTTCGAGCTAATTCTGATAATAATTTTAAGGTATGCAAAAGCATATTAGAGAATAAGTTAAATATTTATGATATTTCGGAAGAAATGCTAAAAAAAGTATTTGGAAGAGATAGTTATTTACGAAAGAATGGATTGTTAGCGAGTTGGATTGTACCGTGGGAAAATGCGGAGCCATTTTATTATGCAGAAGATGGTACAGCTAATCCTTGGTTGTCTAATACAGCAATTGATTTAATTAAACAGCGATTGGGATGGGATATGAAGGTATTCGAGTGGGGAACAGGAAATAGTACATTATTTTGGAGTAGATATGTAAAAAGAGTTGTTTCTGTAGAGCATGATCGGTCATGGTATATGAAAATTAAGGATATCGTACCCTCAAATGTTATATTAAAATGGGTAAAATTGGAATATGCGGGAGCATATTGCAGAGAAATTTTAAATACGGATCATGATTTTGACATAGTTCTAATTGATGGAAGAGATCGGGTAAACTGTGCCTTTAGCGCGGTAAAGAAGTTAACTCCTATAGGAGTGATTATATGGGACAATTCTGAAAGAACAGAATATCGAGAGGGTATCAGTTATTTGAAAGCAGGAGGATTTAAGCAGATTGAATTAAAAGGTTTAGTGCATGGGGTTCCTGAAGCTGTTTGTTATACATCTATATTTTATAGAACAGAAAATATTTTCGGTTTATGAGATAAGAACTAGGAGGAGAAAGACGTGGACATTAAGGTGAGCGTGATTATTCCTGTATATAATATGGCTAAATATCTCGGAGAATGTCTAGAAAGTATTGCAAGGCAGACATTGGACGGCATAGAGATAATAGCAATTGATGATGGGTCAACAGATGATTCATTGGTCGTATTGACGCAGTATCAAAAAAAGTATGCTAATCTTGTGGTTTTACATCAGAAAAATCATGGAACTGGCAATGCCAGAAATAATGGAATCCGTCATGCCAGAGGAAAATATATTGCATTGATGGATCCGGATGACTTTTATCCGCAAAATGATAGCCTTCAAGCTCTTTATGAGGCGGCAGAAAAACAGAATGTACTTATATGTGGGGGAATTATTATTCGCAATTATAATGGGATTCGAACGCCCTTGAATGATAAACAGGATCGGGAATACTTTTCCAATTGTATGGTTACTGTAAAAGAGTATCCCTATTTAAATGGGCAGACGAGATTTATATATCGGACGAAGATGCTTCAAGACCATGATATATATTATCCAGAGTACCGGGGATTTGAAGATCCGCCGTTTACACTCAAGGCTTTTCTTTGTGCTGAAAAGTTTTACGGAATTAATAAAGAAGTGTATGAATATAGGGTAGGGCATAAAGACGTATACTATCCATTTGAAATCAGTAGAGATATTTTGTATGGTTTTCGTGATATTTTTGAAATGGCAAAAAATAATAACCTTGAAAATTTATGTAGAAATTCGTTATCGATTGCATATAGCACATATGTTATTCCAAAGTATAAATACGCATTTTGCGGAAATCGGGAAATAGACAAAACAATAGGGGAAATAAATACAATTATAGAAAGCTGGTCAGTGGCAGATAACAATTTAATTCTTACAAATGAAAAGGTATTACAGTATAGAGAAGAAAGTATAAACGAACGAAAAAAGATAGAAGAAATTTTAAAACAAGATTACGTGATTATTTATGGGGCAGGATCGTGGGCGGCTCGTTTTCTGAGGATGTACAAGAACAACACAGAGAATATAATAGGTGCTGCTGTTACAGATAGACTAAAATCAGAATCAGTAGTCGAAGGCATTGAGGTAAAGCAAATAGAGGAATATATATCCAACAAGGATAGAGCATTTGTTATTGTGGCTGTTGATGAAAAATACCAGTATGAAATAGAAAAACACTTGCATTCTTTGGGGTTTTTGAGGATTCATAAAACTGATAGGCGAAAAAATGAATTGGCAGAGGCGCTTGTTAGCTCATATTAGCGTACAGAGGGAGAATTGTATTTTATGAGTAGAGAAGATATTTCAATTATCGTTCCGGTATATAATGTTGCATCGTATTTAGAGGATTGCCTTGAAAGTGTGTTACAGCAAAATTTTCAAAATTGCGAAATAATATGTATTAATGATGCATCTACGGATAATTCGGACTTAATTCTTCAAAGGTATGCATTAAAATACACACAAATTAAAGTCGTTACACATACACAAAATCAAGGATTGTCGGCTGCAAGGAATACAGGATTGAAATATGCTAAGGGTAAGTATGTGTGGTTTGTGGATTCTGATGATATGATAATGCCAAATGCTCTTAAAGAGTTATACTATATAATAGAGAAGGAAAATATTGATATTGTATATTTTGATATGATTCGAATAAAAGAGGATGATTATAAGAGAAAAGTGGTGGTAAGTGAAACTTATCATGAATATGATGATGTTTGTTCTGGGAGGGAGATGTTTTGCAAATTTGTTGAAAAAAGTCAAATGAAATTTGAAGTATGTAGACAATTAGTTCGGAGGGAATTTCTTAAAGAACACAATATTAAATTTTATAAAGGAATTTTACATGAGGACGAATTGTTCTCTTTTCATTGTGTGTTCCATGCAAAAAAAGTTCTGAATGTAAATGAAAAATACTATATCTATCGGCAGAGAATAGGTTCAATTATGAGTAATAAAGAGCATAGAAGATCAGAGTCTCTTTTTGTGGTTTTAGTACAGATTATGGCTATTTGGGTTTCAAATATCTTTACGGACAGAGAAAATCAGGCTATAGCAAAATATTATAAAGACTTATATTGTTCTTATAAATATTATTTGTGTTTTGGCAATCAAAGTGAAAAGTTGGAAGTTGGTGGGCTTCCTGAAAAAACTTTATTTTCGTTATTGATGACAAAGGATGAAAATACTTATCTTTCTCTAAGTGATATTCAACTGAAGGAAATAGATGAAGGAGAAAGAGTAATAGTGTATGGTGCCGGATGGGCGGCTAGAGATATTGTGTGTATACTAAAGAAAAGAAATGTGAAGATTGATACTATTGCAGTGAGCGATGTTGCTTTTAACCCGAAACAGTTTTGTGGAATTCAGGTAAACGATATAAAAAATATTGCAAATGCTATGAAAGATGCAGTAGTTATTATTGGTGTGACAGAAAAGTACAGAAAAGAGATTTTAGATAATTTGAAACTGTTGGGATTTGAAAATATTGTCATACCAGAGGCTAAAGGGCAAACAAAGTAAAGCAAGAATAAGATTTGATGGTAAGTTATTATCTGCCAAGTACAAAGTTATTAGTCAGAGGAAGGAAATTAGTTAAAATGAGATACGAATCATATGCGCAGGAATTAGAGGATATTATCTTGTATGTAGCATTACAGGATGTGGATGAGGGATTTTATATTGACATAGGAGCAAATGATCCTATCGAGATTAGTGTAACAAAATTTTTTTATGACAGGGGATGGAGTGGCATAAATGTGGAACCACTTAGATCAAAATGTGCTTTACTGGAGAATGAGAGACCAAGGGATATTAATTTATGCATAGGGATTAGTGATAGGAGAGGTGAAACGGCTGTTGTTGCTGCTGGATCAGGCTCGACTTTTTCTGATAAGGTAGCTCAAAATCTTGGTTATTCAAATAATAATAAATATATGAAAACCACATTAACTCTTTCGGATATTTTTGAAAAATATTGCAATAAAAATCAACAAATTCATTTTTGTAAAATTGATGTAGAAGGATATGAAAAACAGGTCTTGGAAGGAGTAAACGATTGGAATGTTTACAGACCTTGGATTTTTGTGATTGAAGCAGTTGAACCAGGGACAAGCATTCCGGCTTATGAATTGTGGGAAGATATTTTGCTGAAAAATGGGTATGTATTAGCATATAAAACAGGAATAAATAGATATTATCTGGATAAAAGAAAAGAACATCTTATGGAAAGATTTGGAGAAATACAAAAGTTTGTCAGTGAGAATAGTATTGTAAAGATGGAGATGACGGATGTTGATGCAATAAAGATATTGGCTGTATGTGAACTGTAAAGTGATGGAATGGTATTGTATATAGAATAAAAAAGCAGAGAGAGATAGGAGATCACAATATGAAATTATTAGTATGGGGTACAGGTAATTTTGCAAGAGAAATTTTAGATAATGGTATAGAGGGAGAGATTATTGGATTCATTGAAACAAATAAATCTAAAAATGAATATGAAAATTGTCCAGTATATGATGCTTATACAATACCAGAGGGAGTATATGCGTACATAGTGGTAGCTACAATATATGTGGAAGAAGTGTATCAGACATGCAGTGAAATTGGGTTGGATATGTCCAAGCTGGTGTTCCTGAGGTGGGCGGAGGGAATCCCTTTTAATGATGATCCTGAAATTAAGGATATTTTAAGTGAAAAAAATTATACGATTTATGCAGTTGAGTTTGGACGGATTCAGGGTACGTTTTGGGAGAAAGACAAGGATTTATATACGAAAATGAATAAAAGGGTGGAGTTTGCGATAAATGACGATTTTCTTTATCCGATTATTGCAGATAAATATACCGAGAATGGTGGGATGCATGAGTATTTTTGGCAGGATCTGTGGGCAGCGAAGTACATTATTTCGGAAGGAGTTTCGGAGCATTACGATATAGGAAGCAGAGTAGATGGATTTATTGCACATTTACTTGCAGCAAACATTAAAGTGAATATGATTGATGTTCGCCCATTTCCGGGTGAGGCAGAAAATCTTTATACAATAGTTGATGATGCAACAATGATGGATCATTTTGAAGATAACAGTATTTCAAGTTTATCAGCAATGTGTTCTTTAGAACATTTTGGATTGGGGAGATTTGGAGATCCGGTGGATCCAGAGGCGTGTTTTAAATGTTTTAAACAAATACAAAAGAAAATGAAGAAAGGAGGGAAACTGTATATTTCTGTTCCAATTGGTAGGGATTGTGTACAGTTTAATGCGCATAGAATTTTTTTTGCAGAAACAATTATTAAAAATTTTGCTCAGCTTCACTTGTTAGAGTATTCTGTAATTAAAGATAGGGCTATTCAATATAATGTGGATATTCATAAGTATGATTATATAGAAAAGGGTCATTTGACGGGATTATTTCGTTTCGAAAAATAGAAAAAATACAAAAGATTATCATTCCTTAATCATTAAACGAAAGGTATGGAGGTTAGGATGGCAAATGAAGTAAAGATAACAGTTGTTGTGCCAGTTCATAATTCAGAAAAATATTTAAAGGAGTGTTTAGAAAGCGCCCTGTCCCAATCATTTAAAGATATAGAAATTTTATGTATTGATGGGGGAAGTAAAGATGCTTCATTTGAAATTATTAAGAAAATACAGGAAAAAGACGACAGAATTGTGTATATAAGTGATTCTGATACAGGATATGGACATAAACTGAATATAGGAATAGGTAAGGCAAGAGGAAAATATATATCTATTTTGGAGTCAGATGATAGAATGGGCATCGAAATGTTGGAAAGATTGTATGAGATTGCACAACAATATGATGCCGATATTGTTGATGCTGATTATTATAATTTTTTCAATCATGGAGGCAAAGAATATTTTGAACGAGTGATAAAATATTCAAAGTTAGACTGTTACAATCATCTGATAAATTTTGCTGACTTTGCAGAAAAAGAAATTGTAACAAGCGGTATATGGACAGCGCTATACAGGAAGAAATTTTTAGAGCAGCAGAACATTTATTTAAATGAATCTGAAGGCGCTTCTTATCAGGATGCTTCGTTTCTTTTTCTTACCAGTATTTTGGCAAAAAACGTATACCATTTGAGTATACCCTTGTATCAATATCGTGTTGATAATGTAGGCAGTTCCGTTAAGGATGATAGAAAAATTTTTGAAATTATCTATGAAATGGAGTTTTTAAAAAATGATTTAGAGAAACGTGATATACATGACCAAAGTGTATGGAAACTTTATTATATCAGAAAATATAATGCTTTTTATTGGAATTATTGCCGCTTATCGCCACATTCAAAAGAAATATTCTTAAAGGAGTATTTGAAAGAGTTAGAGCTAGATATACAAAGAGGAGTAATTAATAGGGAAAATTTTACAGGCTCTTTATATGAACGCACTTTTTTAATTATTGATAGTAAAGAAAACTTTATAAATAAAGTTATAGAAAAGGAAGGACAAACATGGCAGGAAAAATTCTGTAAGCTTTTGGATTTAATTAGAAGTTACAAAGTGGTTATATTTGGCGTAGGGATGATTGGGACTCGTTTAGTTGGTATGTTACAGCAAAATGAAGGCAGAATTTGCGGGATATGTGATAATTCTTCCTCTTTACAAGGAACAAAAAACAATCAATATATGGTATGTTCCGTTAAAGAAGCCGTGGAAAGGTTTAAAGATGCATTATATATCATAACATGCAGAGAACATTCAGATGAGATGAAAAGACAGCTAATAAGAGAAGGAATCAAAGAAACCAATATTATCATTTTTGGGGACAAATAGGAGGATTAGCCTATGAAAACGGTAGTCTGTTTTGGCTGCGGTGAGTTAGGGGAATATTTTGCAAAATCATATGGCAAATACATAAAAATAGAATATTTTTTGGATAACTGTTCTAGTGCGCAAAAAACATTCTGTGGATTTAACAGGTTTGTTCCTTCGAACGATAATTGCAAGGACGTATTTGTAGTAGTTACAAATGTAAGGTATTATCAGGAAATAGCGTTGCAATTAAATTCTTACGGTTTAGAGGAGGGAAGAGATTTTCTTTCCATAGGAGAGTTTGAAAAAATAAATTCGACTCTCCGAACAGGATTGAAGACAATAAAGTGCTGGTTTGTTGATTTTTGGGACGGATTTGATTTGTATGATAATGTATTTGTATGGGCTTTAAGGAAAGATTATAATGTTGTATTTGATGATAAGAATCCCGATTTCCTGTTTTGCTCAGTTTTTTATGGGGAAGAATGTAATGCGATTCAATACCAATGTACCAGAATTTTCTATACAGGAGAAAATCTGATACCAGATTTTAATATATATGACTATGCGATGGGATTTGATTATATTATATATGGAGATCGATATCTTCGTTGGCCAATATATCGAATTTATCCCGAATTTGAAACAATCAAAGAAAAACATAAAAAATATGATATGGATACTTTTATGAAAAGGGATTTCTGCTGTCGTGTTGTAAGTAATCCGAATTCTGCTTATAGAGAAAAATTATTCGAAGAATTGAGTCAGAGAAGGTATGTTGCATCTGGTGGTAGATGTAAGAATAATCTGCCAAATGCAGAATGTGTTAAGAATAAGATTGATTTTTTGTCAAAATATAAATTTAATCTGGCAATAGAAAATGAGAACTCAAGCGGATATGTTACAGAAAAAATTGTTCAAGCGTGGGCGGCTGGTTGTATACCTGTGTACTGGGGGAGTGCAGGTACAATAACGAGAGAATTTAATAAAGCAGCTTTTGTTGACTGTAGCGATTTTGCAACTACAGATGATTTGGCAGACTATCTTTTTGAACTGGAAAATGACAGAAATACGTTGGAAACAATGTTGAAAACACCTGTTTTACTAAAGGATTCGGCAGATGATAATGAACTACGACTATTTTTGAAAAATATTGTGGAAAAGCCGGAAGATAGAAGAATACAAAGACTTTCCGCAGTAAGCGATAGAGCAAGGGAGCTGGATCAGATGTATGGGAAGGGGATCTGATATGTATTCTTTTGATGTTTTCGATACATTAATAACGCGTTACACTTTTGAGCCAAAAGGCATTTTTGTGTTGATGCAGGAAATTATGCAGAGGGTGGGAGAATATGATTCTTTTTTGATATCAAATTTTTATGAATTGCGCACGGGTGCAGAAGAATTAGCAAGAGTATATGCTACGGCGAATGGAAAAAGAGAGATTACATTAGATGATATATATCGATCGTTGATGACAACAGCATGTATAACACTGGAACAAAAAGAGAAATTAAAAAAGTTGGAAATAGAAACAGAATACAATAATGTGATTGGTATTTCAAAAAATATAGAATTGCTAAAAGAACTTAAAAATAAAAAAGCACATATGGTATTGATTTCGGATATGTATCTTAGCGAAAAAGACATACGTCGTATGCTGTGTAAAGCAGATAGTATATTTAATGAAATTCCTATATATGTTTCTTCAGACTATGGTATGACTAAATCTTGTGGAGAGTTGTATCGTTTGGTTAAAAGCAGGGAAAAGGTAGAGTATTCTGATTGGATACATTATGGTGACAATGAATATGCTGATATTGAAGCTGCTTCAAAACTTGGAATAAAAGCAATCCACTTAATTCCCAGAATGTTGAGAGAGTATGAACAGCCTCAAAGGGATGTATATCATCAATTATCAATTGGGGCATCAAGCTATATAAGGAGTGGACTGAAAGGGAAAAATCTAGCTGTTGAAGTGGGAAGTTCTCTGGCAGGTCCAATCTTGTATCCTTATATCAATTGGGTGATAGATCAGAGTATAAACAGAGAAATTAATCGGTTATATTTTGTGGCTCGCGATGGATGGATATTAAAACAAATAGCAGATCTTATTATTAAATTAAGGAAATATCCGATTAGGACATATTATATATATGGCTCAAGAAAAGCATGGAGGCTGCCGTCATATGATGGTTCTGTAAAGGACTTTGACAGGTTCTTATTATGGTCTAATATGAATGAAGTGCTTTGTTTAGATGATTTGGCGGAAGTTTTTCATTTAAAATTGGAAAAATTGAAGTATTTTTTGCCAGAACAATTCAAAAATATTAATGAAACACAATATCTGTCGAATTTCCAGAAAGATAATATCTGTGGACAACTTAGAGTGAATAAGGATTTTAGAAACTTTTTGGTAGAAGAACAGGTTGAAAATAGAAACTTACTTATTAGATATTTGAAACAGGAAATGGATTTATCTGATGATAAGTATGCTTTTGTCGAGTTGTCGGGTACAGGGTACACACAGAAATGTCTTGCAAGGGTAGTAGAAAATTTTTATGATGGAGAAATAAAAAATTTTTATTTAAAATTAGACAGCATACAGGAAGAAGAACAATGCCGTTTTCTAAATTTTTATCCAAGTAACATGAAGAGAAGTTATATGTTGGAGCTTTTGTGTCGGGCGCCGCATGGCCAGACAAAAGCATATGCAGAAAAGGAAAGTGGTATTATTCCGATTCTGGAAGAGTATGAAGGAGAGCAGCTCGAAGAATATGGTATAGAAGAATATAAAACAGCAATTCTTGATTATGTAAGGCAGATGGAGCAGGCATACAGCCAGAATGGACTCGGATATTTTACTCCTATTGATATTATACGTGAGTATATGGAAGTTATTGCTATAAATCCACCAGAAGAAATTGCACAATATTTTTGTCATATGCCATTTTCGTCAGGCGGGAGAAAAAACAAGATCATTGAATTTGCACCTGCTATTACAAAAAAACAGTTAAGAAAGATTTATTTTTGGAATGATGTTGAAAATGTGGGACAGGTTTATCAAGGCGACTCATTAGACTATGCATTGGTAGTATCAGATCAAGCAGAACATTATAAGAAAAAATGTCAGAAATATGGAAAAACCTGCTTAGGAACATGGATAAAAGGAGTGAATCGATATTTACGAACACATCAAAAGATTGGAATAGACTATTTCTGCCCATGGGAATTTTTGAGGGGAACAATTGTTATTTATGGTGCAGGAAAGGTTGGACAGGCATATGTAAAACAGGCAAGATTAAAGGATGCAAAATGTGATAATTTGTTGTGGGTTGACAGTAATTATGACAATCTGAGAAAGATAGGACTAGATGTAAATTCGCCAGATGAAATAAAAGAATATTCATTTGATAGAATTATTATAGCTATACATAACACTGTCATAAGGCAGGAGATTTGGGATAAACTTCATCAAATGGGAATTGAGGCAGGAAAAATATATTATGGATGATTTTTTGTTCTTTGAAGTCGAAAGAAAAGGAGGATAGGGAACGAAAGATTACTTGTAGAGGAGCTATTTAGTAATTTAAAAAGATTACGGGGAATATAAGAAGAGAAAAGTTATATTGCTAGGCTATATCACGCTGGATACACTTTTATCTTTTCAACATTGCATATCAATAGTATGTTTCATGATTTGCATGCAAAGGAATGGACGAACAATCTGTGTAAATACTGCCAATAGGATTGGGGGAGTATATATAAATTTTGTATATCTGCAGTAAAAATTTCCTTATATATATGAAACAGAAATTGACTCGGAGGATGTTTCGGAGCAGAGTGAACGTATAATAAAATTATCAGTACTGTTAAAAAGTATACAGCGATATATTTTATTATTTTTTGTTGAGAATATACTGCCGATAGAAAGCGCCTGCCACCAAACCAGGTCATGGAAAAGTCGTTTGAAAATTCATTGAAAGCTTTATCTTATTGAAATGCTTGATATGATAACCCGCGACAATTTTTCGTTGATACGTAGCGGTGATGCAGGAGATTATATGGAGAATTTCTTGTATGTATATAAAAATATACTGGAAAGTCCGCAAATATTGTTAAAATTTGATATGAAAAACTTTAAAGAGATTAAGGAATACTGTTATGCATTACCTCGACAGACAGTTATACCAGACATTAGAAATAATAGTTTTAGTTAGAATGATATATGTAGAGTTTAGAGGAGAGAATCTGGAATTTGTTATGATAGAGAATATAGATGACATGAGCAAGAGAAATGATAAACGAATGAAAAACACTAAGAAACTCTAAGGTAGCGTTTTTCATTAAGATTTGTGTCAACGCAGAGTGGTGGGATGGTGATAGAAATGGGAGATGAGAAAATAGGAAGTATATATTTTTTTGGAGCAGGAAAACGAGGCCAGACCTGTTTAAAAGTTTTTAAAGATTATGGGATTGTACCGGATGGTATACTGGATAATAATAGAGAATTGTGCGGAAAAATGTATGAAAATGTGATGGTTAACAGTCCAGATATTTTGCGTACTGTCCATTTGGAAAAGATTTTTATTACCTGTAACAGTGAATCCGAAATATATTGTCAATTGTTGGATCTGGGAGTCGGAAAAAAGAAAATTGTAACAGGATATCATGATATTTTGAATCATTTGATTTATTATTCTGCGCAAAAAGCTGGTTCTGTAAATAAGATTAAAGCATTGCCTGATAAGCATGGAAGAGAAAAGATTATATTTGACTTGCAGAATGGACTGGTTCTCGGAGGTGTTGAGGCATGGAGTTATGAGCAGGCAAAGAATTTTAAAAGAAACGGGTATCAGGGAGTATATTTGACTACTGATACTGTAGATTCTGCTGTCGCTGATTATGTGTATCCTGTCTGTATACTAAATAATAGAGAGTATGAAACTGAGAAAGACAGGATAAAAATATGTGTCGAAAAAATTATTGAACATCTTCCCTGCACAATAATCTGCAATTTTCCCCAACAGATTTTTTGGTCGGCGTGTATTGTAAGGCGGTTATACCCTGACCATGTTAGAGTAATTGCAGTGCATCATAGTGATGATGAATTATATTATCATGCATATTCTTTGTGGCAGAAGGAGATAGACAAATGTATGGTAATCAGTTCGCAGATCAAAAATAAGTTGCTGTTTCTTGGAATGGAAGGGAAAAAAATTAGTTATTTAAAATGGAAAGTGGTCTGTGAGGAATATATAAATAGGACATGGAACAAAGTGTTAGCACCATTACAGATTGGATATGCAGGTAGAATAACTGTAGTATCAAAACGCATAGACGTACTTCCTGAATTGGCTGTAAAATTGAAGGAGAAAAATATTTGCTGCCAGATAAATATTGCAGGATCAGGTGAATATGAAGCAATATTACAGCAACGGGTAAAAGACGAAAATATTGAGAAAGATATCATGTTCGCAGGATATATCGACAGAGAATATCTTCCAGATTTCTGGAAGAATCAGGATATCATGATTAGCTGTTCAGAGCGAGAGGGACACAGTATTTCTCAATCTGAAGCTATGGCGGCAGGAGCAGTGCCTGTCATAACAGATGTATCCGGAGCAAGGGATGATGTGACAGATGGATATAATGGATTTGTTGTGCCTGTAGGGGATGTAGATGCTCTTGCAGATAGGATTTGTTATTTGTATTATAATCGGGATGAACTGGTGCGTATGGGTAAATGCGCACATGATACAATTTATGAACGTCAAAAGAATCTGAATCAGACAGAATTTTGGAATAAATTGCTAAAGGAAGTGTGGGAATCGTGAATGTAAAAGTATCAGTGATTTTGCCATCCCTGAATGTAGCTCGTTATATAAGAGAATGCATGGACAGTGTGCTTAGCCAGTCATTACAAGAGTTGGAAATAATTTGTGTTGACGCGGAATCTGTAGATGGGACGAGAGAACTACTAAATGAATATGCAGGAAAAGATTCAAGGATTACTGTTTTAAACAGTAATGTAAAAAGTTATGGAAAACAGGTAAATATAGGGCTGGAATATGCATCAGGGGAATACATAGCAATTTTGGAAACAGATGATTGGATAGCAAAGGATATGTATCAATCTCTATATAAATGTGTATCAGAAGATCATCTTGACTATGCTGCTGCAGATTTTGATATATTTTACGAGCTTCAGAGTGGAAGCCGCTATTTTAATAGGCAGTATTTGTTTTGGGGTGAACAGCGGGAATGGTATGGAAAGATATTGGATTCAGATCAGATTGCTGCTTTAAGATCAGATGATTATGTGCTATGGAAAGGAATTTATAATAGGGAATTTCTGAATGTAAATCATATAAGACTTCATGAGTCGTTTGGTGCTGCGTTTCAGGATATGGGATTTTTACAACAGGTTAAGACATATGCAAAACGTGCAAAGTATATTGATGAAAGTTTCTACAGATACAGACAAGATAGAGAAGGGGTATCTTCTAAAGGGATAGAAGGACTCAAATATTATGAAAATGAATTTTTATGGATCAATGATAAATTAAAACTGCCAGTTCTCTTAAAAGGTGTTCATAAAAAATATTATTATTATACAATGAGTATTTCGTTTATCACAAAATATGAGCAGATTTTGATTAGTTTGAATGGAAACTGGCAAGATAAACGATTAAGCGAATCATATTTATGGTTTCAAGAACAACTGGTAAAAGCTGTTCGTGGTGGTATTTTGGATGAAACAATGTATGCGGTAGCGTTGCGGGAGCGGTTAAGGCTTTTGCTTACGTCACAGGAGGCACATGCGAAGGTGGTAATGAACACGGAAAAAAAGAAGCAAGACTGTGTACAATTATTAAAAAAAATAACAAGAAATCGTCCATTAATAATATTTGGGTGTGGTGTGCGTGGCGAAAAATTAATGCTGTTCTGTAATAGAAATCATATTGATATGAAGGCATTTTGTGATAATAATGTAGCGATTCAAGGTAAAAAAAAGTTTGGATTTCCGATAATTTCACCAAATGATCTAAAAAGTGAAATCTATAATAAAAATGTGATGGTTATATTATCTATGAAAAAAGGAGCAGAACAGGTGCATGGACAATTGGTCAATCTGGGAATTGAAGCACACAAAATAGTAAATGAAATACCAGAAGGGATTATATAAGAAAAATTATGAAATAGTACCAATATATTATAATTTGCAAGTATAAAATACCAGGAAATATTGTAGGGAGCATTCTGTCAGATTGAGATGGATAAATTAAGAGTACCATGTTGAACCTTGAAAAATTCATATTTTACATCAAATCAAACTATAGTTCAATAAAATTCTTTGACAGTTCGTTAGATAAATGTTATAGCGTTGATATTTCGCGAGATATTATTTTGATAACAAATCCTTATGATAAAAGAATATATTTCTGAAAAGATTTTTGGATACTTAGTAAAAAGATCTGGTGTGAAGTATGAAATTGTCATATATTGCATCGAATTTTGTTTTTGTAAATAATTATTTAGATTTTTAAAAGATTTATGGAATGAAGTACATAGAACAAATATCAGAAGGGATGATACAAGGGAAATTATGGACAAAAATGTTATAGTGGCGATATGTACACCTTATTATAAGAAATCTGAGTTTTTAGTTCGGCTAATAGAATCGATAAAAATGCAGACATTTCAGGATTATATTGTAGTAGTTACAGATGATGGTTCTGATGATCGGGCTAAAGAATATATTGCGTCCTTGGGAGAGCGTTATATTTATCCTAAAATCCCGAATAATTTTATACACTGGTGAATAAATCCTGTATTTATA
>ERZ778516.1811-NODE-1811-length-15519-cov-12.011834_pt1 | contig 15519 bp, 14 predicted proteins | sample MGYA00510342_ERZ778516 | MGnify/ENA primary metagenome ERZ778516 (study PRJEB29527, sample SAMN07138961) | mouse gut metagenome | material: feces | host: mouse | place: China:Nanjing | collected 2016-01-25 ...
AAGTTCACGTCCCGGCCCACCATCATGGCGGCCAGATCGTTTTCGTTCACCTCGTTCACCTTTACGGTCCGGATGTATTTCCCCTGACGGATGATCGTACAGCTGTCTGCACAGGCGGTAATCTCCTTCAGCTTATGGGTAATCAGGATCACGCTCTTGCCGTCCGCCGTCAGGTTCTCGATGATCTCCATAAGGCCTTCGATCTCCTGGGGAGTCAGAGAAGCGGTTGGTTCATCCAGAATCAGCGTGTCCGCTCCCCGGTAGAGCACTTTCAGAATCTCAACGCGCTGCTGCATTCCCACAGAAATATCTTCCACCTTCGCATCCGGATCCACCTTCATCCCGTAACGTTCCGAAAGCTCCACTACCCTTTCTCTTGCCGTCCGGTGGTCGATGACCAGCCCTTTGACCGGTTCCACACCCAGGATAATGTTATCTGCCACACTGAAGGGCTGAATCAGCATGAAATGCTGATGCACCATGCCGATCCCGATATCGATGGCATCCTTCGGACTGGAGAACTGCACTTCCTTTCCGTTGATCAGAATCTGTCCGCTGGTGGGCTTATAAAGCCCGCAGAGCACGTTCATCATCGTACTCTTGCCTGCGCCGTTCTCTCCCAGGATCGCATGCACCTCTCCTTTGTGCACCGTCAGATTGATGTGGTCATTCGCCGTAAAATCGCCGAACTTTTTTACGATGTCCTTCATCTGGACCACAACGGTACCCTCATCCATATGACTTACTCTTCCCACTCCCCTGCCTCCTTTTCCATATGTATTTATAAATTCATGCCTCCGGCCGTTTTTCTGCCTGCGGCAGGTTTTTAAAAAGAACAGGCGTCAGCACTGCTTTCGAATTGATACCAAAAGCAGCTCTGGCGCCTGCATAAAATCATTCCATTTCTTTCCTGTCAGACGAACCGACTTTCCTGAAATCTTAATCTAACTGATATACATCACCGTGAGCAGCCTCAAACTCATCCTTCGTGGAAGGAACAACTACTTCACCATTGATGATCTTTGTCTTCACCTCTTCTACTGCTGCAACCACTTCATCGGTCAGCAGATCCTGTGTCGGCGCGATGTCAACGCCGCCGACCGGCAGATCATACGTATGGATACCGCTCTCCAGAGTTCCTGCAATCAGGGACTCTACCGCATCATAAACCGCATTATCCACTCTCTTCATGGCAGAAGTGATGATGGTGTTGGGAGCGATGCCGGACTGGTCGCTGTCCACGCCGATCGCATAAACGCCTGCTTCCTGGCATGCCTCGATCACACCCAGACCCGTAGCGCCTGCTGCATGGAACACAATGTCTGCGCCATTGGTAATGGCCGTATTGGCATTCGTCTTACCGGTAGCAGAATCAGCAAAAGAGTTCGCATTGAACTGCTGAATGGTTACATCCGGATTCGCATCCAGAGCGCCTGCGCAGTAGCCGTATCCAAACAGGTTCATGTTGTCATTTGCCATACCGATGACAAATCCAATATTGTTGGTTTCTGTCATAAGACCTGCCACATATCCCACCAGATAGGACGCCTGCTCCTGCTTGAACATCAGGCAGCTTACATTGTCCAGCTCGATGGTTGCATCATCAATGATGGCAAACTTCACATCCGGATTCGCCTCTGCAGCCGCTTTGGTTGCATCTGCCAGCATATAGCCGACACTGATAATCAGGTCATACTCTTCATCAATAAAGGTTTCAATATTCGGCACATAGTCTGCATCGGTAGCAGACTCCAGATAGTTTGCCTCTACGCCGAGATCTGCCATGGCTCTCTGAAGGCCTTCCCATGCAGACTGGTTGAAGGAACCGTCATTGACGCCGCCCACATCCGTGATCAGGCCGATCTTGAAGTCAGCGCCGTTTCCTGCTGCATCTGCAGCCGGAGCCTCTGCATCCTCATCGGACACTTCGACCTCTCCTTCCGGAGCATCCGCTGCCGGCTCTGCAGTGGAACCGCCGTCAGAAGAACCGCCTCCGCAGGCTGTCATCGCTGCTGTCATTGCTGCTGTCAGTAATACTGCCAGAATTTTCTTTTTCATATGTTTTTCTCCTTTCCCTTGGTGGCTTTCGCCCGAAACCGCTCAGGCGCACGGCTTTCGCAGCCCTGCATCCGTCATACCGCATGGTATCCTGAGACAGGCTTTCGCTTTTATCATATCATCTTTGCGTCAAAAAAGGAAGCAGGAATTTTAAATTTCCAGTATTTCCGCCGAAATGGTCTTTTGCAGACCCGGATACCGCACCTTGCTTTCATCCGAACTTCAGGCTGTACAGCCTGTGTTTTACCTGTTCATCTGCAAAGGACACCTCTGCTGCATTCCGGAAGAAACGTTCCAGTTCCTCCTTTGCAACCCCATACTCCCGGGATACAAATTCCATCTCCCGGGTCATGCTGGTACTGCTCACGGTCCGGTTATCTGTATTCAGTGTTACCAGAAGCCCGGCATCCATGAACTCCCGGATCGGATATTCGTCCTTTCGGGCCGCCCGGGTCTGCAGGTTGCTTGTGGGGCACATCTCGATGCCGATCCTTCTGTCGGCGCAGAGTTTCTGCGCCGCCGGATGGCCTTTCAGGGCGATTCCATGGCCCACCCGCGAGGCGCCGCACTCCACAGCTTCCAGGACATTTTCCACCCTGCCGCATTCTCCGGCATGAATCGTAAAGGGAAATCCGAGTTTCCCTGCCTGTGCAAAAAGATCCCGAAATCCTTCCATCGGCCAGGATGCCTCGTCTCCCGCCAGATCCACCGCGCACAGCCCTTCTCCAAGGTACTCTCTGCATACCTTCATCATGGCGAGACTGTCTGCCTGCGGATGATGCCGCATGGCGCAGGCGATTACATTCCACGAGACCTGACACTGCGCCTGTGCCTCCTTCAGACCGTCCAGAACCGCTTCCACCGCCTGCCTGCAGCTCAGATGCTCATGCACGGATGACAGAGGCGCAAAACGAACCTCCATATATACCACATGTTCCTCTGCCGCATTAAGCAGAAGCTCTTTTGCCGCCATTCGAAGTCCTTCTTCTTTCTGTACGCACTGAAGCGGCAGGCGGAACCGGTCCAGATATTCCGCCAGATTCTGACAGCTGTCTTTGGCCTCCAGCTCTGCCGGATCCACCTTTTTCTGCAGAATTTTTTCCACACACTGCCGTGTCATGGAACCGTCCAGGTGACAGTGCAGGTCAATTTTCGGCAGATCTTTCATCCTGTTTTTCTGCTTCTCTTCCATCTCGTACCTCTTTCCATGTATAAGCCTTCACAAAAAATCCGCACCAGAACATCCACTTCAACACGGACTTCTGAATCTGACTGTTATTATATCAGACAGCCGGATACCATGTAAAGCCTCTCTGAAGCCTGCGTCTGGCTGAACACCGGCGCAGATGTGAAAAACAACAATCTTTTGCATAAAATCGACTCTTCGCATGAAATGTGATATAATACTTTTAAACAGACCGGCCATGGTACCTGCCGTCTGAACTATATCTGGACACATTTAAAGGGAGATCATACCATGTACAGAAAAAAAATTCATTTGATACGCATATCTGCACTCACTCTGTCAGCCTCATTCCTGCTCTTTGGCTGCACCCGGAATACCCCGGCCCCCGAAACAGAGGCTGAACGTATTCCGACCGCTGATTTCGCTGCCGAAGAACAGTTTCAGGAAATGATCCACAATCTCTTCTATGATACGGTCACCAGCTCCGGGCTGACCATGCATTCCATGCTGACGGATCCGGAAGCATACGGCATCACTGAATACCCGGAAACTCTGGGAGACTACAGCATCCAGGCGCTTCAGGACAATTATGCAGAGCTTCGGGAAGATTATGAAAAGCTTCTTTCCATTGACCGGAGTGCACTGTCCCCGGAACTTCAGACAGACTACGATATTCTGCTGGAATATATGGAGACCGAGCAGGAGGGAGAAAAGTTTTTACTCTATGATCATCCTTTTTCTGCAATCAGCGGCGTTCAGGTAGAGCTTCCCATCGTCCTTGCGGAATACAGTTTCCGGACGCCGGAAGATGCAGAACACTATCTGGCTCTCCTCTCCAGTATCGACGAGTATTATGATCAGCTTCTGAAATATGTGCAGGCACAAAAGGAGGCCGGCATCTTTCTGTCTGACCAGACAATCAGCGACGTGCTCGACTCCTGTCAGTCCTATCTGGACGCCCCTGAAACCGGCATGATGGCAGAGACATTTCTGTCACGGCTTGACAGCCTTACGGAACTTTCACAGGAGGACCGGGAAGCATTGATCTCCAGAAATGAAGAGATTCTGAAGAATGATTTTACTGCTGCCTATGTAACCCTGACCGAAGGGCTTGAAGACATGAAGGGACATGCCGAATCTCCCTCCGGCGCTTCTTCTCTCCCCAACGGAACAGAATACTATGAATATCTGCTGAAATCTTCCACTTATACTTCTTATCGGAATCCGAAAGCATTAAAAGATGCAATCGCCGGCAGAATGCTGGATGAACTGGACCATGCGCAGGAACTGATGAGCCAGGATCCGGAACTGATCTACGATCTCTATCAGTTCGATTTCTCCATTCAGGATCCGGAAGATGCATTGACTGACCTGCAGACGAAGCTGCTTACCGATTTTCCGGAAGTCCCTGCCTATGCGTATGAAGTCCGGACGCTTCCGGAAGCACTGGAGCCGTACACAAGCCCTGCTTTTTACCTGTCGCCCCCCATCGACACGCAGAATGAGAATTTTATCTATATCAACCAGTCTTCCGTCGCCGCACGCAATGACATCTATACAGTCATGGCGCACGAAGGGTATCCGGGGCACCTGTACCAGTGCAATTATTTTAATACGGTAAATCACAGCCTCCTGCGTTCCCTGATGAGTTTTTCCTGCTATGTGGAAGGCTGGGCCACCTATGTCCAGTATCTGGCCTATCAGTGGGACGACCAGATCCGTCCGGAGCTGGCTGAGCTTCTTGCCATCAACGAGTCCGCATATCTGGCGCTGTATGCGCTTGTAGATTATCAGGTCAATTATGAAGGCATGACGGTGGAAGAACTCGGAGAATTCTTGAATGAGCTGTTCAGAATCAGCAATCCCGAAGCGGCAGATTCTCTCTATCAGATCGTCTGCGAAGACCCGGCAAACTATATGAAATATTATGTTGGATATCTGGAGATCTCAGAAATGAGGGAGAAAGCAGAAGAAGTTCTGGGAAATGACTTTGATGCAAAGGCATTTCATACTTTCCTTCTGGATTTTGGACCGGCTCCTTTTTCCCTGATATGGGAGCATTTTGACGAATGGCTTCTCTCACAGAAATAAAAACCGGAAGATGCCTTACCGGACAGATACTGCGGAAAAATAAAATCCTGTCTGTGTACGCGTAAGCCCTGTATGAAACAGCGCTTCCAGGTACACAGGCAGGATCCGTTTCTGCTACAGCATCGAAGCCCGCAGTTCTTCCCCGCTCTTTGCGCTCAGATAAGCCGGAGGGATATCAAAGACGGTCTTGCAGCCGGTCTGTCCTTCGCACGCCAGCCTGTATGCGGCTCTTGCATATGCAGCGATTACACTGGAGGTAAATTCCGGATTGGAATCCAGCTTCAGGCTGTATTCGATCAGATGCCTGTGCTCTTTCTCCCAGCCGGTCACGCCGCTGCGGAGGACGAAACCTCCATGAGGAATCCCGCTGTGATTCTTTTTCAGCTCTTCCTCACTGATAAAATGCACCGTCGTATCATAATCTGCAAAATAGTTGGGCATGGTCTTGATCTCCTGCTCCACTTTTGCCGCATCCGCTCCCTCTTCCAGCACTACAAAGCACTCTCTCGTATGTTTCTGACGTGTGGTCAGTTCCGGAGTTTCTCCCTTTCTGACTGCAGACAGTGCCGTTTCCACCGGAATCGTATACTGTTTTGCATCTTTCACTCCTTCAATGCGGCGGATGGCGTCCGAATGTCCCTGACTTACTCCCCTGCCCCAGAACGTATAATCCTTTCCCTCCGGCAGAATCGCATTGGCATACATACGGTTCAGGGAAAACATACCCGGATCCCAGCCAACCGAGATCAGCGCTGTCTTTCCTGCCTCTTTTGCCGCCGCATCCACCGCAGCAAAATGCTCCGGTATCCTGGCATGCGTGTCAAAACTGTCTACCACATGAAACATCTTCGCATACTCCGGCGTCTGTTTCGGAAGATCCGTAGCGCTTCCGCCGCAGATGATCATCACATCGATCCGGTCCTTCCACTGCCCGGCCTCACTGACTCTGCACACCTGTGCTGTTTCTGTAAGGATCTTTACATCCTCCGGATTTCTTCTGGTAAATACTGCCAAAAGTTCCATATCCGGATTCTGACGGATGGCGCATTCCACGCCCCGTCCCAGATTTCCATAGCCCAAAATTCCAATTCTGATACCCATCTCTCCATCCTCCTGCTATCCATTTTACTGCTGTAAATATTTTCGCTCACAAGTATAAAATATCATGTTTATACGGCTGTTCATTCAAACAGGCAACCCAACCATCTGTCAGGGACACAGATTCCTGTAAGTCCCATCGAAGAACGCCGTGTCCCCGGCAGGCATTCGGCCGTTTCAGCTCCTCACCCAAGAACTGCCAGAAGCAGTTTCTTCAGGCAGAAATCCTTCTCCTCTGCCGCCATATCTTCCATCGCTTCCATATTCCGGTCTGAATGCTCCGTCTCCCGGGCATAACGGTGCACCAGTTCCACCCGGTCATCAAAAGACAGCTCCCGCCCTTTTTCCAGCCATACCGCCGTATAAAGCTCCCGGATTAAAAGCGTGTGCACCACAGCCAGCTTCACCTTGCTGAACAGATCCCCGTCATATACGGCGCCGCAGAGATAGCAGAAGATATAATACATAAGAAGCTGCTCATACTCATAATTCTTCTCCTGAAAAGCATCTGCAAATGCCCGGCATGCCTCCCCATAGTCTTTTGCGGAAAGTTCCTGATACAGCCGCCGCTCCCGTTTTTTCAGTTCCTCCTGCCAGCCCCGGTTCAGCATTTCCAGCCGGTATAATTTCTGCCACAGTCTCCGGCACTGCGTCCGCCTTCCCTGCCTGTCGTTCTGAAATTCTGCAAATTTTCTCTCCGCCGTTTTCAAAAATGCAGGGCGGGAATAACGCTTCAGCAGGTCATCCACTTCATGAAGCTGCTCCCGCCGGATCCGTTCCTGAAGGTCATGCGCAGTCGAAAGGAGCAGCGACATCCTGAATTCCAGCGAAAGCTCCCGGTTCTGAATCACTTCGTAGTAATAATCCCGTATCTCATTGAGTTTCGTAAACAGAAAAAAATCAAACTGCTCATACTCTTCTTCCGGCGTCTCCCGATATTCATTTAAAAAAGCCAGCTTCTTTTCCTGTCCGAGCATCAGCTTTGCCGTCGCCGGACAGGACAGGGACAAAGAGATCTCTCTCAGATTTTCATACTCCTCATAATGCCTCGGATACCGGGTGCAGGTCTTGCAGAGCATGTCTTCTCCTGCTTCCTTATAGATATCACACAGATTCTCTTCATTCAGGAAAGCACAGCGTCCGTTGTACTGCTCAAAGGCTTCCTTCTCCCAGTCTATGGAATTCCTCAGCCGGTTTCCGAAAAAGCCCGGATATTTCCGGTATTTTTTCAATGATACCGGATCAATGGCGATCTTCCAGCCCTGACAGCAGGTATCGCTGCATGCGGACGCTTCACACTGAAAATCATACAGATACTCCGGATACGTATATTCCATCCCTCATTCTCCTTTCCGTATTTTTTCATTCTGTTGTTTTCTGAAAATTACCAGGACATGAGCTCATAACCGTCTTCCATCACGGCAACCGTCACTTCCCACTGGGCAGACGGCATCCCGTCCTCCGTATAGACGGTCCAGCCATTTTCTTCATCCACATAGAAATCCGGCGATCCCATATTGATCATCGGTTCGATCGTAAATACCATTCCAGGCACCATAATCTCTCCGCTGCCCTTCGGCGCCACATAACTGACCCATGGGTCTTCATGAAATTCAAGCCCTACCCCATGTCCGCCGATATCCTCCACAACCGAATATCCCTGGCTCTCTGCATACAGGTGGACCGCATGCCCCATATCCCCGATCGGTCTCCAGGGCTTTACCTCCAGAAGCCCCACCTGCACTGCTTCCTTTGCTGCCTGTACCAGACGCCTTTTGTCCGCGCTGACTTCCCCGATACAGAACGTCCTGGATGCATCTGAAAAATATCCTTTGTAAATCGTGGACACATCCACATTGATGATATCACCCTCCTTCAATATCACCCTCTCATCCGGTATTCCATGACAAACGACACTGTTTAAAGAAGTACAGACGCTTTTGGGAAATCCCTCAAAATTCAGAGGCGCCGGAACTGCTCCCATCTCTGTGGTCAGACGATAAACCCACTGATCGATCTCTTCTGTGGAAATGCCTGCACAGATATTCTGCTGTACATAATCCAGCACCGCCGTATTGATCTTTCCGCTTTCACGGATCCCGTCAAGCTGACTGCGGCTCTTCACAAGTACTCCGCCCACCTTCATGATCCGTTTTTTTCTTCGTCTCATATCGCAATAAACTCCTCTTATCTCTCTGTCTCTCATCATACCATAAATATCCGGAAAGAACACCTGAATTTTTATAAAGATGTAACTTTCCGGGCAAATACCGTCCCGATGGTCTCCCGGTAGATCCCATGATATTCATCATATGTGATGTGCGCTCCGTCTGTCAGCACTTCCATAGGCACCTGAAATACACAGACTCGAAGCCCCGTCTCCACCATACCGTTTTTCAGATAGAACTGCTTTCGCCGGATCCGCTCCTCCCGGTTTGAGGCGTTCTCATCCGGAAGTTCAATCTCCAGGATCAGCCGTCTGCCCTGATACCATTCCTTCAGCATCTGCAGCGCCTGCGAGCCATAATTCTTCCCCCGGCATGACCGGTGGATGGCAAAATAGTCCAGAAGCACCATGTCCTGATACAGGACCGTAATGGCAAGTCCCACGGGCCGGCCTTTCTCAAGAATCGCCAGAATCTCCATCACACCCTGTTTTTCTTTCAGCTTCATCAGCCCAAAAGGCTTCCGCTCGGACTTTGGAAACGATTCCAGATATGTTCTTTTTATCCACTTCCGCTCTCTTCCGGCTGCCTTTTTGATCTCCATCTGTTTTCACCTTTCCTTCAATCCACGCCTCGATATTTTACCAAAGCAACAAATCTGTTCTGCTGTTCGTCTTATTGGATAATTTCCATAAATACAATCCGTGTTCCATTCATCTATGGACAGTACGTTCACCTGCGTTTTAATTGCCATAGCCTGCCGTCTTCTGTCGTATCATCTCCACAAGTTCCAGGATCCCCGCTCCGGTTTTTGCCGACATATAAATCCGGTCTTCCCGGACCGCCGGGAGCTGCCCGGCTTCCATACACCGGTCCGCCTTGTTGTAAACATGGATCACCGGGATATCGCCGGCTCCCAGGTCTCTTAAGGTCTCCTCTGTCACTTCCTTCTGCTTCCGGTAAGATTCGTCCGAATAATCCAGCACGTGCAGCAGCAGATCCGCCTCTTTCGCCTCCTCCAGTGTGGAACGGAAGGCTTTGATCAGATCTGCCGGGAGCTGATGGATGAATCCTACCGTATCAGACAGCAGAAACTCCTGTCCGGGACCGGTACAGATCCTCCGCACCGTTGTATCCAGTGTGGCAAAAAGCATGTCCTTTTCCAGTACTTTTTTCGACGCATCCCGCGTATACTGATCCAGCATCCGGTTCATCAGCGTGGATTTTCCTGCGTTTGTGTAGCCCACCAGAGCCACCCGCGGCACCCGGCTTCCCTGCCGTCTCTTTCTCTGGGTCTTTCGCTCCTCTGCAATCCGTTCCAGAGCCTTACGAAGCTCGGACATCCGTTTCTCGATACGCCGGCGGTCCAGCTCCAGCTTCTTCTCTCCGGCGCCTTTATTGGCAAGCCCGCTGCCGCCGCCCTGACGGCTCAGGGCTTTGTGCATGCCCGTCAGGCGGGGCAGAACATACTGAAGCCTCGCGTATTCCACCTGAAGCTTTGCTTCCCTTGTCTTCGCCCGGACTGCAAAGATCTCCAGAATCAGAGTAGTCCGATCCAGAATCGGGCAGTCCAGAAGATTCTGCAGGTTCCGAAGCTGAGTCGGTGTCAGAGAACGGTCGAAGATCAGCACATCCATCTCCTCTGTCTCCAGATACTCCTTCACCTCCAGAAGCTTTCCCTTTCCCATATAGAGTGCCTGATGAAGCTTTGGCAGGTTCTGCACCACCTGCCCGACCGGTACCATATTGCAGGCTTCCGCCAGATGAAAAAGCTCCTCCATGGAGCGCTCAAAATCTTCTCCGTCATGCAGGTTCACTCCCAGAAGGAGCGCCCGTTCTCCTGTTCCTGTCTCCATATTCTGCTGCCCTCCCCTGTTCACTTTATACAGATATATTTACCGGCCGCTCTGCGTCTGACTGCCGTGAGACTCCAGATATTCTTTCAGGAAATCATAGATTGCCGTCTCCACAGGAGGGCATCCTTTCAGGCTGTGCTCGAAATTCTTTGTACAGTTTCCGATGCCCAGCTTTCCGGTCTTTCCTTTATATCCCTGGCCGATGCAGATCTTCTCCGGAAAATTCTTCAGAAGCCCTTCCTGATCCAGTTTATCCAGAGCCGGTATCAGATATCCATAGCAGGCGCTGCAGGAATCCACATCCTCCGCCATCTCCGCCAGCCGCATCACCTTTCGCATATCCGGAAGCACTTCCTGTCCGTCCGGCAGATTCAGTTCCCGTACCATCGCCGAAGAGAGATCCGTACTGCCGCTTCCCAGCTTCTCTGCCATGCCGATATAGGGCACTTCACTGGTCCGATACTGAAGAAGCTTACACACATACGAATCGCACAGCACCGGATCCAGCGCCGCAAAGATCCGGTTCATGACCGTCGGATTTCCTCCTTCTTCGAAGCTCAGATCTCCGCAGATACTGTCCACCAGAATGAAATCCTGACGGATTCCCCTGGACAGATGGGCGATGGGCTTATGCAGGCCCATGGTATGGAAACGCCGTTTCTCAGAGTTGGGCAGAAGCCCTTTCAGATTTTTCAGGGCACAGGTGACGCGGGTCTGGCAATGTCCCTTCATGACCGGCACATTGATCAGAAAATCCACATCAAACGCACATCTGCAGATGCTGATCTCCATCCCGGCACAGTCCTTCTTCACCGCACGCTCCTTCTGCCCGTCGATCAGCTTTACTCCGTATTTTTTTGCCAGCTCATTGTATCCGCACACCTTGAATGCTGCAGATGTCCGGTCTCCCACCCAGGAGCCCTCCATGACGGTCAGATCTTTGAACCCGTGCTCCTGCAGATACTGAAACAGTCCTTCCAGCACTTCCGGATGGGTCGTCGCGCCCTTTGATGCCGGCACGGCAGCCACCAGATTCGGCTTGATGCCGATCCTTTTCTTTCTGTCCCCGATCTGCCCTGCCAGGTCGGCTTCTTCCAGAATCTCTTTTGTCATACCGATATAATCTGTCCCGTAGATGACCAGAATCTCATTTTTTTCCATTACAGTCGCTCTCCTTTTCCATTTTTCTTTATCATAACAGACCTGAGAAAAAAATGCAAAAAAGAAGCCGGTCTGTAAAAACAGCAGCTTCTTTTTGTCGTCCAGCTCTCTATGCCAGCAGGGCATCCGCCAGTGCATTCAGCTCTTCCAGATTCTTTTCGCTCATGGTCGACCGGATTGTCACGAGTTCTCCCACCAGCTCTATATTTTTCATGCCCTCCAGATATGCCTTCATATGCTTTCCTGCCATGGGCGCCCAGGTCCCGTTCTCCACCAGGGCCACTCTGCGGTTCTGGAAATTCTTGATCTTCAGATGATACAGGAAATCTTCCATGCAGGGGAACAGGCTCGCATCATAGGTTGCGCCTGCAAGCACCAGCCGGTCATAACGGTACGCACAGGAGACCGCCTCTGCCATGTCGTCTCTTGCCAGGTCAAAGAATACCACATGCTCCGCCCCTTTTTCCTTCAGAATCTCTGCAAACTTCTGCATCGCTCTCTTCGTATTGCCGTGGATCGAGGCACATGCTACCACAATCCCCTTCTCCTCCGGCTCATAAGACGACCAGGTCAGATATTTCCCGATATAATATCCCAGATTTTCCTTCAGGACCGGTCCGTGCAGCGGACAGATCATGGCGATATCCAGCGTCGCCGCCTTCTTAAGAAGCGCCTGCACCTGCGCGCCGTATTTACCCACGATATTGATAAAATACCGTCTTGCTTCGTCTTCCCACGGCTCTTCTGCATCCAGGGCCCCGAATTTCCCAAAGCCGTCTGCAGAGAACAGCACCTTCTCGGACTGCTCATAGGTGACCATGGCCTCCGGCCAGTGCACCATGGGCGCCAGGAAGAACTGCAGGGTATGCTTTCCAAGGGAGAGCGTATCGCCTTCCTTTACCGCCACCGTACGGTCTGTCAGGTCAAAGTCAAAAAACTGCGGCAGCATGGTAAATACCTTTGCATTGCTGACGAGCTGCATCTTCGGGTATTTCTCTGCGATCTTCTGAATATTTCCCGCATGGTCCGGCTCCATATGATTGATCACCAGATAATCCGGTTCTTTTCCGTCCAGCGCTTTTTCCACATTGGACAGCCATTCCTCTGTCACCCTCGGATCCGTCGTATCCATGACTGCGATCTTCTCATCCATGATCACATACGAATTATAAGATACTCCATTCGGCACATGGTACTGGCTCTCAAACAGATCGATGTCCTTATCATCACATCCCACATAAAGAATTGATTCTGTAACCGTTATGTCTTTCATCACTCATCCTCCATAATCTTTTCAAGTTCTTCCATATGATCGATCCAGACTGTTTTGCCTTCGATCCGGATAATTCTCTGATGCTTCAGCTCCGCCATGCTCCTGGACAGAGACGGCCTGGTGACTCCCAGATAATCCGCCAGCTCCTCCCGGTTCATGTCCATGACTACTTTCTTCCCGTCATGGCTCATATCCATCAGCCAGAGGGCCAGCTTCTGCTTCAGCGTCGTATTGGTAACAATATGCAGCTTCTTCGTCATCTGAAGATTGTTCTCCGCCTGAATGTCCAGAAGATTCCGTATGACCGTCTTATGGTGTTCGCACGCATTATGACAGACCCCATAAATAAAATGGCAGGGCAGAACCAGCACACGGGACGGCTTTACCGCCAGCGCCTCATACCAGTAGAATTCCTGCTCTGCAGAAGAAAAATATCCGCCAAACACGTCCAGCTCTCTTACCTGAAATAAAAGATTCCTTTTTCCGGAAGGCAGATGCTTGGCAATCTGTACCTTTCCGTCCACCAGAAGATACAGATACTTCGGCCTGTCATTTTCTCCGAAAATCAGGCTGCCGGAAGGATAATCCCGGAACTGCGCGCCGGAACAGGCCAGCATGCGCTTTACTTCTTCTGCGGATATCTGTCCGAACAGCGGACTCTTTAAATAGTCATTCATATGTATTCCCGCTTTTCCATCCGGCATACCGGAAAACGGGAATGTCTGACGACATTCCCTGTCTTCTTATGCTTCTGTAAATTCTTCCTTGCCCATTCCGCAGACCGGACATACCCAGTCTTCCGGAAGATCCTCAAAAGCAGTTCCCGGAGCGATCCCGTTATCCGGATCGCCAACTTCCGGATCATACTCGTAGCCGCACGGCTCACAGACATATTTTTTCATGTCATACCTCCTGCCAGAATTCTGCATCTGCCCGATCCGTATCCCGCAGGCAGACGCTGTTTTGATCGTTGTTTCCTTCTCTTTTAGGATACCCTTTCTCTGCATATTATACCGTAACATATGTTACTTGTCAAAAATTTCCCCGAACTTTTTCAGGGTACTCTCCACTGCGCAGTTTTTCTTTTATCGCAAATCCCTCCTGCGCCCTTTACATATTCCCCGCTTCAATCATATTGCGGATCTCCTGCATCCGCACATCCACCCCGCTGATGATATCCGCACATTTCCTGAGTTCTTCCACAATCAGCTCCGGATTTTTCACATTCTTTTTATACTTCAGCTTGTGGTCCAGACTTGCCCAGAAATCCATGGCAATGGTCCGAAACTGCACTTCCACCCGCATGTATTTCTTCTCGCTGGACAGAAAAATCGGGATCTGGATGATCAGATGAAGGCTCCGATATCCGTTTTTCTTCGGATGTTTAATATAATCCTTGACCTTCACAACCTCCAGATCGTCCTGTGCCGACAGCATGGAAGCCAGATAATAGATATCCTCTACGAAAGAACAGATGACCCGGACTCCTGCCACGTCATTTAACTTCTCCTCAATCTGTTTTACAGACAGTTCATAACCCTTTCGTTTCATTTTCTCAAGGATGCTTGCCGGCTCCTTCACACGGCTTTCGATCAGCTCGATCGGATTGCGCTCATGCTCCAGAGAAAACTCCTCGTTCAGCACATGCAGCTTCGTCTCGATCTCACGGATCGCACAGCGGTACTGCATCAGCAGCGTGGTAAAAGGCCGTATCCTTTTGGACAGTTCGAAAGGCTCATCTCCCGCCATCTGCCCCAGCAGCTCCACGGTATCCGCTTCCCCCATACCGATCAGTTCATTCTTTTCTTTCATAATCCCATGTCTCTTCCTGTAGTTTCTGATATAATCTTTCCCTCCGGTCCTCTTTCACCGGAAAACATTCTCTGTAGCTGTGTACATCATTCTGCAGGTCATAGATCATCACCCGTTCCCCGGTACCACATCCCGGCAGACGGGCCGTCTCCTTTTTCAGCTTCGTCCCGTCCGGCGCATACAGCCGTGAATCTCCCGAATAAAAAAGCTTCCCCATCTCTCCCGCACAGTTGATTCCCGCCACATATACCATATTCTCTATGGCGCGCGCCTTCAGAAGACTTTTCCAGTGCCCGCTCCTCGCCGCCGGCCAGTTTGCAGGCACCAGGATCAGATCCGCTTTCTTCGACAGTATCTGAAACGGCTCCGGAAACCGAAGATCATAGCAGATCTGCACTCCCACGCAAAACCCGCCGAAATCACAGACCGGCAGAGCATTTCCCCCCTGAAAATGCTCTGCCTCCCCGCCGAAGCGAAAAGGATGCAGTTTTGTATAATCCAGGATTCTGCCTTCCGGCGCCACGATCGAATAGTGGTTCTCGCAGAGCGCTCCTGCATCTTTCACCCAGCCGGCGCCTATGGCTACCTGGTACTTCTCTGCCAGACGCTGCATCCGTTCTACCGTCTCTTCCCGTTTTTCCTTTATTCGTTCTGTATGCATGGAAAATCCGGTCAGGCTCATCTCCGGGAGAAGAAACAGATCCGTCTTCTTCTCTGACAACAGCTCCAGATATGCCTCCGCTTTCTTAAGATTTGCCTCTTTATCTTCCCAATGTATCTGCAATTGCCCGAGCGCTGCCTTCATTGTCTACACCTCCT
>ERZ778516.1812-NODE-1812-length-15515-cov-5.046895_pt1 | contig 15515 bp, 25 predicted proteins | sample MGYA00510342_ERZ778516 | MGnify/ENA primary metagenome ERZ778516 (study PRJEB29527, sample SAMN07138961) | mouse gut metagenome | material: feces | host: mouse | place: China:Nanjing | collected 2016-01-25 ...
ATTGAACTCGCGCGGGGCACGGGCTTTCTGCTTCTGCAACTTCTCGATGGAGTGGCGCGACGGCCACAATGCGTCGCCGATATGCCGTTCGCTCAATCCGCTGTCGTATTCCTGTTCGCAGATCGCAGGGATGGCGAGTACCGTCCACTCCTGCGGCTCGGCTTTGAGGATGCGTCCGGCGAGGTCGTCCTCATGCCATCGCGTCATGATGAAGAGCTGCCGCGAATTATTGTGCAGACGGGTCGAAAGGACGGTGTTGTACCAATCCCACACCCTCTGTCGGTAAGTGATGGAGTTTGCCTCGTTTGCATCCTTTACCGGGTCGTCTATGATCGCAATATCGACGGGTGTACCTGTCAAAGAACCTCCTACGCCGACCGCCTTGTAAAACCCTCGATGTCCTACCATCTCGAAGAGATCGACGTTCCTCAAATAACCCCGCGAATCCGTGCGGATATTCGAGCCGTTGAGATAGGTTTCGGGGAATATCGCCTGATATTCCTTGCTATCTATCGTCCTCTGAATCGAGCGCGAAAACTGCTGCGCAAGGTCGGAGGAGTAGGAGCATCCGACAATTTTCAGGTCGGGGTTTTGTCCGAGTGCCCATGCGGGGAAATTGCGGGAGATGATCTCCGACTTTCCGTGTTGCGGGGGCATGAAAACCATCAGGTTTTTGATCTTGCCCTCCAACAGCATTTGGCAATGATCCGCGATGAGTTTATGGAACCACTCTAACTCGTATTTCGGATTGCTATAACCGAGGAAACGCGAAAAGGAGGTCGGAGCTTCGAGTTTCAACTTCTCGCGCTTCAACCTCATCAACTGTTCGCGTACCTCGATTGTAGATGATCTCATTATTTATCCGCCTTATCCTCAAACTTTTCAAGTCGTGCGATTTCTGCATTGATTTCATCGAGTGTCATCGGTTTTTCATCGTCCTTTTTGAGCATTACATCGTTGCGCTGCCTGTTCTGATAGTGTTCAGGATCAAGGTTCGTCAGGAGGAAAATCGCGGCCCCGATGTTCGGCTGCACATGGATTTTCTTCCTTTTCATCTTGAACGGGGTCGGCTGTCCGTCCGCTCCGACGCGGAACTCCTGCTCGGTTTCCTCATGCTCATACCCTTTGGCGGCTTTGGATAGCGAGATGGCGAGATCATGGGTGAGATTCTGCTTGAAAACCTCCTTTGCCCGCTCGATAGCCTCTTTGAACTGCGGCTTGCCTTTCATCCATAGACGGTAGGTCTTTTCGTCGATCCCCATCTCGCGGACAAACTCTTTCAGCTTCGCCCCGCCGTAGTCGATCAGGCCATGAGTGGCTACCCATGCCTCGCACTCCTCGATTTTGGCCGTATTGTATTTAGCCATTGTTCAGGTCTATGAGGTTATAAAATTCCTTACGGGCTTCGGGATTGGTTTCAAACAGTCCCGTGAAATGCGCGACGCTCATATTCCCGCTGTTCTTGACGCCTCGCATCGTCTTGCATAGGTGTTGCCCTTTCATCACGATAGCGAAGCCGAGGGCCTCGTTATTCAGGGCCTCGGAAAGCATCTGCACGATGTCCCGCGCCAGCCGCTCTTGCAACTGCAATCGGGCGGCGCAGTAGCCGACCACGCGGGCAACTTTGCTGATGCCGAGAATACGCCCTTTCGGGTTGGGGATATAGGCGAAGTAGTACCGGCCGAAGAACGGCAGGATATGATGTTCGCACATCGAATAGTAGTCGCCGCAGTCGAACACAATATCCGATATGCCCTCCTCATTGGCGAACGTGGTGATCTTCGGCTTTTGGCTCGGATCGTAGCCTCGGAATATCTCTTTCCACATCCGCATGATGCGGTCGGGCGTGCCGATCAACCCCTCGCGGTCGGGGTCTTCGCCGATGGCGCGGATGAGCGTTTTCAGCGCACCGATAATATCTTCTGCGTTTGGAGTGATAGTTTCCATTTCGGGTGTGATTTGATGTAGTTGATGGTGGCCGCGAGGTTTTCCGCATTTCGCGCCTCGTCCTTGAAGTCGCAGGGCTGCAAGTAGTACTCTTTGGCCTCGATACCGTCGTATGCCGTCATATCCTGACCCTGATAGACGACTTTCAACTCGTCGATGCGTTGGAGCCGAAGCTCGGCATGAGAGCAAAAGTCGAATTTCGGCGAGCAGGTGATCCAGTCGATAGGACGGTAGCCCTTGATCGGGATCGTGCCGTTGGTTTCGATCTGCACGAATTTCCCTGCGCTATGCAGATGATTGATGAACGACAGGGTGAGTTGCAGCATCGGTTCGCCGCCCGTAATCACGACGTGGTCGGCCGGAAAATCGGCAATTTGACGCATGATCTCCTCTTCGGTGAGGTCTTGGTAGGGCTGATGCTCCGTATCGCAGAAATCGCAGCGAAGATTGCATCCTGCAAGGCGAATGAAGATCGCTGGAGTGCCGGTATGGCGGCCCTCGCCCTGAATCGAGTAGAAAATTTCGTTTACCCTCATAATGCGCCCTCCTCCTCTTTGATAGTGTCCGCGACATAGATTGCGACATTGCCCTCGCTTTCCTGTACAGTCGCCTTATAGCATTCAGGAATCTGCTCAACGATCCATCGGGCGATGTTCTCTGCCGTCGGATTGAACGGCAGCAGCTTGTTGAAGTTGCCGTGATCGAGGTAGCCGTGAATCTTGTCCTTGATCTGCTTGAAATCGCAGACCATACCATCCTTGTTGAGCTTTCGAGCCTTGCAGAATACCGTCACGACCCAGTTGTGGCCGTGCAACTGCTGGCATTGGCTTTTGTAGGAGAGGGTCAGCCGATGGCTTCCCGCAATCTCCATTCTTTTTGAAACGTAATACATTGCTATTCTTCTTGATGTTTGCGAGTTAAGAAGTAGAAAAACGGCGTATCGCATAGGGCTAACCCTGCTTTGAGCAGGTATTGCCCGATGACCATGCCGAGGACGAGCATCATGCCGCCCTCCTGCATGAACCATCCGAGACCGATGCCGAATGCGATTGATATGTAAATCGCCGTGTCGATGATCTGCGAAGTAATGGTCGATACGTTGTTCCAAATCCACCGCCGTGTGGGATTGCCGCAGAACCGTCCCCGTATCTTGTGGAATATCCATACGTCCCAACTTTGAGAGCAGAGGTAGGCTATCAGCGACCCGCATACGAATATCGGCGTCTGACCGAGTAGCATCCGATAGGCCCGCTGCATCTCCTCGTCATGGGCGGGGAGATACATCGTCAGGATAATTAAGGCGAGGGCGATAAGTTGGGCGGCAAAACCCCTGATGACGGCCTTATTCGCCTCTTTCTTGCCCCATATTTCGCCGATAACGTCCGTACAGAGGAACGTCAGGGCATAGGTCAAGGCTGCGCCCGGAATGAGGACGGGAACCCCGCCGATATGGATGCCGGTATCGAGCACTTTGCTCGTAACGACGTTCGCCACGATCAGGCATACGACGAACACCACATTCAGCGTGATGAGATTGGCGTTACTCTTTTTCATACTCCGTCGTGTCTTTGATTTCTGCGTCTCGGAGGGCTTCCTTGCGTTCGACGCACGTTCCGCATTTGCCGCAATGCTTTTCGCCGCCTTTGTAGCAGGAGTAGGTCGTGGAGTAGTCGATGCCGAGCCGTTTGCCGATACGGGCGATGTCGGCCTTGCTGATGCCCGTATAAGGCGCGTCGATCTGTACCCCGATGTAAGTGCCGTTCCGCATGGCCTCCGACATGGAATGCACGAATCCTGCGCGGCAATCGGGATAGATCGCATGGTCGCCGTGGTGGTTGGCGATGAGAACCTTGCTCAACTTCCGGCTTTCGGCGAGACCGCAGGCCACGGAAAGCATGATGCCATTGCGGAACGGCACGACGGTCGATTTCATGTTCTCGGCTTCATAGTGGCCCTCCGGCACGGCGTCTGCGCCCTCCAAAAGCGAGGATTTGAAATACTGACCGATGAAAGCGAGCGGGATGATGATATGCTCGATACCGAGCTGCTGGCAATGCCGCGCGGCGCACTCGGCCTCCCGCTTGTTGTGATTGCTGCCGTAGTCGAATGTAACGGCCAAAGCGATCTCCTCGGCCTTTTCATGCAGGAGGGTGATGCTATCCATGCCTCCCGAAACGATGATTACAGAATCTTTCATATCTGATGTATTTTTGAGTTCTCTGCCTTTTTATATAGCAGGCGGAATTACAGGAATTTGTCTGCGTATTTGCTGAATTTCACCCACTCGTTGAAGTTGTTTACCGCGCCCTCTCTCGATTTGAGCCTGTATCCCTCTTTGCTCATCTGCTCCATCAATCCGGTGCGCGGATTGAATTTGCAGATGTAGCCGCCGCGATTACCGTAGAGCCATGCGGTGCTATCGACCGAATCGAAATGATACTTTTGCAGATTGGCGACGGTGGTGTACCCCAGTCCATGAATCTTTGCCTTGTGCTTGTGGGCGGTGTTGATGAACCACGGGAACGCCGTTTCATAGACCTTGCGGGGGATTTCTTTCGTTACGATGCCTCCGATGGCGACATAGGGGTATTCCTCGCACATCTTGATGAAATACTCCTTGCCTCGGTTCTTGTGCCATACGGGGATCGGCTTCTTGCCCGTCATCCTTTCGAGTTTGTGCCGCAGCCGCTCGACCTCTGCCAGCCCGACGACGCTATCAATATCCAGCTCGAAAAAGAGCTTTACATCGAAGCGGTTGATGAAATCGGCATACTCCGAGACATAGGCATCCCAATCGCATCCGCCTTTGTGGGAACCGGCCATGAACGTATAGGCCCCGCTATCGAGGAGGAACGATCCGAAGTGCTTAACAAGAGGCATGAACCCCTCGTTCTTTCGGAGGTAATAGTAGCTTTCGAGAACATTGATGCCCGACAATGCGTTTTTCGCGTCCCCGATGAAAAAGTCCGGCCCATAGATGGTTTCTTGCAGAGCCTTTCCGTTGTCGCCCGAAAGAAAGTTTTTCATCGCTTCGATTACCTCGCTGCGACTGTTGGGCGATGCCAAATATATCTTCATAACCTTTTGCCAAAATTCGCGGAGGTTGCCTGAAACGCCTCCTGCAAGGAATATCGTCATAGCGTCTTTATTGATTTCTTTGAGGGGTATGCTGCGCAAATATTCTGATATGCAACTACTTAACCCCCCCCCGAATTGGGCGAGCTGCCTGTTGAGAGTGCTCTCATACAGTCGGATCAGTATCACGCCCGGATAGGGATTGTTGCCTGCGAGATGGATTTTCATCACTTGATCTTGATGCCCTCAAACTCGCCCATGAGCGTTGCCTCGATTCGGGATTTGATCTCCTCCTTTTGGTCGGCATATTCATCGGGAATTGAGACGGTGATCTTTTCGCCCTTGTCTTTCTCGGCCGCCTTATCGAGTTTGTCGAAGAAACTATCCACGTCGATTTCACTCTCATTCATCGGCAGGTCGAGACCCCATGCGGCCAATGCGTCGGCTTCCCATTCGTTCGCCAGCATCGACCACTCCCATTTACCGAAGCCGGAGTTGTCGAGGATAGTGTAGGCTTTCAGTTTCTCGATAGAGGTCTCTTTCGGGATGATGACGCACGGAGCGGTCTTGAAGTCGAGATCGAGCATAGCGCGATAGCGCATATTTCCGCCGATGATGAGATACTTGCCGCTTTCGAGCGGATAAACCAGCAGCATACGGTATTTCATCAGTTCGGGGTATGCCTGAATGTCCTTTTTCAGGAGGTCGAGCTTCGTTTCCAGTATCTCGCGGGGATTCGCAGGAAGCCCGTCAAGTTGCCCCTCGTTCGGTTCCAATCGGTCAAGTTCGATAGAAACGAACTCGGCATCGATGGCTTTGTGAGCGTTGTTGTCTTTACTCATTTCTTTTCATTTTAAGGTAGATGCACAAAGGTATAAAAAGAGTGCCTATTAAGCACTCTTTTGTGGCAAAAAAATAGGATTTACTTCAAATATGCGTTGATTTCAGCCATGAAATCATCGAAAGACCGGCAGACGATGTATTTGTAGCCCGCCCATTCCGCCCGCTCCTGCCATGCCTTTTGCGACGGTTGCTGTTTGCCTTTCGGCGTCTTCATCTCGATGCAAAGGCCGTGATATTTCTTTGCTGGGAACAAAAGCAGGAGATCGGCGACACCTTTCATCGTCCCCTCGGCTTTCATAATCGCCGCTTCTGATCGAAGCCGTGCCCCGCCGTTCGGAACAGCGAAGAGGAGCATGGCGAGTTGCGGGTATTGCATCCGAAACCATCGGACGCAGGTTTGCTGGATGACGCTTTCTTGATGCCTCATATCAGTACCGAAAATCGGTGAAGTGAATGATGACGCCTCGAAATACCTTATCCTCTTTCGGATTCCGTCCGAAGAACCACTCCTTGAAGTCGGTCGTATTGAGGCCGTCGTTCTTGGCGATCTCATAGCAGTCTGCGTCGATCCATTCCCGACCGTCGATGCGGGCGGTGATCGTATCGTTTTCGCTGTGATAATTCAGTTCTATCCGCTGGATGCCGATAGGCTTGTCGATTTGGGCGATCTCGACTTGCGGTGAGTTATACGGGCGTCCCGACCATTGACGGATTGAGAGGCAGTAGCCGCCCCGTTGCATCTTTTCCGCAATAGCGTTCCATTGGTCGTAATTGCCTCGGATAGTATGGCGTTTGTCGCCCGATTCGAGTTTCTCCTTGAAGCCGGTCGGCTGGCCTTTCCGGCTATGCGTCGTCGGGAATACCCGCGACAAGGTTATGACGATTTTCTTCTTTGTCATTTCTGTGTTTTGATGTCTTCGTCCGTCATCGGTAAGAAACACGGACAGGTTTTAGTTGCGAGGTCGTAACATGCGCCCGTGAAAGGAGCGGGCGGCAATTTGCGTCGCTCCCATTCGCGGAAGAGATGATACCTCCGGCATTTATCGCTCAATAGGCAGAGGTAGCCGCTGCAATGAGCTATGTCGTGATTGTAATTCGTTGCCATGATTCAGAACTTATTGCTATTTCACGCAGAAACGCGGGTATTTCGCATTTTGTTTATTCGGCCTTAATGGTAATTACGTCGCATCGGATTTGAGCGTATTCGCCGCCAAAAGGGCCTCCTCGGATAACCTTTGCATGGACGGCGGGTTTCGACGAATCCCCATCCGCACCGCGCGTATCGACATTCCCATGAAAGCAGGGAGCGCATGACCCGCGCCAAATCCATAAATACCTCTGCCAGCCCTACCATGATGCGCCCTCCTCGAAGATGTTTTGTTGTTCGGGTTGGGCTGCCGTGGGAGTGCCGAGCGCATTATGCACCCGCGTGATCTCGGCATCTACTTCCCGCTCGACCGCCTTGCTCTGATTGAGCGCGGTTTTCGACCGAGTGCGGAAATACTCTTTTTGCAACTTCCGCATGAGGGCTACCTTATCGAAGAATTGCCTTGCGTTCATTTCTCGGCGATTTTGTAGGCATCCACAATCGGGGTCTTGACGATGGAGGCGACCTCGTAATCCGATACCGTGCCTCTCATGCCCTCGGCAAGGTTTTTCGCAGCCTGATTCAGGTCGGATGCCTGTACGAGGATGTAGATCGCTTTCTTGTGCTCTGCGCCCGTTTCTTCGTCGAGCGTGATGAGGTTGATCTTGGCCTTGTAGAAGTGATCGCCGTTCTCATCCCAAAAGATTTCCGAGATGTTGCTGCGCTTCACGGCCGACACCGAGAATGCCCCCGACGTGTAGGGCATCATCTCGTTGGTGATGCGGGCCTCTGCCTCCGTGAATGATAGGGCATCGACCAAATACGGCTCCGTGATGGTTTTCAGAGAACCGTTTTCTCTCGTCTTTTCATAACGAACTTTTGTTGTAAACCACATGATGATAGATGTTTTGAGTTAGAATTTTGGGGTATCTTTGGTTCTGCGGCGCAAAGTGCGGATCGCATTGTCTATCGTCTGACCGATGACAAAGGGATGCGGCGGCCTGCCGTTCCCGCCGCGCCTCCATTTTTGGAAGTGATGCAATGCTCGCAGGGTTTCCACGTCCGACATATACTCATCTTTGAATTTGCAGAGGTCGTCGCATCGGTATTGGTTCAGAGTGATGATGCAATGTCCGTAGCCGTTTGCATCTTCATCCTTGAAAAAGGCGCATTCGCCGCATTTGCAGGGTCTTGTCATGTTTTATTCGTTTTGTGGGTTATTCATTATCTTCGTCTCCGACCTCTCCCGTAGGCTCTCGGATGAATCCGATTTGGCGGATTTCGGGACCGCTGACATCTTCAAAGATTACGACGGCAATATCTCCGTCAGTCTTGCATCCAACCAGCCGACAGCCGGACGGGATGCAGACCTGAATCTCATAGGTGCGTTTCATCGGGCGTTATCCACTTCTTTATGGTATTGATATATTCAGGAGGAACGTAGTAGTTGAACTCTCCTCGTTCAAGGGCGTCTATTTCTCCTTGTACGTTCTGCATTTTCTCGTTATGGCTTTGACGAGTAAGGGAGAATAAATCATCGTCGATGGGCGTATCTTGCAGTTGTTTTATCTTCGATTTTTTGGCTCGAAGTAGCGTTACACGCCGAGCGTCGATATATTCTTGTCCTTGCAATAAAGTTTGATTGCAGATGACTAATTCGACTTTCCGCCTTGGATTGCTCACCTTGACAAGTGCGGTGATATATTCGAAATACCATCTCCATTGGTTCACAATACGCATGGGCAGTTTGTTTCGGTAATAGATTACTTCGTCGGGATGATACCCTTTGTAGATTGTGATTTTTATGCAAATCGCATCCTCTCCTTGTATTTTCTTCATATTCTGACGATAATTGAAGTCCCGATTTGGCGGCCTATCGTTTCCCCGCACTCATTACATATTTCGCGCGGATAGATGCTCAAATCAGAGATTTGTATCCCGTTCTCCTCTTCAAATCTCATCAGCAAGCAGGAGATTTGATCTTCGAGCCGTTCCTTGGCGGCCTTGACTTCTGATATTGTCTTGCTCATGGCCGTTTAGTTGAAGAGTAAACGCTGGGCGGATTCAAATTCCATCGCCTTGCAGTTCTTGACCGCCTCGGCGAAATAGCTATCTTTGAGTTCAAAGCCGATTCCGTAGCGTTTCAGGCGGATTGCCTCATAGACCTCCGACCCGATGCCGAGGAACGGCGTCAGGACGGTATCGCCCTCATTGCTCCACAAGTGGATCGCGCGACGGATCGTATCGAGTTGCAGCGGACAAATATGCTTCTCGTCATTCTCGCCCCGCGCATTCGCCCCGTTCAGGGTGTTTGAATAGTCGATGTCCATCCATACGGGGGATGCGTATTTCTGCCATGTATCGACGTCGATTTCGCATTTAACGGGGTGGTCGTGCGAGCCGTCCTTGCGGAAGATCATCAGGTAGTCGGGAATCCCGACGCGGCTCATCGCGGCGTCTTTCTTGACCTGTTTGTGCAGTAGTCCGAGGGCTTTCGTGCGCTGCATCTCCGTAACCGGATTCTTCCAGATGGTGATGCGGGAGTGGTAGATGAATCCTGCGTCGGTGAACGCTTGGAGGATCATGCCGGAGAAATCGCGCAGCCCGATATATCCCTCTTTGCCCTTTTGAATAGGCAAATCCATACAATGCACCGCGACATTGCGACCGCTCCACATTACCCGATAGAGTTCCTTGACGAGGAAGTTGAACGCGGTAAAAAACTCCTTGTAATCGCGGCTGTTCCCCATATCCTCCAATTGATCGGAGTAGGTATAGAGTTCCGCGAACGGCGGCGAGAAGATCGAGAATCCGACGCTCTCATCGGGGACTTCGCGGATCAACTGCACACAGTCGCCGAGGCGAATATCGCAGCTCTTTCCCCGATATTGCGCTGCATTCTCGGACGTTTGCAGGGAAATCCCGCCGTTGAGATTGCGGTTCATGGCTGCCGTCATCGCCGCCTGCATCTCCTTGAACGCTTTTTGCTTTGCATCGAAGCTGTCTTTTACGTTCGCCATCGTGTCGGCGGTGATGAGGTGGATATTGACCTGCTCGGACTGTCCGAAACGGTATGAGCGACGGATGCCCTGATAGGTTGCCTCAAAGGAGAAATCGAGCGAAGCGAAGATCTGATTGTGGCAGTTCTGATAGTTCAGTCCGAATTGCGCGATTTTGAGCTTCGTAATCAGCACGCGGAACTCCCCGCGGCCGAAGCCGAGCAGTTTTTCTTTCTTGTAGCCTTTCGTATCGCTGCCCTTGACTTCAACGGCATCGGGAATGAGATTGCGGAGGTATTTGCCCTCGTCGTCATGGCCGATCCAAATGATGAAGTTTTCTTCGGAGCCGTTGGCGATCTCCGCCGCGCGGTTGAGCCGGAGATCATAGGTCGCGCGGAGTTCCTTGTGGTAATCGGTTGCGCTGACCGCCATGTTGTTGAAAAGCATCCCGTTGTCGCGCTTGGGCGTTTCAACTACCTCTTCGATGATGTTCAGAGCGGGCAGGTCGTAGCCCTCGTTGTCGAATCCAATATCGCTCGGCTTGTTGAGCATCACGGCCCATGTCGAGACGAAATCCCAAAATGCCTGCGTCGCATGGCCTTTCAGCCTCCAATCCGAGGTCGATCCGCCGTCGTGGACGAAGTACATGGCGAGCATTTCGTTCCGGCTCATCACGTTCAGGAACTCGGCATGATTGCACAACTCGGTCGTGTCGTTCGGGGACGGAGTAGCAGTACATGCCAGTTTGTAGGGCGTATCGCGGAAATCCTCGATCAGTTGATTGCGGGTCGCTCCTGCAAAGTTTTTCAGGATCGAACTTTCATCGAGAACCACGCCACCGAACAGGTAGGCGTCGATATTCTCCATGTTGTCGTAATTCGTGATGTAGATACCCGGCGCGAGGTCTTGATCGAAGACCGTCAAGCCCAACTCTGTAACCTCATATCCGAATTTCTTGCCCTCCTCGATGGTTTGACCGATCACCGAGAGGGGCGCGAGGATCAGCACGGGGCGGTCGATATGTCGGTAAACCTTATCGGCCCATTCGAGTTGCTGGATGGTCTTGCCGAGGCCGCAGTCCTCAAAGAGCGCGAATTTACCCGCCGCCAAAGCGCGTTTCACGCAATACCTTTGAAAGTCGAAAAGCATCGGGTTCAGGTTCGTTTCTTCTACGGCAAACCCGCTTTCTGTCTTTTGGATTCTCTTCTGATCGAGAAATTCCTGATATTCTTTATTATTCATATCTTAATAAATTATTGATTATTCGTTAATTGGTCGCCATTGGTAGAGGCTTGGTTTGCGTTCCAAATCGCCCATCCATTCGGCGACATTATCGTAGTCGATGAGTTCGATGCACCCGTCCCGCTTGTCCCTGACAAGGCGCGGTAGTTTGCGGAAAATTTCATCGAGATCGGTATCGGAGGCAAGTCCCGATGCGTCGCTCGTAATATTGCGCCATTGCGTCAGAGAAGAAATCCGATATTTCAGGTCGGTTATTTCCTCGGCCTGCTTATCCAATACCCGCTCGTATGCGGCGGCGGTCTGCGGGGCAATATCTTTCGCCTTGCCGATGTTGCGCCAATAGCGGCGAATCCAGTTCCACATCGCATAGTAGAATTTGCCTTGCATATCCCGTCGGAGCAGATCGATTTGCGTCTCGTACTTGGTCTTGTGGAGACACGGGGCGGCCTTGATGCAGCGGAAACAGCCCGAATCGGTGATGTACATAAGCCCTGCGAACTTCGGGCATTCGGCCTCGGAGATAATCCCCTCCGGACAGACATACCAAAAGTAGTTAGGCTTCTGCATCGGTTCCTTGCCGCACTCTATACCGTATTTGTCGTAGCTGTGATACTTTGCGACCGTCATATCCTCTCCTCCCAGCAGTCGCATTTTCTCTTGCTTGTGGGCTGCCTCATTCAGAAAATCCGAATGACTGATTTTGATCTCGCACTCATACACATATCCGGCTTTGGAGATTGCCAAATAATCGGATTCCCACGCATAGAAGATGAAGCCGACCATCTCGAATACGGGTTTTGTTAGGATCGGATGACTCTCGCACAACGCCCGCTGGATGCTCTCCTCGGTATGTTTTGGTTTGGTCGGGGTTCCGCCCCGTGTTCCTCGCATTCCCATATCGCTACAAGATTTCGCGCCAGCCGATGACCTTGACGTTCATATCTGGCATTGATTCATTGTCGAAACAAACTCCCACCCTGAACTCTCCTGCATCATCTATTGTATATTCATCGCCCTCGCGTGTTCCTAAATAGATCGATTCATTATCCAGTTCGTCGATAACCTTGACGAGAACAGTTTTGTTGCTATCCGGCAACTCCTCCTTCGGGTCATGCCAGCGGGTCAGCAATTCGTGTTCAGATCTTGCACCTCGAATAAATGCGATTTCAATCGCAGGGGCATACCCATATATAGCCTGCGCATATTCTTTCGCTCTTTCCTCAATCGTTTTCATCGTCGGTCAGTTTTTGGATAAATTCGTCGGCTATCTTTCGGGGCATATCGCCGTGGAAGATACCCGTCATCATGTCAAGGATGATCTTGTGTGCTTTCGTCTGCATCCGCTCCTCGGCCTCCTGCTCGGCGAGCTCAACGGCATGTGCCATCGTAAACCGTAGTTGCCACTTCCCGTAGTCAGATATATCAAGAATCTTAATATTCTCGATACCCTCGTAGATCAATACTTTTGCTCTTTCGCTTTTCATGGCTCTATTCTTTGTATAATCGGATGATATATTCGGCATTCCTGCACCCTCTGTCGATCATCTGAATGCCGAGGAGTTTATCGGCGGCGTAGGATCGTACCCATTCTTCGTCGCATGGAGCGAGCCGCTTGCCATCCTGTGTGTTCCCATAAAGAGCGAAATGATCGTCTTCCTCGACAATGCGGCATGGGCAAGATTTCGCTATCCGATTCATGAATCGGTTGATCTTCTGTACATAGGGAGGGATAGGAGCTTTGATAGTTCGATTCCCGTCGTCATCTTCCTGATAGCAGTTAGGGCAATAGTGGTGATTGCTTACCGAGTGCCAATCTTCCTCGTATGCCTCCTCTTCCGCTGTGCCGCGGTCATACCATGCACTATTATCATTGTTATTGATGAGGGTATCTCCGCAACGGTCGCACGTAACGCCGTATAAAATTTGAGGTTCAATCATGGTTATCAGCTTTCTTTGTTTGGTAACTCTGTTAAAATTCCGATTTCTTTTACCGCTTCGAGGACGTGCAGAATATCCTGCATTGCCGAAAGCATGCGAGGGTCAATCCCCTCGATGGAGCAAGTTTTAATCACGTTTCTCTGAAAATGAATCAAGAAATCCATATCGTGATTAAGGATTGCGGTTGCAATTTTATTCGCCATTGTTATGCTGCTATATTGATCTTAATCAGTTGTGCGCAAAGGGCCTCGCAGAGAACCCGCGCCATATTGACCTCGACCGCGTTACCGATGAATTTCTTTTGATCGGCCTGCGTCCCGACGAGGACGTAATCGGATGGAAAGCCCATGATCCGCTTCAATTCGGGTATGCGAAGCATCCGCATCTTGATGTCGATGATGCCGTACAACGCCATAAAACGCTTGATTTTTGCCATCGCTGGACTGTCGTCGGTGGTTACTGCGATTGTGGCTCCTTGCTGCTTCATTCGGCAGGTTACGAGCTGGTGCTTCGGGTTGGTCGTTACCGTCGGAGCGGGGGTTTCGATGCCGCAGGGCGTTCCGTTTCCGTACTGCATATCCACGAATGCGAGCCTGTCCCTTGTCGTCAGCGTCGGCGCGGGTGCGTCGATGGAGTGGTTATGCCCGTTGCCGTAATATGCCGTGATGAACGAGTGGTGATCCCATGTCGTTATCGTTCCCGCAGGTTCCTCGACCGAAACGCATTTGCCCGCCGGATTGCCTCCGTAATGCTTGGAAAGGAAATTGACTTGCGCGATGCCGAGCCGATTTTGCGTTGCAACAGTCGGGCAAGGTTCGTCGATACTCGGAGCGTGGTATTTCCCCGTTTGGCTCATCGAGTTCCATTTCACCAAAAACGCCTCTTTGCCTCCGGCTACGAACTTTATCAGCCCCGCATATATCCGTTCCAGCGTTGCATCGACGAGCGGTTTTTTACGCCCGAAAATGCTCTCGCCCTCATCCGTGAAGTCCAGCACCTCCCGCACGGGCTTCCAGCGTTTCATTTGCCCGAATAGCCCCGTCGTGCCCTCTTTGCAGTGCGTCGGATCGGGGAACACGATAGGGAGGCTCCCTTTGGCGAAGATGCCGAAGAACCGGCGGCGTGAGGTGTAGGCTCCGAAGTCCGCCGAGTTGAGAATCCGATGCGCGAACCGATAACCGTAGCCGCGGACATTCGACACCCATTGTTGATACAGCCGTCCTGCATCCTTGCTGATCGGCTTGCCGTTCTCGTCGAGGTCGCCCCACGACATGAACTCCTCGACGTTCTCGATCTGAATGTAGTCGGGTTCGATTGCTTCGATGTAGCGAAACAGATGCTCTGCCAGCGTCCGACTGTCTGCATCGCGGGGCTGGCCGCCTTTGGCCTTGCTGAAATTCGTACATTCGAGGCTGGCCCACAGGACGACGAACGCATCGGGGTATTGCCTCCGCATTTCGGCGAGGTGAGCGATCAGCGGGGACAGTTCCAGCGTGCGAATATCCTCCGTGAAGTGCAGCGCGTCGGGATGATTGGCGGCATGAGAGGCAATCGCATTGGCGTCATGGTTCACGCAGCCGATTACCTTTGCGCATTGCCGCCCCTCATAGCGGGCGTTCTCAATGCCGGTAGAGGTTCCGCCTGCTCCGCAGAATAAGTCGATGTATAGCAGTTTCATATCGCCTTATTTTTTGGTTTCGCATTCATTCCATCGCCGCGCGATCTCCTCGCCGAGTTTTGTCGCGTCGGGTAGTGTCTCCTTGAAGTCGCGGTACAAATCGCGGCTGAATAGCTTTATTTGGCCGATGGGGATATTCCATCCGCAGTCAGGGTCTTTGATACAGAGATCGACCCGTCCGTGCTTGTCATCGGGTATGCAAATGAGCGTTACCCGCTCCGTGTCGAAACTTCCCTCGACGAACTGAAATTTTGGTTTGATCTCCATGACTATTCCTCCTCGATTTCTTCTTCAATTTCAAACTGCGCCAATGCCTGTTGGCATCCGAAGCAGAAAAAGTCGTTGAGCGCATCGTAGATTGATTCGGGGATTCCGTCTTCCTCTTCAAGGTTCCCCTCGACGCATTCCGAACTGCCATAATGTCCGATATGCCGTTCGGAATAGGTTTTGCCGTTGATCGTTACATCGGTTTTCCAACCGTCAGCGGTTATTTCGATATTGATTTTATTCTTGTTCATAGTTGCGTTGAATTATTGATTACTACATATCCTCTCCGTCCATGAATTTACCGAGGCCGAACCACACAAAGGACTTTTCCCAGCCGCGTTTCCCTACATACCGGGTAATCGACCAGCGTGTAACGACCATGCGCGGGTAGGTGTCTGTCTTGGGGTCGTACCCCTTTCCGATCCTGATGTACTCTTTC
>ERZ778516.1813-NODE-1813-length-15511-cov-4.590903_pt1 | contig 15511 bp, 11 predicted proteins | sample MGYA00510342_ERZ778516 | MGnify/ENA primary metagenome ERZ778516 (study PRJEB29527, sample SAMN07138961) | mouse gut metagenome | material: feces | host: mouse | place: China:Nanjing | collected 2016-01-25 ...
ACCGGGTTGAGGATGTTGATTTGCCACGGATGGGGTCGGGGGAAGTCTTTTGGATGCAGGCTCTTTTGAAAGGTCTTGAGCAAAATATTATGCTTGGCAGTTATGAGCTTTCCCTGCGGCTTATAGATGGAAAATCAGTAAATATTCGAACAGAGATTGAAAAAAATTCAAGATTTGCAAGAAATTGCTATACGAAATGCTTTGATTATGATACAATAGAAAACATACTTATTCTGCGCACGAAACAGCCGGGGGACTACCTTGTTATTAACGGGGGACGAAACAGGAAGCGCCTGAAAAAACTGCTGGTTGATGAGAAGGTGCCTGTGGAGCTAAGAGATACTCTTGCAGTGCTTGCGGCGGGCAGCCATGTGCTCTGGGCGGTCGGTGTGCGCAGTACGGAAGGCTTTCGGGTAACGGAGAATACAAAACAGATTCTCGTGGTAGAATTAAAGAAGAAAGGGCAGGAATTGCAATGGCAGAAAAGATAAGTACAATGATATCCTCACAGGAGGTGGCGGACCGCATTGCCGGGCTGGCAGCGGAAATCAGTGAGGCGTACCGGGGGAAGGTACTGCACCTAATCTGCGTGTTAAAGGGTGGGGCATTTTTTATGACGGAGCTTTCAAAGCATCTGTTGATTCCATGCACCCTGGATTTTATGGCGGTTTCAAGCTATGGGGATGGGACGACGAGCAGCAGGAATGTGAAAATTATAAAGGATTTGGATGAGCCGATTGAGGGGAGGGATGTCCTGGTGGTAGAGGACATTATCGATTCGGGGCATACACTTTCCTGCCTGTTAAAGGAACTTGGCGGACGCGGGCCAAAAAGCCTGAAACTCTGTACGCTGCTCGATAAGCCGGAGCGCAGGGAAGTTAAGGTACATGTGGACTTTACGGGATTTAAGATACCGGATGCGTTCGTTGTTGGCTACGGCCTGGATTATCAGCAGAAATACCGGAATCTTCCATTCATCGGAGTGGTTGAAATATAGAGAGGAGAAAAATAAATTGAGTAAGTTTGTAAAGGGATACGGATTTTATCTGTTCCTGCTTATCATGCTTTTAGCCGCAATCTGGTTTACAAACAGTCTGGGGGGGAATTCATCGAATTACGGCTACCAGGCATTTTTGGAGGATCTTTCCGGCGGCAGGGTGGTGAGGATCGATATTTATCCGAATGAGGAAGTGCCGACCGGGCAGGTGCGTGTGCAACTGTCAAACGGTGAAACAAAAATATTTGATGCAACGGACGTGACAAAGATTGAACAAAAAGGCTATGATAGTAATGTTGCTACGGTAGCGCATGAGATTGAGAAGCCAAGCATTATCTGGCAGATTCTTCCGTATATTTTCGGGGTTATCCTGGTTATTTTCCTGTTCTCCATGATGATGAATGTTATGAACGGGGGCGGGGCGGGCAACAACTCGAAAATGATGAATTTCGGGAAGAGCAGGGCGCGCATGACCAGTGATGAGAAGACCACCTTCCAGAATGTCGCGGGACTGAGGGAGGAAAAAGAAGAACTCTCCGAGGTTGTGGATTTCCTGAAAAATCCCAAAAAATATGTGCACCTCGGAGCGCGTATCCCAAAGGGCATCCTGCTTGAGGGACCTCCGGGAACAGGTAAGACCCTGCTTGCAAAAGCGGTGGCGGGGGAAGCGGGAGTGCCGTTTTTCTCCATATCCGGTTCGGATTTTGTGGAAATGTTTGTCGGTGTCGGCGCGTCCCGCGTGCGCGACCTGTTTGCGGATGCCAAGCGCAACGCGCCATGTATTGTCTTTATAGATGAGATCGATGCGGTCGCAAGAAGGCGCGGTACCGGGATGGGGGGCGGACATGACGAGCGCGAGCAGACCTTAAACCAGATGCTTGTGGAGATGGATGGTTTTGGCAGCAATGAAGGTATCATTGTGTTAGCTGCAACTAACCGCGTGGATATTCTTGACCCGGCGATTCTCCGCCCGGGGCGCTTTGACCGCAAGGTGTTGGTAGGGCGGCCGGATGTGAAGGGGCGCGAGGAGATACTTGGCGTACATGCAAAAAACAAGCCGCTCGGGGACGATGTGGATTTGAAGAGGGTTGCACAGACAACCGCAGGTTTTACCGGTGCGGATCTTGAAAACCTTTTGAACGAGGCGGCGATCAATGCGGCGCGTGAGGGACATGAATTTATCCGCGAGGAAGATGTGAAGAAATCCTTTATCAAGGTTGGGATAGGCAAGGAGAAGAAGAGCCGCGTCATCTCGGATAAGGAGAAACAGATCACAGCCTACCATGAGGCGGGGCATGCGATTCTTTTCCACCTGCTTCCGGATGTGGGACCGGTCTATACTGTTTCCATTATTCCGACCGGAAGCGGCGCGGCGGGCTATACAATGCCGCTGCCCGAGAAGGATGAGATGTTTAATACCAAGAGCAGGATGCTGCAGGATATTATTGTTGGTCTTGGCGGGCGCGTGGCGGAACAGCTTATTTTTGACGATGTGACCACCGGGGCTTCGCAGGACATTAAAAACGTGACCGCCACGGCGCGCAGCATGGTGACGCGGTACGGTTTTTCCGACAATGTCGGCATGGTAAACTATGAGGGCGATGACAATGAAGTCTTTATCGGGCGTGACCTTGCCCAGACGCGCAGTTACAGCGAGGCAGTGGCGGGGATGATCGACGGGGAAGTGCGCGCGATCATTGACGGGTGCTATGAGGAAGCCAGGCGGATTCTTGTGGAAAATATGGATATCCTGCATTCCTGTGCGGCGCTGCTTATTGAGAAGGAGCGCATTGGGCGCGAGGAATTTGAGGCGCTTTTTGACGGGTGTGACGAGGAAGGTAACGAGCCAGAAAACAGTAACCTAGAGGGCACGGATTCTGAGGAATAGAAAGTAATAGGGCGCTGGCAGGAAAATTGCAAAAAACCGGTCTTTCCAACAAAAGATCGGTTTTTTTGTGGTTTTTTGTATAAAACATACCTGAAAAAACGGAAGTTTTCGAAAATTTTCCGTGAAAATGACGAAAAAAAAGAGCGAATTTACATCATGTTTGTGAACACTTTTTCTTTTTTCCATGCTATAATAATACATGTAAACCCCAATACATTATATATAGTTTTTGCTACACCCCATAAGTAACAAAAATACCTTCTCCGAAAAAGGACAGTGACCGTAAGCTGTCCTTTTTTACTGTCCGCAGAAAGATTAATTAAGCGGATATGTATAATCAGGCAGGTCAGTACAAAAAAAGGCAAGATTTTAGTGATTTTGTATATTGTATTTAGGACGATGGTATTATAAAATAGGAATATACATGTAACAAGCCCGCCGCGGGCAGTTGCATACACACCGACTATTTTAATTGCAGGCAGGAGTAAAGGGATGGAAAACGGAAGTAAGATATATGAAATTTATAAGGAGAGCATGCCTTTTAACAAGGCCGCTGTTTTTTCTGACGGCACTGCATCTTACAGGATTCCGCCGGAGCCAATGCCGTATGAATCCGTAAAAATACGTATCCGTACTGCGCATCAGAAAATCAGCGAGGTTCTTTTATGTGCCGGAGAAAAACGTTTTTCTATGACTGTCGGGAAGACAACGGAGTGTTTTGACTTCTATGAAACGGATCTGTACCTGGCCAATGAACCAGCTCCATACTATTTTATGATCCGCTTTGGTGATGAGGAATATTATTATACGCGTGCAGGGGTGGATACGGTACACCATGCAGAGTACGATTTTGAGATTGTGCCCGGTTATACGATACCGGACTGGGCAAAGGGTGCGGTGTTTTATCAGATTTTTGTGGATCGCTTCTGCAACGGGGATACCTCAAACGATGTGCAGGACGGCGAATATAACTATATCGGTGAACCGACACTTGGGATTGTGGACTGGAACCGCTATCCCTCAAGCATGGATGTGCGCGCTTTTTATGGCGGCGACTTGGCGGGTGTTATGCGAAAGCTGGACTATTTACAGGAACTTGGTGTGGAGGTAATATACTTAAACCCGATTTTTGTTTCTCCGTCAAACCATAAATATGATATACAGGACTACGATTATATTGACCCGCATTATGGCGTGATTTTAAAGGACGAAGGGACGCGCCTGCCGGAAGGGGAAAAATCAAATAAGAAAGCAACAAAATATATCAGCCGCGTGACCTCAAAGGAGAACCTTGAGGCGAGCAATGCTTTCTTTATCTCCCTTGTGGAGGAGATTCACCGGCGCGGGATGAAGGTGATCCTGGACGGCGTGTTCAATCACTGCGGGTCGTTTAACAAGTGGCTTGACCGCGAGGAAATCTATGAGGAGGCGGAGGGTTACGAGAAGGGCGCGTATGTATCCGAGGACAGCCCTTACCATACCTTTTTCCAGTTCCATAAGACAGAATCTAAAGAATGGCCATATAATGCTTCCTACGATGGCTGGTGGGGGCATGATACGCTGCCCAAGCTCAACTATGAAGCATCCCCCAAGCTGTTTAACTATATTATGCGCATTGCCCGCAAATGGGTATCGCCGCCCTACAATGTGGACGGATGGCGGCTTGATGTGGCGGCGGATCTGGGGCATTCGCCGGAGTACAACCACTATTTCTGGCGCGCATTCCGCGAGAACGTGCGCAGCGCGAACCCGCAGGCATTGATATTGGCGGAGCATTATGGTGACCCCCAGCCATGGCTGAGCGGCAGCGAGTGGGATTCCGTTATGAATTATGATGCGTTTATGGAACCGATTACCTGGTTTTTAACGGGGCTTGAAAAGCACAGCGATGAGTACAGGCATGACATGTACTGCAACGCGGACGCTTTTTTTGGCGCAATGCGTCATTATATGACGCGCTTCCACACCCAGTCGCTGATGGTTGCGATGAACGAACTTTCCAACCATGACCATTCCCGCTTTATGACAAGGACAAACCATAGGGTCGGGCGCACCGCGACGAGCGGGCCGGAGGCAGCGAACGAGGGATTGAACCCGGCAATCATGCGTGAGGCGGTGGTAATCCAGATGACATGGATCGGCGCGCCGACAATCTATTACGGCGACGAGGCGGGAGTCTGTGGCTGGACGGACCCTGACAACCGCCGCACTTATCCGTGGGGGAGGGAGGACAAGGGACTGATTGCCCTGCACAGGGAGCTGATTGCCATCCACAAGGCGTACCAGGCACTGCGCACCGGCTCCCTGAAATTTGTGTACGGGGCTTACGGCGTGATCGGTTTTGGGAGATTTAACGAGGAGGAGCAGTTTGTTATCCTTGTGAACAACAATGATTATGAGGTGAATGTCCAGGTATCGGTCTGGCAGCTTGGCGTGCTTCCGGGGCGGGCTCTTGTCCGCATGCTGTACACGAACACGCAGGGCTTCGGCGTGGATATGGCACTGTATTATCCGGAGGACGGTATTCTCTCCATGCGTCTGTGGCCGTTTTCAAGCATTGTGCTAAAGAATTACCCGGAGCATTTGAGTTAGCATTTCCAGAAAAATCAGTGTTTCTGGAATATTTTGGAAATAAAGAGGAGCTGTTGCAAATTCGGAGATTTTTTATGCCCGTTTTGCAACAGCCCTTTATTTAACCTATCAATTATGTTAGGTGGGGGATAGCCCCATCGGACAAGCTGCGGCAGCAGCATGGGGACATGAAATTTCCTTATGACTTATGGTGTGAATTCCCGCACTTTGCCCAGCTCCAAATCCCCCGGCAAGACCACATTGCCCATGCGCACGCGCTTTAGATACACACAGCAGCAGCTAACGCTTTTCAACAGTCGTTTTACCTCATGTTTCCTGCCCTCTGTCACCGTGATATAACCTGAAAACACAGGGGTTTCGGGGCGGTTCTTTAAGATATGTTCCCTCTTTTTTCCCGTGATAAAATCGTGGATATCCCCAAGCAAGCACTCTTTTAGAATGGTGACCTTTGCCGGGCGCGCGGGGGAAGGATTTTTCCCGGGAAGCTTCGCGCCGCATTGCAGTATTTTTCTTTTTTCATCTGTAAAGCTCCCCAGCGCCCAGAAAAAGTACTCTTTTTCGATTCCCATATCCGGGTGTGTCATTTGCTGGTTGTATGCGCCGTCATCTGTCAGGATCAGAAGCCCTTCTGTATCGAGGTCAAGCCGCCCCACTGGGCGCAGGCGCTCCATGTCAAGTGAGCCAAGATAATCCAGTATGGTCGGGTTGTTCTCGTCCCGCAGGGCGGTGATGCAGCCCGCAGGTTTGTGGAAGATATAGTAATGATACATTTTATTTCACTCCGTCGGGTCAGATTATTTATCCAGGTGTGTGGGTTTTAGCTGGAAGAAATTTTGTAATAATTATATTGGGGAATGGAATTATTGTCAAGAAGAATACAGGAAAGTAATTGTTGATTTAGTGCCTGTAAGGTGCTATTATAAGAATTAAAATCCATATACAGGAGATACAATATAAAGCATACAATTTGAGGAGGAAAATAGATTTGAGAATAGGTGCATATCAGTTTGCTGTTGGATCAAGTATTACAGATAATTTTCATGCTGTATGTAGAGGTATTGAAGATGCAGCGAGCCAGAATATCCGTCTGTTAGTTTTTCCAGAGTGTGCATTGACAGGATATCCGCCTCGAGATATAAAATCTGCTGTGGATGTTAATTTTGAAGAGTTAGATGCGGTATATCGGGAAATTGAAAAAATGTCGAAAAAAAGCAATATGTATATTCTTGTCAGAATATGTTTTGAAGTACGGTATCCGGAATATTTTAGAGAATTGTATCATGAGAATACAGTATTAAATATTATACTGTTTTATGATGTGGCAGATAGCGATGACATCGAACGGTATGAGCTAATAAAATCGCATATTAGAACAAGGGCTGTGGAAAATGTAACATATACAATGTCGGTGAACAGTATTCGTCCCTATCAAACTGCTCCGACAGGGATATTTGATAAATCCGGTCGTACAATCAATGAGCTTAAACGGAACAAGGAAAATTTACTGATATATGATTTTAAAAACATAGCGGATGATTTTGGCGAAAAAGGCAGACGGTCGATTTCCGATGTTCTCACAAAAAAAATAAGAATTCGCGGAACTTTCCGCAAAGGAATGGGAGGGAAAATTTCCGTTTAAAAAACAATAAAAAAAGAGCATCCTGTATTTATGTAGGAGTAAATGGGAGGATTTTATGGAAGATATCAGAAAAGACAATTATTTAAAAGAAGAGTATCCCACCGGAATTGACGGGGTTACGGTGCGTCCTGTCCGAGAGGGTGAGGAAAGTTTGGTGCTGCATTTTATCCGGGCGATTGCGGCGTATGAGAAAATGTCCGACTCTGTTGTTGCGACGGAGGAAGGGCTGCACAAGGCTATCTTTGAACAGCATGCATGCAATGTGTTGATTGTGGAGGAGGAGGGTGCCCCGGTTGGGTTCTGTCTGTATTTCCACACATTTTCAACTTTTTGCGGGAGAACAAATCTGTATCTTGAGGATCTTTTCCTCAATGAGGAAGTGCGTGGGCGGGGCATTGGGCGCGCAGTATTCCGGATTTTGATAGATATTGCGCTAAAGGAAGGCTGTGAGCGCTTTGAGTGGGCCTGCCTAAACTGGAATGCGCCATCCATCGCATTTTACCGGAAAATGGGTGCGTTTCCGATGTCGGATTGGACAACCTGGAGGATGACGGCAAAAGATATGCGAGATGCCTGCGAAAGGGATGGATGATTGGTACCTGTGGGTGCAGGCGTGTTTTCACTGTAAGTCAGGGAATGTTTTTTGTTTGAAAGGAAGGGATCTGCTTGAAAAAATATGATTTGTCGGGTGAATGGCTGTTGTGGATGGATGAGGAGAGAGGGGGGAGGTTTGAGGACGGATGTCTCTCGCACGCGTTTGACGACGTGATCGCGCTCCCTGCGACAACTGCGCAGGCAAAAAAGAGTCTTCGCGGGGAGAATACGGCGCGCGAAACCGGTTTTTTTACAGAGCGCTATCCATTTTGCGGATATGCGTGGTATCAGCGCACTGTGCGCATCCAGAAGGAGGATGTGGGCTGTCCGCTTTACTTGTATTTAGAGCGCACAAGGATGGCGCGCGTGTGGGTAAACGGTGAATTTATCGGCGGCAGCGACAGTATCTGTGCACCGCATCGCTATGAGATCGGCGGTGCGGTAAGGGGGCAGGAACTTACAATTACAGTATGTGTGGACAATGCCGCCTACCCGACAAAGGGGGGGCATATGACCTCGCCGGATACCCAGACAAACTGGAACGGTATTTTAGGAAAAATGGAACTGCAGGTTTTTGCCCCGGTGGACGTGCTGTCAGCCGTTACGGAATCGGATGCATCAACGGGTGAAATCAAGGTAGTACTTGAAACATTAAATACCTGGATGTTACCGCAGGAGCGCGAAATATTAGTGGGCGGCGAATATGTCTTTCTGCCGGAGGAGATTCTGCCGACTTCCGGTGTGCAGACAGCCCCTCTTTATCTTGTTGAAAATTCCCACCGCCAGATGGTAACCATTATGCCGGGAACCTGCCGCCAGACACTTACCGTAAAAGTCGCAAATATTATGCGTTTCAGCGAATTTACGCCGTGTTTCGGGCAGTTGCATATCCGCTGTGTGGAGCGCGAGGGCGAGCTTTTAAGACCGGTCTACAAGAATGCGCAGGAACAGGTGAGGGAGAGGGTGGAAGAGAAACTGACTCTGCGGGCAGCAGGGGGAAATGTAGCTTTAGGAAGTGGCGCGGCTGGTACGGGGGGATCGCAGCCTGTGGAAGGGGGATATCGCGGGAGTACGTGCGCGGCGCTTGCGGTGGACGCAGTCTTTGGATTTAGGGAATTTATAGCGGGAAAACATCATTTTTATATCAACGGGGTGAAAACCTTTCTGCGCGGAAAGCACGACGGCATGATTTTTCCGCAGACCGGCGCGGCTCCGATGGAGATAGAAGGATGGCTGAAGGTAATGCGCACCGCAAAGCGGTTCGGGATCAACCACTATCGGTTCCACACCTGCTGTCCGCCGGAAGCGGCATTTTTTGCGGCGGATCTGCTCGGTATATATATGGAGCCGGAACTGCCGTTCTGGGGTACAATTGCAGCGGCAGGAGAGGAAGGCTACAATGCACAGGAACAGGATTATCTTATTGCCGAGGGGTTTCGGCTGATGGAGGCATACGGCAGCCACCCGTCCTTTGTGATGATGTCGCTCGGCAATGAACTCTGGGGAAGCAGGGACCGCCTAGAAGAGATTATTGAAGGGTTCCGTGCTGTGGACGGGAGGCATTTGTACACATCAGGTTCCAATAATTTCCAATTCTACCCATCCGACATTGCAAAAGAGGATTTCTTTGTGGGCGTGCGCTTTGACAAAGACAGGCTGATCCGCGGCTCGTATGCGATGTGTGATGCTCCGCAGGGATTTGTTCAGACGCAGAAACCGAATACGGAACATGACTACGATTTGTTTTTTGATAGGGAAGAAGAGGGCTTTAAATACAGTGCCGTACAGGGAAAGCCTGGGGGAGATGCCAAACCGGGTGAAAAAGAAGTTGAGATTCAGTATGGCACGGGGGTTAAGCGGGTAAAAGCGCTGGCCGCAAATGCTTTTACCACGGATAAGCCTGTGATCTCCCACGAAATTGGCCAGTACTGTACCTACCCGGATTTCAAAGAGATTTCCGGATACACGGGCGTGCTTGCCGCGCGCAATTTTGAGGTGTTTAGGGAGCGCCTTGAGGCGGCGGGCATGGGGGGACAGGCGGAAGAATTTTTCCGAAATTCCGGCGCTCTGGCAGCGTTTTGTTATAAACTTGAACTTGAGGCAGCGCACCGCTCCCATATGCTTGCCGGTTACCAGCTCCTTGATATCCAGGACTTTTCCGGGCAGGGAACGGCGCTGGTTGGTATGCTCAATGCGAGGATGGAAGAAAAGGGCATTTTATCCGGCAGGCAGTGGAGGGAATTTTGCGCTCCAACCGTGGTCTTGGCAAAACTGCCGCAATTTGTATATGCGGGCGGGGATACCCTTAGCGGGGAACTTGTCATCTCACATTACGGCGCACAGCCGCTTCGCGGGGTGACTCTTAACGTGACAATCGCGGAGGCGGAAAAATCGGTGTCCGGCGCTGGGCGCAAAAGATATATCCTGGATGTTGACTACCCGCAAAAAATGCTGGTAAACGGCGTTCACACGGCAGGGGAATTCACCTGCGAACTGCCGGTGTTTGACGAATTTAAAGAATATCAGTTGACGCTTACGCTTTGCTGGCAGGATGGGGGGCTAATCAACCGGAACACTTACCAGGTCTATCTTTACCCAAAAAAGAACCGCTTGCAGGAGTTTGCAGAGAAGCTCCAAAAGGGGGAAGAAGATGCATTTTTGTTATGCAAAGAATGCGGCGAGTGTGGGGAAGGACATGGGATAACCGGCGGGAATAGGGAGTTTCACAGTGTTCCGCTCTATGTTACAGCCTGCGCGAAAGAAGCGAAAAAACTCCTTGGTTTGGGGTATCGCGTGCTGTTTTTTGCGCAGGAAATAAAGGAAAAAGTACGGGGAACCTTCTGCACGGATTTCTGGTGCTACCCGATGTTTTGCTCCATCTCAGAATCCGTCAACCGCCCGCTGCCTGTGGGGACGCTGGGGCTTAATATCAAAAAAGACCATCCGTCACTTCGCGGGTTTAAAAGCCACTCTTATTCAACACCGCAGTGGTATGAAATTATAACGGAAAGCGACGCGGCAGTGCTTGATGGGACGGCACTGCATCCGATTGTGCAGACCATTGATAATTTTGAGCGAAACCATAAGCTTGGGACAGTCTTTGAGGCGAAGTGCATGGGCGGGAAGCTTCTGGTATGCACGGGGCGTTTGCAGCGTATTGTGGATGATGTGGCGGCACAGAATCTGTATGAGAGTCTGACAGATTATGCGGTTTCCGATGAATTTTCTCCGCAGGAGGAGCTGACAGAAAAGGAGTTTGACGGGATTTTTCTGTAGGGGTAGACAAAGGAGCTGCTGTAAAATGGTATATGTACAATTGCCGGATTTTGCAGCAGCACCTATATTTTTGACCTGTCAATTGATCCACCCGCTTTTAATGATCCGCATGTTCCTCAAACCTTGTGATCCATTCCGTATAATCGCAAAAGCGCCCCGCGTCAATATCGGCGAGAAGCATGTCCATCGCGCGCAGTGCATCACAGAGAATATCCGCGGTAATCAGCCCGCCCTCAAGCGCATCCGCCGCCTCCGCAGCATCTAAGATATGTATGCGCCCTTCCGGGTCAATCACCACATCGATCAGAAGGTCAATAAAGGTAATCGTATCGCCCGAAGAAACTGTGCGTATCATATCACAGTACCAGTGGACAAAATGTCCGTCCGGCGCGAAAATCTTGCTGACTTTAATCCCCTTATCCATAAAATATGCAGAGATACCGCCTCCGATGTCTTTGCGCGGTTTTAGGGATTTCCAGCGGGTGACCATGCGGGTATCGCTCTCGAACAAAATACAATCATCTTTCAGGGCGATGGTTTCAAGCGGGATAAAACGTTTGCGGAAAATTGTTTTTTCAGCCATGGCAACCTCCGTTCTTTTGATTCTTGTGGATGATGTCCGTATTTTGGCAATAGTATAGCATAAGCGGGGGAAAAAAACAACAAAAAATAACAGGGGGAAAATAAGATGGCAGAGCAGGAATATTTTAAGAAGGCGCTGGCGGGGCTTGCCTTTGATACAGCGGCGGGGGACGCAATCCGCCATTTGGCGGATATTGGTCTTACGGTTGCGCAGATTGCAGAAAAGCTTGATTACCCGGTAAAGAAGGAAAAAATTGGAAAAATAGTCTGGGAGCATTTCCTTAAACGCGGACATATCCGAACGGAGGAACCCGGCAGCGGTGTTGGGAGTGAGGAGTATACTTATGTAACGGAGTATGATGCCTATGGAAGAAAAAGTTTTAGGCGGGTTAAGATTGCAGAACATGGCACGGAGCGGGTCAGGTTTCTGGAAAAGGTATTTGAGGCGGCGCGCTTTGGGGAATTTGCCGGTTATCTGCGGGAGAGGTGCAGGGAAAACGGGGAGGAGAATTCCTATTTTACCTGCGATTTTGCGCGGTTTTGCAGGCAGGAGCCTGAGAATTATAAGGTTTTATTAGGGGCTTTGGGGCAGCGGGAGAGGGAGTATATTCTGGGGCTGCCGTGGGAGCAAGTGGTCTATCACAGGCTTGACCGCCGCATGGAGGAAATTGCGGCGGCGCTATGTGTGACGGGGATGTATCGGGGGGAGTACTGGTTTTTAAAATGTGGGGAAACCGGCTGCCCAACCAAGGTTGTTTTTGATATGAGGAAGAGCGGTCTGCTATAAAAATTCTGCATCCGAAATGTTCTTTGACTGGCTGCCCAGCCACATTTCAATCCCGTTGCCAAATGTTTCTGCCTCCACAATATATGTTCCGTTTTCTTCCCCGATAATCCGTGCGGTCGGGAGCCGGTCAAGAATGGCATCGATATCGTGTCCCATATATTTGAAGCGGACTTTTCGCAGTTTTCCGCCGTACATAAACTGAATCCGTTTCCTGAATTCCCCCTCCTCAAAGCGGTCGCGGTGGGGAATGTGGAACTTTTCATTAAGAACTGTCAGTTTTTTTATCCGATCCATGCGGTAGATGGTCGGGAAGGAATCGTTAATCACATCAAATCTTTCCCGCACTTTTTCGTCGTCGATAAATGCGGTCAGGTAAAAATAGAATTCCGAAAACATAATGGCGAGGGGTTTGAGCCTTCGCATTTTCAATGTGTGGTCGCTGACCCGCAGATATTCAATTTCGATCAGGTTATGGTTCTTGATCGCCTGCCCGATACTCCACATCGTATCGATAAATTTTGTTTTGTGCCTCGGCTCAATATAATGGAATTTCTCATTCGAAATAAGTTCTTCCACAAGTTTGCGGTTTTCCCGCGGCGCGCAGCAGGCAATCAGTTTATCAAGCATGCTGAACATTTCCTCTTTTGTGAAAGCGCGGCTGTCCAACAGGATTTTACACAGGGCTAGAAGCTCGCTGTTTGTCAGGTGTTTCTCATCCTTTTCCGACAGGATGTAACCGTCTTTTGCGCGGTCGTAAATGGCTTCCTGGCGTTTTCCGCCGTTTTCATCGGCGTAGGATGCAAGAAAATTGTTGATGGTTTCGATATCCCGGCGGATGGAACGCGTCGTCATCCCATATGCGTCCGCCACATTCTGCAAATTGATAACCTGGTCGTTCAACAGTTTGGTATATAGTTCAAGTGTGAGCTCGCTCTTGTTGATTTTTGACTTGTTGTTTTTTGGGTCTTTCATTTTGATATCCTCTTTTCTGTGCCGCCATGCTGCGAAGATTGAATCCATGCCGGACGGCGCGGGCAGGATTCAGCTAAAGGTAATTTCGTATTTACGACTTAGCAGCGGTGGGATTTCCTTGATCGGTTAAAACCAGCTATGATCCGGTTATCCCTTAGACAGCAAACGCCTAAAAATGCCAGGTTTGTCAGAAAGTTTTTTCGTTGTGGATTCCGCACAGGCAATCATAGCTTCCACCCCTTCAGTATTCGCCTTACAAACCCGCGTATTATCCTCAGCCACGGTTTCCTGAGCCAGTTCCACACTGCACATATTATAGAGCAGGTTTACAAGCAGTGTTGTGTTCTGCACGCTTTTCTGTTCGGATGGGGAGAAATCATTCCAGTCTGTTTTTTTCTTAGTTTCGACAATGTCCGAGAGAATAAGGATCTGTTTTTCATATTTTTCCTTTACCGATAGGAGTACTTTAGAATAGCGGTCGGAAAGGGCAGCGATCTCCTCAAAATGCTCGCAGAGTTTATTTACCGTTTCCCTCGTAAGTTCCATATCTATTTCCTTCTCATTGTTTTTGCGCACCTTGATGCTGATAAGTTTGACGATTACCCCGCCAACCAGAATGCCGACACCACCGGTCAGGGAACCTAAAATTGTTGTGCCCAGTGCAATTCCGCCACCGCCTGCCGCAATAGTCCCGCCCCCGAGTGAGGCAAGGATGGAATTCCATGCCGCCGCTCCCGAAAGTGTCTTGATTGCGGTTCCTGTTCCTGCTGTCCCAACCGCTGCCACAATCGATGGAACAACACCCGCCGTAGTAAAGGCACAAATACTGCCCATCGACATGCCAACAATATTGCCGAGGAGTGAACCGGCAACAAGTTTGAGTTCCGTTAATTCCTTTAAACTGGGATTTAAAAATTTGACTTCTTTTGGCTGGTATGGCTTAAATTCCGGGCGGCGCTGAATCTTTTCAATCAGGGAGGAATATGCGTCGAACTGGTCAACTATTTCAAGTTCCAGTCTGCCCAAATCATTAATCTTTTCCTGCGAAGCCTGAATTGCCTCCTCATGTTGTTTTAAAATCTCTTCGCGGAGTCGTTTCTGGGCTTTTTTTGTTTTGTAAGTCTGCCATGAATCCTTTGTTCCGCTGATTAGGGCTCCGCATCCCCCGGCATAGAGGGCAATAATACCGAAAATAATTGGTGCTGGCATTTTGGTTTATCCTTTCTACTTGAATCTTAAAATTCCGTCTTTATTTGACATGTGCTCGTTAAAATCCCCCTCCCAGGGCAGCTCCAGTTTGAGCTTGGAAGTCAGATCAATAAGAACCTGGTTTAGTTCGTCAGGGTCGGACGCGGCGGAGAGTTTTTCCGCTGCGGCAATGTATGGTGCGGTCTGCTCACGGAAATTATTTTCCATGGATTTTAGTTCCTCCAGCGCATCTTTTAAAGCATTATTTAGTTCCTCAAAGGCGGCGAGTTCCCGGTCTCCCATCCCGATGTGAAAGCAGATTTCCTTAAATACACGCCAGACAAAAAGGAACCATGCGGAGAGGTTTAACCGCAGAAGAAAGGTCAGGAAATTGCCGCCGGACCGCAGGAGCGCATCGAGCAAATCAGAAGTGCAGAGAGCGGCATTGCTCACTATCAGCATAATGCGCAGGTCATCCTGTTTTTTGTCTGGAATGCAGTCTTTAAGCTTCATTCCATACTCGAAATGTCTTCTAAACGCCCAGAAAAAGCGGGTGAGCAGATCGCAGAGCAGCACAGGCACAGAGAGCGCCATGCCAAACCTTAGATCATATCCTTCCTGGAATGCGCGCACTGCGACGGTTGCAAGATCCTGCTTTGCATCATTCACCTGGAATTTTCCAAATTTGCACAGCGAGAGCAGCTCATAAAATGGCATTACAATCCCCGTCCCGCGCCCTGTACCTTTGCCTGCCCGCGCCCCGCGTCCACCGGAACTTCCCGCAAAATCCGACATCAGGTGCCCGAACCAGTTTACCACGCCGAAAAAAATCCTTTGAACCAGGCTGTCCCCGCAAAGCCCAAAATCCTTTGTCGGAATCACCACCATTTCCCCCTGCGAAAGGAAGGTGGAGGTGGAAGTCAGTTGGTTTAAAACAGAGAAAAACAGACCGATGGGACTTGGCGAATGACCGAGCGAAAGCATATGGTGGTTTTT
>ERZ778516.1814-NODE-1814-length-15502-cov-6.850845_pt1 | contig 15502 bp, 17 predicted proteins | sample MGYA00510342_ERZ778516 | MGnify/ENA primary metagenome ERZ778516 (study PRJEB29527, sample SAMN07138961) | mouse gut metagenome | material: feces | host: mouse | place: China:Nanjing | collected 2016-01-25 ...
ATAACAGACAAAACTGCTTTATGCTGCGTATGCCTTTTCATTTCTAAAACCCTCCTTTTATACACCTTTTTACTTCTGCTGTCTGCCATGCCTATAAAGAATTTTTCCTTACCGGCATATCCATCCTGTGTGGCAAGTGTCAAAATCAGACTGCTGTATTTCCTGCGCTCTTCCTCCCCCTTTCCGCTGATAACGGTACTGTCACAATACATTTCACTGATAACGGAAACCTCATGGAACAAGACATAAACCAAAGGGTTGTACCAGTGGACTGCCATCACCAGTAATCCAATATACTTTATTAACAGGTCGTGGTGCTTGATATGGCCCAGTTCATGTCTGAACATATATTCGTATTTATCCGCCTCCATCTGATTTCCCCAAATTGGAAATACCAGAACAGGAGATAATATCCCGCTTGCCATTGGTGATCTGCAATACTCAGAACAGATAAATTCCACATCCTTTTTTATGCCTGTCTCTTTTTTTACTTTCGTAAAAAGTTCCTGTTCCCATTCTGAAGGTTTTTCCGAATCCATACCGCGGACGCTTTTCCATTTCCAATACTGGATAACCCTCCTTTGAATTATGGCAAGTGAAATAATTCCTACCAAAAGAACAGCTAATAGCATACGCCTGACACCTGACGAAAATTTTACAAAATCCCGGCCTATAATAATTATGTATTCCATATCCATCATTCCTGAAATATGCCTGTTATTTTCCCACAACCCCGGAAAAAAGCGATGGATTACATCTATGATCAAATATTTATACACTGGCACCGGAAGCAGGTAAAACGCTGCTGATATTTTTAATATCCTGTATCTCCACTTTAAGGACAAATATTTTTTTGTAAACGGATAAGAAAGTACATACAAAAGAAAAACTGTACTTCCTGCCAGTGACATTGTGAAAAGAAGGTTTGGAAACATATACGTTACCTCCGTTATTTTTTAACACATCTGCTCCAAAGCTGCATCATTCATAACAATTTCCTGAGTTCGGCTGCATCCTCTTCTGACAGCCTTTTGATCTTCCTTAAATTTCCGGCAGGGAACTGCGGAGCCTTCAAAAAATTCTTTATCTGCTCTTTCCCCCAGCGGTCTATTAACTCGTCTTTTTTGCATACAGCAAAATATCCCATATCCCCTTTTATTCCGATCATGCCAGCCTCCTCCAGTTCAGTCAGACAGATGTAAATTTTCCGTGTTCTCCTCATGCCTTTGACAGATTCAGCAATTTCTTCATAAGAAAGAGGTGTTTCGGCATTCCACAGCAATTCCATAATCTGCCGGGCTGTTCTGTTCAGGCCATAGCCGCCGCTCATGAAATGCCCCTCTGCCATTACTGACATATCATCATGTTCCTTCTATACAGCAATTTAGATTTATTGTTCATTAGATTGTATTAATTTTTTCTAATATAATCTAATAAGAACTATAGACCTATTTGCAAATTTTGTCAAGTATTATTTTTTATTAGTGTAATTTGATTTTTTTACAAACTGGTCTCCTTTTCTGTTCCATTTGTTTTTATGATGCTATCTCTAAAATCCCAGACGTACAGGCAACAATGCCGTATCCTCCGTTTCATGATAAAATATGGACTTATCTTTGACCATGATAAAAACAAACGCCGGATGCTGTCGCTCTACAATGACATCCACAGCACATCCCATAACGAGTTTTCCTGTACCGACATCCATACCATTACTTTAAGTATATAGTCAAAATGGACATGAAGAAAATCTTTCCAGCTTTTATCGGAGACTATGCACCTTTACATATCCATGAAACTGTACAAACAACAATTCTATAATCCGAATATGCCACCCTCGAGTCCATGGATACTTGGACGCTAGTAATAAAACAAACTGACCATATTTTTTTCACTAGAGCGTGTTTGAAAATTCCTTGTAGTTGTACAATTTGCCCAAAAATATATCATATTTTGAAATATAATACCGTTTTCCAGTTCGATTTTGATACAAAACTGGACGAAAACAGGCTTTTTTTCTTATAATTAATTAGAACTACAAACGGCAAATTATGCAATATTTAATTTTCAAACACGCTCTAGCAGTGCCAATAACCATATGGGGAGTGTCTTTATTTTTATCTTGGAACTGAGCTTTTTCTCTGTTTTTATAATTTCTCCAGTACAAAAAAATCTTGATAAAGTGAACCATAAACGCTATAATAACGCTATTGAAATGACAGGAGGTTGGAAATGAATTTTTCTGATGCTATAAAAGAACTTCGCCAGAAGTGCTATCTAAGTCAACAGGCATTTGCTGACGAACTGGGCGTTTCATTCTCCACCGTCAATAGATGGGAAAAGGCAAAAACCATCCCAAACTATCAAACCATGAAACGTCTTGTAGATTATTGCAAAAATGCACAAGTCGACTGTGGTGATTTAGAAAGAATTTGGAAGGAGAGCAAAAATGCCACTGACACATATTGACTGCTTTGCAGGCCCTGGTGGAATATGTACAGGACTTCATGCTGCCGGATTTGAAACGAAAGTTGCAATAGAATACATTCAAAGCTGTGTAGATACATATTCCTACAATCATCCAGAAGTACACATGATTCACGCAGATATTAGAACGGTCACGGAGGATCAAATTATGCCGTACATTCCAAAATCAGGAATTGACCTTGTAACATCTGGTATGCCATGCGAAACTTTTTCAACTGCTGGAAACTCGTCAAGAGCTGCTTATGATGATCGACAATTTTTGTTTAGAGAGGGGATACGAATAGCTAAAATTGCAAATGCTAAAATGATTCTATTCGAAAATGTACCCATGATTACTACAAAGCGAGTTGCTAAAGATTCCAAAAAACTAATTATTGATGTTCTAAAAAAGGAACTTATCGAAGCTGATTATAGTAACTTTTGCGAATTTGTTCTGGATGCCAGTAAATATGGGGTTCCACAGAAAAGGCGCAGATTCTTTATTCTAGCCGCTAAAAACCAAAAACTAAATATTAAAGCACCAGAAGAAACTTGTTCGCAAGAAGTAACCGTAAAAGATGCTTTTATTGATATACCAGAAGTTGTGGCTAACACATGGGAGGAAAACCCAAACTATCTTCCGCAAGATTCTGACTATACACACCTTATGAAAAATGATGCTTTCTGGAATAGGTATACGCCAGAGAAAAAACTATTTAACCACTTACCTATGAATCATAGAAAGCATATAATTGAGCGATTTCAAATATTGCAGCAAGGAGAAGGTTTAAAAGGATTGTTTGCACGATTATCACCCGATGAGTTGGCTGAGTACCAAAGTAGAAAAGTTATTCCACGAACAATCTATGTAAAAAGGAATTACCGATTGCGTTGGGATCAAGCCTCTCCCACGGTCACCAGCCACTGCTTAGATGAATTCGTCCATCCAGAACAAGCACGTGCCTTGACTGTTCGAGAATGTGCAAGACTTCAAAGTTTCCCTGACTCATATAATTTTGTTGGCGGGCCATACTTAGTAGCTCACGATGATAGAAGCCAGCAAGATAAATATGAACAAATTGGAGACGCTGTTCCGCCTTTACTTGCATATGCTTGGGGCAAAAAGATAATTGAAATCTTGAAGCAGAAAAATAGTTGACCACTACTTGGTCAACTATTTTTTCATTCTGTTAATTCATCAGACTCGTGGAAAAATTCTCCAAATGTCTTAACATTGATTTTAGGAAATCGATGATTTAGCTCCTCATATTTTCCAGGCACATCGAGATAATACGCTCTCTTTATCTGCGAAATAAATAACTGATAGTTTACCCACTGGTTCGGAACACAGGTAAGGGCAACCGACATATCTTTACTGTAGAAATTCGTTTCGCCAATGCAAGTAAGCAAGCAAAGAAACCTACCAACACCAAAGGCTCCGTCCAACACTCTTTGCTGTGCCCAGACTTCAACCACTCTTTCTCTCGTAGATGTTTTAGCAGGAACATGAAATTTAGGTCTTCCGGCTCCCAAATCAAAAATAAAATCTGTAGGAAGAGAAATGGACTCACCATCAAGTTCGACTGCATTCATCTGATTCGTGGGACATACCAGTAAATGCATAGAATATAAATGCCCGACCAGTTTTTCAAAATAGTCACCAGAATTACTTTTAACACCACTAACAAGATCTGCGCAGCAACAATAGTTCATACAAATCGCATACAACGCTGCTGTTATGTCCTCTGCCGACTGATTTGTGATACTATGCGAACGAACATTGTTCCAAAATACATCGATAAGAGTTTGGCCATTTTGATAAACACCACAACCCACATTGTATAAATCTATGTTAACTGGTCGCGAATATTTTGTACTATTTCTGACTTGAGCAGAAAAAACTATATAGTTTTTACCGACTGCTGTTGCTCTACTCGTAATTGGAACCTGAGCCATTTGGTTGATCTCGACACTGCACAAATTATTTATTTCTTGAAACTTGATAGTGACCGCCGGATCTAAAGGAGAGGCACTGAATAGGTTTTTCATTTCATCATATTTATTTGCGATAATATGTACTGGCATTTTCTACCCTCCCAACTTTATCTATAGTATGCTACCGAGAAATACACACAGTAAGCCTTAAAATGGTTTCTAATCTTTTACACATTATATTACGGATAGTGGAAGTTTTCAATATGTTTTATCGCACTGCCATTACTTACAATAAATTGTCCTCCACGCAGTCTAAATAGATGTGGTCTTCAGCATTTAGATTGAGCAGCTCCATATGGCGTTCTACCGATAGAGTATTCCGATTCGTGACAGACACAACCTCCCTTTTTCCTGTTTCCTTATCTTCCCTTATCATTTAACCAATCACTGCCACACGGCGTAACCACCAGCCCTGCTGGTGGTATGAAAAGAGTCCTTCCAGGGCAATGCTATAATTCCTCCTAAAAGCGGTCTAACAAACCATTCCTTTATCACTGGTGGCCGTTTAAAAGCGGCTCTCTGATACTCTATTTGCAATCCTCTTCATCCCATCCCTTTCGTACTGTTCATCAATTTATTTCTTTATCGTCTCTTCATTTACATTACCGGTGCCGTATTTACGGGCTTTGTCGACTTTCCGTGTCCATATCTGCCAGTGAAAGAGACACCTTGGAGTAACAGAGTTATCGTTCCTAATTTTACAATACTTTCTCAATATCCATTTCCAAGTCTTTAAAACAATAATTCATCAAGTTTTTCTAACGATTTACGAACACTCTTCCTATTTACTCCAATAAAAGGAATCTCTATATTATTCTCTTTTAAAATATCCTCTAAAATCTTCAAAAAAACTCCCCTTCTACTTTGCATACCTTTATTTGTATATATATAGCTAACAGCGCAAGAAGGAGAATTCTCAATACCCAAAATAGCTAAAATCGTATAGCCGCTATCAACTATAGGCTTAATCATATCAAACAGCTGCATACATATTTTCTTACAGTGTTCTCTGTACTCCTCAGTATCGTAACCTTTCAATCCCATAGGTTTCCTAACCAAACTTTTTGAATAGTTTCCATATGAACTTTCGGGACAAGGCATTTGTATTATATTGATATCATTATCTATCAGTTTTTGAATAACTGGTTTTATACTGGCTTTCCACTCATATTTAACAATTCCTTGAGCTTGAAAAGCTTGGCATGTTAAACAAAAAGGAATTAAAACAAATCTTTTACTTCTATTATCATCCATTATATTGGTTCACTCCCTCCTTCTCTTATTACTTTTTCCAACTTTTTAATTAAACTGGAACATCTATTCAAAATCTCTTTATCAAAAAAAGCTATTGTTCCCTGAATTGTATCATCATCAGGCTGTTTTCCTTCTTTGAGAGGAACTCCAAGTAGACATTGGGGTTCTAATGTCTTTGGAACAAAACCATGTATCAATAACTCATTCTTTCTTTTCCAATCTGAATTCATATCTAATACGGGTAGTAATAGTTCCAGTTCATAATCATTTAATAATCGTTTAAATCTTTCCAACATAGGCTCAAGTTCTATAACAAACCCTTGATCGTGTCGTGCACCATCAGAAATTTTTCTAATCCCCAAATTTTTGCAAAGAGCCATTGAATATATGTACATACTTACCCTACAAGTCAAACAATTAAATTGGGAAAATGTGATTTCACCATATTTTTCTAGTATCTCTGAAGGTTTCTGATTAAAAAAAGGTATAAAAAATTCTCTCCATATTCCTGATATGTTATAAATACCTAAAAAAACTACTCTTTCCTTTCCATATTTTTCGGTTAATCTATCCACCCCATGTCTCACATTTTCACAACACAATCCACATCCATTCTCAAAAGTAGCCAAAAACACAGTATTATCTTCTTCTAACAATTTACAAGTAGACAAAAATGAATCTTTTCCACCTGAAAATAATTGTAAAACTTTACTTGATTCCATGTGAACTTCCCCTTTCTGAATTCAGTCTTATGTATTTTAAAAGATCCAATACACTTTCTTCTAAATTTTCATTGCTAATTATAACATCTGCCATATTCTCTATCCCTTTGAATAACTGTTCATCATATGCAATCCTCTTAAGTATATCTTCACTACAATCTCCCCTTCTTCTCATTCTTGCTATTCTTTCCTCTTCACTCACAAGAATATATACTATTTTTACCTTTTTCCATCCTGTATAAGCCTTTTTGAAAAAATCAATCCCAAAAGGATCTATTGTCAACAAATCACTCTCATTAACTTGTGCAATTGTTGCACAATATTCGAAGCCATTATAATTTGTATAAGCCACCCTTGGATACAACAAATCAAACTCCTTCTTAGAAACAAAAATATGTCCACCCTCTCCTGCATGTCTTGGTAACCGAGTTGTATAAGATTGAAGTTGTGTTAATCCATAACTATTTTCCAACCTATTTAAAATAGTCGTCTTTCCACTCCCTGACTTTCCGCAAATCAAGAAAAAGGTATCTAAAGAATCACATCGTTTTACCACTATCACAGCACTACCTTTCATTATATTTAAAATATAGTTTTATTCTACCACATAATTACATATTTAGCAATCAACACTACCTTTTTTCCACACTAAAAAAGTCAAAACACTCATTTCACTTGTTCTTTCAATTTTTTCTGGTACATCATCATAACAGACGGCTCTGCATAGGTATGCCCTAAAAAATGGCAATAACCGCTGCGCTTGCGTAGACTGTCCTCATAACGGAGAATATGAAGGTGAGGACAAGACCATTGATTCACTTGATATCCTACTTGCGTCTGCAGAAGACATCTTTATGAAAAGCGAGTTTTTCGCAGAGCTTATGCAGGAACTTCACAAAAAATATCCACACGAGAAGCAAATTGTCATGCCAACCTCGCTGACAAGAAGAAAAAGACACGCATTGAAAAGTTGTAGCCCTGAAAACATTATCCGTTCATAAACACACAAGACCGCCGGATGTATATTCTTTCTCCGGCGGTCGTTTATTCTGCGCATTTCTTACTGTCAGTATCCTTCCGTTGCAAATGTCATTTTATCTCATCCCTCTGATTACATCAGTTCTTTTTTCAAAGCGGCGCAGAGCAACTCCTCCCGCTCCGTCAAAAACTCTTCAAAATTCATAATGGAAAAATCCACATCCGGGATATAATGTTTCTGCATATAGTCTTTCCGCTGGTCGGGATCAGGATATTGCTCCTCAATCCATTCATTGAAAAAACGCGCACTCTTTTCCTTGTTTGGCACTTCTTCCAAAAGCTGGAGATTCCCAAGATAGTTGTAATTATCCAAACAAAAATCAATCTTATCCTCTGGCACACCGCATTTCTTAAGTTTCTTCCTCGTGAACTTTGTCTTGGGATGGATGTGGTCTATATGGAAATTATTTCTCAAGTTGGCCCACGGATATAGAATCGACATCACTATCAGCGTGTCTCCTCCACCGTACTTTGTCCAGAGCAGGTTGTTTATGCTGTCATCAGTAAACGTGATGTCCCTGTTCGTTCCCCGGAACTTGTCGCGGATTGCATCCAGCGGGAACCCCTCATGGTCACCCCTGACAATTTCCCCGATCTGCTTCAATACACTGTCAGACGCAAAACTGAATACACGGAGCAAAATAGAGGATACAAACCATTTTTTGATTTTCTTTCTATCCTCTTTGTACTTCCCGGAGTCGACAAAGTTTGCCGGATTCCCAATGACACTGATGTAATATGCAATCGGAATCAATGCATTATTCGATGTGATATTTTCCCTGCTAAAACCGAAGGATGCTACCAGTTCAAGTGCAAGGCGCATAGATGCCGTGATGCTGTCCCATTTCTTTTCGATGACAAGCATGTTCGTCCGATTGAAGTTGTCTGCCTTAAATCGGATATCTGAAAACTCACACAGCACAAGGCTTGCCTTAAGCAGAAGGTCTTTCGTAATTTTGAACCCACGCCCGATATCATTCAGCTCGTCAACAGCTCCATTTATTTCCTCTCTTGCATCCAGTTTCTCCCACTGTGCCGTAGCAAACGAAAGCAGCAGATCCGAATAACTGAGGGGCGTTCCACCGCTGTTGACCCTGATAAAAATATTCAGAACCTTATCCAGCTCCTGACTCTCCTCAAGGTAGTAGCTGATGGTTTCTTTTCTATGAATTGCCCCAAAGAGACGGAATATTGCCTTATTTGCAAACTTTGCCTGTTCCTTATCCGGCAGGGCATTTAACTCATTGTCTATAAGATATTCGTTTACATCTTCCTCCTGTGTGATATTTAAGATTTCTCCAACAGGAAACCAAAAATAATGGCGTTTCCCATCCTCATCCCTATATTCATGATCTGCCTTAACCTCATCATCTGTGAGGAATAGAAAATCATATTTAAAATCCTCCCTGTCTTCGGCAGGCTGCAGCAAATTAAGGTACAGCTTTCTTTTCGGATATGCTTTCGGATTATCCCACCGCTTATAAGACAGTTTGTAAGCATACGTGCCCTTCAATCCTATGTAAAGAGAAGTCATCCTCTGCTGCCCGTCAAGAATCGCAATAATATCATCTGTCCCATTGAGATTTGCCTTGGGATTGTGTCTATTCTCCCGTTGGTGGTAATCACGTAAAAATTCATAAAACTTAAATTCCTTTGTATTCTCTTTCGATACCTTCCAAAACAAAAATGAATTGATTGGATAATCCATCATCAGGCTGTCGAACAGTTTTTCAATCTGATCTGTATCCCATACAAATTCACGCTGTATGGATGGAAGCAGATACTTTTTAGCATCGATATCTTTTATCACCCGGTTTATTGTCAGGGCAGTTTGATATGACATTCCTTTTCCCTCCGTTTGCTTATTGGTATTTTTTCGACTTTTCTCTCATACGCTGCCAGTGTCGCTATTTTACCATATCTCTTCGTATGTAAATGGAACTTTGCCATCCACCTTGTGTATCCCCCACACGGAGCCTATAAAATCATTTAAAGCCCTGCTGTAAAAACCAACCTTATTTTCGTGTATCACAAAAATGTACACACGACAGCTCCACCGTCGGAAAGCAACCGCCATCAGCTTTGCATCTGGCAAAAAACGCAGCATTTGAGTTTTTTCTTCCATCCAGCCCTCATTATTTTTACGGGACCTGTGATGGTAATACACGACATCCTGCCCGCGGTTATAATAATCCATTATCTCATCCGGCAGTATGAATTTTTCCAAACCCTTTTGTGACGGTTTCTTATTCACTGTCAGACTGTTGTCAGGATCAGCAAATACAATATCCACACCTGTCAATGCTTCCAGCGCCCCATGATGCCACTTATCCCGCCTGTCCGTCCGCTGGCTCCAGTGAAGTGAATCCAGATCAAGCAGCTCGCTGTAAAATGACATGCCATTAAGAATGCCACTATTCTCTACCATCTGGACAGTCTTGTCATTTCGGAAAGCAAGGTCTTGCATGACATCATAAACCTCAGCATCGTAAACACGCATTCTCGCGTCAGAAAGATACTCTGTATGATTTCCATCTGTCCGTCCATCATCCGGGCAAAGATACCAATTGACCCCGATTTTTATTCCACTTGATGCCAGTGACCGTAACATGCCATATTTTCCATAGTCACCTATATCTCCTATATATTGATTCTTCACGCCAAATCTCTCCTATAGTATCTTTGATCCACTTCGCTCTCATACTCCACCAACATCCTGTCATTGAACAGCGCCCACTCAACCATATCGATCATATCCAGAAACTGCTCAAGGAATCAGCTATATCCACTGCTTCTTTTGCAATCTTTTCAATAGGATAGCCACCCCAGTCGAGATTGAAAGGAATGCATTCATGCGGATTTCATTCTCCATAGGGACTTTCAGTGAATTGAGACAGCAGGACGCAATAACCGTCTGGCCGACTGTTCTGCCTGCACTTTGGTCTTTTATCATTATCCACTATTTCCTCATACAGCTCTTTCGCCGGCCTCTGCAACAAGGTATACATAAGTGGATTCTATATCAATCCCTGTCAGTACAGGAATATTCCCCTGGAATATCTCATCATTTGCACCTTGTGTGATGCTGTCCAAGCAGTATGCCGGCGTCAAACTGTTCTGCACGCTCCGATGCTTCCTCAAGGATGGAGCTGATCCTTCCATGAAGACAGATGTATTTCAAAGACAGATGCAAAACCCGGATGCCTTCCGTGGATGCATGGCAGTCCAGGAAAAGACTTAAGACCATACGCTTTATGAAACCCTTATCTATATTTTTAGAAAGAACAGGTTCCGCTGCTTTGTCCAAAGTCTCAATATAGTTTTGTACGCTGACTTTCTGCTGATAAATATACGTACGGCTAATCTGTGCCTCTTTTGAAATCTCTGAAACAGGAATTCCTGAAGCCGCTTTGCATCCAAGCATAAACCTGTTTTATTTTGTCAACACCATTTGAAACACGCCCCAGTTTATTGTCTCTAAAAAAAGACTCACACCAAGGTTCCCTCAATAGTCTTGATAGCTTTGCTGACGGCAAGCTATGATATAAAAAGCGTATCCACTGTGCGGGTAATGCTTCCACAATGGTGAAAAGCGATATAGCCTTATTATCAGCATTCATAATAAAATATACAAATTCGAATATATTATAATATATGGTTTAAATATAGTAGCAAGTAAGAAATCATTATGTATCTTTGCAACATATATTAAAAAACAACCGTCCAAAGTCTGTTGGGGAAGTATAACCATCTGTTAGTTGTAAATGCAAATTGTCTTGTGCAGTTTTGCTCATAAGTCTTTTGTATAGTGAACTTTCTAACAACTGGTCATATAATGGCTTATACTGTATTGCATCAATTATATGTTCTCTATAATCAATATTGATAAGCCCCAAACGATTAAGATTTTGTACAACAAATCCTCTTTGTTCGGCAGTCGTTTCGATTCCAGTAATAGGCAATGAATAATGCGAAAATAAAGGTATCTTAATTGTAGCATTACCAAAATTAGGCATATCATGAATTACCATTCGTTCATTTGGTATGGGTTGTTCTTCACAGGCAAATATACGAATTAATGGCTGATTATCACATAAATATTTAACAATATTTATTACCTGAGCATCTAAAGGTGACAGATGTTTTATAATCTCAACAAAGGAAGGATGCACTAAATCTTTGGTGTCGAAATTCATAGCTTTTGCAAGTAAATTGGCATATAGATTTCGTAATTCTTCACTATTCATAGAGTATGAAATGGCTTGAATTACTGGAACAGCAACATACGGTTCAGGGGTAATTATTTTATCCTCACCAACATGCTCAAGTTTTTTTGCTAAAAGTTTTTCCGTTTCAGCAAGTTTATATTCACGCTCAGCTATCCATTGACGTAGCGGTACAAGAGCAGCATTGATGACACGAGGTATTAAAGCAAGAGTCTTTCCTGATTCTTGTGTGGCCGACTTGAAAGCATCATCATATAAATCTGGAACAGTTTCAATGGCTTTACCGACGCTTCCTGCAAATTTATCAAGTCCTTCTGGCATAATATATCACGACCTTTCGATAATTTTTGACATTATTATACTATAAAATTAAGAAGATTGGAAGAAAAAGGAGAAATATATTTTGGGAATTTTAATTGCATTTACAAAAAATGATAAAGCAAAAGTAAAAGCAGCAGGAAAAACACTCAATTTATTAACATTAACTGTTGCGATAAGTAAATGTTTGTCGGAAAGAATATCAAATGAAAAGGGAGTTAGTCTAGCGGAAGCAGAAAATTTAGTAGTTGATTGTATTAGGGATGGCATGAAAACAATAAAAGAATAAAATTGGACATTGGCGAAGAAATTCTGAACTATGCATGGGTGTTAGAGGAGTGAAAGTCTCAGCACGACTATTTTTGAGAAAGAAAGGAGAAGTATGGAGAATAACTTTACATGGACAGATAGAGAAGATGAAGAAATATATAAAAATGGGTACACTATAATGTGGGTAACTGGTAGAACTAAAAGTATCCAAAATTTTGTTGAAAAACTCAGTTATAAAATTGGATATAAATGTGATTTTTCATTTTCATCAATAAGGGCACAATCTGGCAGTGCCGCTTTGATATCCTGCGCACTCCAGGCAAGCCCGCCCGTTCCATATGAACAGAATATCTAAATCTGCTTTCCCGAAAAGTCATACTCTTCAATAAAGGAGAACACTGCCATAGGACAGCTATACCACAAGTTTCCTATATAGTTTTTATACTATTTAACGATACGAACACAATTTAACGATTGCCGACTACATTTTAACGATTATCCACATTCCCTGTTTTTCATTTTCCCATTCGTAGTTTTATCGTAGTCCGCTCTTTATCTGCTTGCCGCGATTTGCCCCATTCTGCCCCGTTTCATCCGCTTATGCACCGCATATCCCCTGTGGTGCCGTGACATATAAACAGTATTTTAATCATTGTGCTAAAACCTCCGTAAATGCTGTATTTTCAAGTGTTTTCAATACTTTTAAAAATCTGACTGGCATAAAATGCTTCCCGATATTTCACATTTTGACACTTTTTGCCACTTATCTTTATGGTCATTTTCTGTAAAATTCTCTGTAAAACAGCCTGTATTTTCGAATTTACAGAACGGCTTTTTCCAGGCTTTTGACCTCTTTCTTTACATTATCAAAATCAATATGTGTATATGTATTTAATGTTACGCCAATATCCGAATGCCCCATAAGATACTGAAGATGTTTTGGATTCATGCCGCTTGATGCACAATGGGAACAATAGGTATGCCTGCATACATGGGGAGTTATTTTAGGCATCTGTACCTTATAGATTTTATTGTATTTCTCTACGATGTGCTGAAAATATTTCTCCCAGTGTAAGGCCACCATTGGCATATCATTCTTATCCAGATACAAGAAGCCTGTTTTCCCACCTATCATCGGTTCCACTTTCGGACTCTTCCTTTTTTCAATAATACGCCTGAAGCATTCACATACATCCTGCGACATAGGTATCACCCTTGTCCCCGCATTTGTTTTTGTTGGTTCAATTACATATTCCATACTGTTTGTCCTCTGCAGCTGGTGGTCAATATTAATTGTACCTTCTTCAAAATTAATATCCTTTACTGTCAGCCCCACAAATTCAGAAATACGCATTCCGGTATAAAACAATATATAAATGCCTTCGTAATATTTTGAAAAATGCTTATCATTTTTTACAAATTCCAGAAACTTCCTTTTTTCATCATGTGTAACCGCTTCCCTTGTAACACTGTCATTGACAATCACGGTCACAAGCTGAAAATCAAACGGATTGCGGCGTATCAGGTCATCATCGACTGCCATTTGGAATGCTGGCCTTAAAACCCCTCTGATCGTGTGGATGGAACTGTAGCTTCTCCCGTCCTTATCCTGTAATTTTATCAACCAGCCCTTGGCATCCGACAGCTTCACTTTATCAATCCTTTTTGCTCCAAAATCTTCCTTTTCCAGAATATTCATAACTGTTTTATATCCGGCCCTCGTTGTTGGCCTTACGCCTGTCTTTTGAAGGACATATTTTTTTACAAGTTCCAGAACTGTAAGCTGCCCTCCATATGGTACAATCCCGTCATCAATATTTCTCTGCACTTCCCGCTCCTTTTCCCGCAGGGACTTGCATTTTCTCTTCCCTTTTGGCAGAGGATCAGTCGCTTCAAGCTTCCAACTGTATAAGCATTTCGGTTTTCCGTTCATATCTACATAATCATATTGATATAATCCATCTTTGCGCTGGCATTCCCCATTTCTTAAAATCCGTCCTTTACTATCTCGTCTTTTTTCACTCATATTCTATGCTCCTTTCGCAACAAAGAAGCTCTAGTGCAATATCAATATAGTATCACAACCAGAGCTGTTTTACCATTGTTATTTGTGTTTATTAACTTGTGTGTTGTAGTTATATATTTATATTGAGCTTGTTTCGTTTAGGAATTTTTCAAAATTTTCACGTTTGATCATTTTTCTGCCGCCATTTTGAATCACAAATTTATATTCTGATTCCATATAATCATTCGTCATTCTATGTAGTTTATTCTCACCAATATTAAAATACAAAGATGCTTCTTTAACAGTTAATAAAAATCTTTCCCATATAGGCACTTCCATTTCTTTACTACTCAATAAATGTCGTCCTCCATTCAAAAATATTCAAAATTTTAATCCATTTTCTATAATCATCTTCTATATTTTTCTATTTTCAGTATTCTTTATATTCATATTTGTGGCCATGCCCCTGGGCGGTACAAACGATCATGAAAGCATAACTTTCATATTTGTATCCATGCCTCTGTGCGCCACAAACAATCATGAAAGTGTAACTTTCATACTTCTTTTTCCAAAGGCACCACCACCTCAAGCAATGCCTTTATAATTATTTCATCATCCACCATTCCCAAATACCATCACCAACTATTTTTTCTATTTACTTCTTCAATCTTCCAAGTTCTTTCCTATACAAAGCTTCCATCCCATCAAAAGTCTTTAATTTATCCCTATACCTGTTCTTTATCATCCCAATAGAACTAATTAATTCCTTATACTTTTGACGGAACTGTTCAATAACCTTCATTCCTTCTCTCAATCTTCTGTTTTCATCCTCCAGTTTCCCATTCATTTTCTTTAATCTCTCTACTTCACTGTATAATAACTGTTTTTCTGTCCTGCTTTTATTAAACATTACTTATTTCCTCCGTCTATGTAAATCGGACAGTATCAAACTGTCCAGATATTAATTTCTATGTGAAACACTTTCATTTTCATACATTTAATCCAATACTCAGAGATGCTTTTACACCTCTCTAAGTTATTTTTAATTTCTAAAATTAACACTAAGTTTGTCAAGCCGCCTACCTAACCCCATACGGCTGCTAATCATACAGTTGATCATTTTCTCAAAATTCTGGTCTTTCTTTGCATGATTCATGAAATCTTCATAATTCATTACATTTGGCAGGTTGATATTCACATTATCATAT
>ERZ778516.1818-NODE-1818-length-15478-cov-5.494586_pt1 | contig 15478 bp, 9 predicted proteins | sample MGYA00510342_ERZ778516 | MGnify/ENA primary metagenome ERZ778516 (study PRJEB29527, sample SAMN07138961) | mouse gut metagenome | material: feces | host: mouse | place: China:Nanjing | collected 2016-01-25 ...
TAACTTTGGTTGGTATGTTTACTGCACTTGCTTTTTTAATATTCGGAGGAATTAGTTCACTGGATAATCTATTTTCCGAAATGAATGATTTATCAATTCTTAAATTAGTAGCGTTGGGATGTATCTGGGGAATATGTATCCTTAATTTGATATTTGTCTTTTTGGTTTGCGTAAGTAAAATGACCTATCTGCCTTTTAGTTTTTCTGATAAGCCCAACTCAAATATAATAGAAAGATATGCAGTGGTATGGCTCTGTAATCTTGTCTTATTAATATTGCTTATCTTTAGCCTTGGCTTCTTATATATAGATAAATACAAACTTAATGAATGGTTTGTACAATGGTCAAAAGCAAATCCCGTTTTTTTCTTTATCGCTTTTATTTCTTTATTAACTTTACTGTTATTCATTGGCTTATACTTTATCTTTCATAAAAGAAAAGAGTAAATAGTAAAAAGGACAGTGAATTGTTTGTAAATAAGTCCACTGTCCTTTTTACTATTTCTCTATTTGCTTCCTAAACTTTTTAAATGCCTTTATTCCACATATAGTTTAATGTACCAAACTAACAGATAAAATTGAATACATTGCTCACATCACCAGCACAACCTCATTCTCATCCTTCATATCCGCCGCTGCCACATATGGTTTATCAAGTTTTGCCCCATTCAGGTAGAATTCCTTAAACCCACTCTCGGCACCACTCTCATTCTTTACCGTAATGTTAAGCTTCTTCCCCCTGAATGTCTTTGTCATTGTCATTTCCTTCCAAGTGCTTGGAATTGCAGGGCATACCCACAGACCGTCAAGATCAGGGCGCATACCGCAGATACCCTCCACACAGCCCACCATGCATGTGGATGCCGTCCCGGTCAGCCAATGCACATGGGAACGGCCCTCGAACGGGGATTCCGAGCTCTCGGTAAACTGCCCATGCACATACGGCTCAAGCTTTCTCGTATCCGCATCATCGTTCTGGGATGCCGGGGAACTCTCGGTAAAATACTCGAAAGCGCGGTTTCCGTGACCCATCAGGGCTTCTGCCAGGATAATCCATCCCTGCGGCTGCGAGAAAATACCGCCGTTCTCCTTTGTGGACGGGTTGAACAAAAGCGCCAGAGCACCGTCAAATGCATGATCCACATAGGACGGAGCCATCACGCGCACACCATATTTTGTGTTCAGCTCGCGGTGCACGGACTCCAAAGCCTTCTCTGCCTGCTCCGCTGTCGCCAGACCACTGATAACCGCCCAGGACTGCGGATTCAGCCACATATTTGCCTCCGGATCATTCTTTGAACCGATAACCTGCCCATCCTCCTTAATACCGCGGACATAGCGGTCATCCTCCCAGCATTCCTTCTGGATAATATCGCCGAGCTCCTTCTGTGTCCTGTCAAGATATGCAATATACTCGGTATCATTTAAATCCTTCGCAAAACCCTTGAGAACCGTCATTGCATAATATAACTGCATTGCCACAAATGTGGACTCGCCTTTCTTTCCAAGGCGCAGACAGTCATTCCAGTCCGCATGCAGACCGGCCGGCATCCTGTGGTCGCCAAGGCGCTCCATCGAGAATCTTATTGCGCGCTTTAAGTGGTCGTAAACTGTGCCCTCGTCCTTATTTGCATAAGGAATAACCTCATTGATAAAATCTTTGTTTCCAGATTCTGCCACATATTTCCAGATAGTTGGGAACAGCCAGAGCGCATCGTCCGCGCGGTAAGCCGGATGTCCGGTCGCACGCACATAGGAATCATCATCCGGCGTATCCTCATGCCCGGCATTATGGTCATACTTTACAAGCGGAAGCCCGCCGCCATTGTCAACCTGCGCGGAGAGCATAAAGCGGATCTGCTTTTCCGCCATTGCGGGATCAAGGTGAATTATCCCCTGGATATCCTGCACGGTATCGCGGTAGCCATAGCCGTTACGCTGCCCACAATAAGTAAAGGACGCAGCCCTGGACCAGGTAAAGGTGATAAAACACTGATAAGCATTCCAGGTATTTATCATACTGTTAAATGCCGCATCCGGCGTATTTACCTGGAAATTTAAAAGCTTCGCGTGCCAGTAATCAATCAGTTCCTGTTTTTCCTTTTCCACAACCGCCAGATCGGAGTAACCATCCACAATCTTCTTTGCTGCGGACGGGGTGGTCTGTCCAAGGATAAATGCGATTTCCTTTGTTTCACCCGGCTGTAAAGTAAACGCCGTATGCAGTGCACCACATCCGTTAGAATTGTAATTGAGCACGTTGTCACACATGCCGTTCTCAACTGCCTGTGGGTTGCCGTAAGTGTGATAATTCCCGATAAATGCGGCTTTATCGCCGTTGTAGGAGGTTACAGGGGCACCCGCCAATGCGAAGAAGCGTTCCCGCCAGTTACTGCCTTCCTCGTTCTTGCCACAGTTCTCATTAATGGTCTGGACAATCATATTGTCATTTTTAAAGTAGGTTCTTGTAATAAACAGTGTATACTGCAAGTTTACCTGATCCTGCTCATAATTGCTGTCATTGGTGAATTCCGCATAACCGAACGCGGAAATTTTGCGCACTTTGTCTGTCGTGTTTGTTATTTTCGTGCGCCACACCTCATAAGTCTTGTCAAGTGGTACATAATAGAGCACCTCAGAGTGAATGCCCGCATAATCTGCTGCCATATTTGTGTAGGCAGTTCCATGGCGGCACTCGCTCACATATGTATCAAGCGGCTTTGCCACCGGCTGCCAGGAAGCCGACCAGAAATCCTTCGACTCATCGTCCCTTAAATAAACATAGCGTCCCGGCGTATCGTCGCTGTTAAAATGGTAGCGGATAATGCGCCCATTCGCACCGCTCTTTACAAAACTATAACCCCCTGCATTGTTTGAGATGATTGCGCCGTAAGCCGGTGAACCAAGATAATTCGCCCATGGTGCCGGCGTATTCGGCTTCGTAATCACATACTCCTTCTTCACCTCATCAAAGTAACCGTAATTCATACCTTTGTCTCCTTTTCGAAATCGTTTTCGTTTCCTGTTCTTCGGGATCTTCTCCGTATCAGGTACTGGTTTTTGCTGCCTGCAGGCGGTTTTTCCAATTCCTGCGCTTCTCTTATCCAAGCTATCACCACCCCAAGCCAGACTATTACCTGTGCCAATCCCCGCAGAACATTACCGATAACCTTATTGTATATGTTTTTTTCCAAACATGCAATGGGTTATTTTATTTTTTCTTAAAGGTTTTCGTAAATATATGTAATAAGTACAGATATTGCTCTACTTCCACCTGCTTCTGTTTCTTCTCCAGTGCCTGCTAATCCCACCACCAAAAAACAACAAGTCTTGAAAAAATTTGCTATTTGTGGTATAATTATTATGGAAAAAAATTGTTTTTATCAGTAGTAAAATCATAAAAATGTGAGGATTTAACATGAAAAAACTAAACAGGATAAGCCGACTGCTTACCGCATTTATTATCGTTATGCTGCTAAATATTATTCTTTTGCTGCTGCCCATAATTTTTGAATCAAAGAAACCTCCAGAAACCGCTGAAGGACATAATTATCCACCTGATACAGAAACCTCCTCTTCCGAAATTTCATCCTCCTTCACTCTCCCATTTGCCCTTGCTCCAATCTTTCCGACAAAAAGCGATGATAATATTAATTTTGACCAAAGTACAGACAATACTTACCTGGATGGGGAGGATACCGAAGAACAACTAAAAACCGTCACCCTCTGCCTGATGGGTGACCTGATGTGCCTTGCCGGGCAGCAGTATACCGCAGAACGGCGGGATGGGACACATGATTACACGGGCAGTTTTCATCTCGTGCGCGAATTCTTTTCCTCCTGCGATTTCGTCGTTGGCAACCTTGAAACCACACTTTCGGAGAGTAATCCCTACTCCACAAAGGAGAGGGAAGTAAACGAACAGCCAAACTGCAACGCCCCGGCGGATTACCTCCAGTCCCTTACCTGGGCTGGCATCACGCATCTTGTAACTGCAAATAACCACAGTCTTGACGGTGGGCTTACGGGGATAGAGGAAACCATTGCACACCTTGACGAATACGGGATTTTGCACACCGGCACTTACCGGGAGGACTATGATGGCGCGCATTATATGATGATGGAGAAAAACGGCATAAAGATTGCCATACTCTCCTCTACCGAACTGATTAACCAGCGCGCACTCGTCACCCAATCGCAGCTTGCGCGCGTAATCGACAGTTATTCCAAAAAGAACATAACAAACCGGATCGCACAGGCGCGCGAGGATGGGGCAGATTTTGTTGTAGTTTATATGCATTGGGGCAGCGAGAATGTCCACGATGTGCGCGATTACCAAAAATCCCATGCAAAGGAGATCGCCCTAGCGGGAGCCGACCTAATTATTGGTTCACATCCGCATTGTTTACAGGAAATGGAATATATTGTAACGGAGGACGGGCGAAGCGTCCCGTGCTTTTATTCGCTTGGCAATGTGGTTTCGAGCATGACACGCGATATCAACCACGATACTGTTTTCGTCAAGGTGCAATTACAGAGAGCGGATCATACAGAGGATCAGGGGGACTGTGTTGAAATTGCGTCCCTCTCCCTGCTCCCATGCCATGTGCTTGCTGCCCTGGACGGTCAGTACCGTGTTATCACGCCGCTTGATTACAAAACAGAGGACAAAAAAGCGGCGGCGGAGCTTGCAAGTGCAAGGACAAGGATCGAAGAAATCTTTGCACCACACGGAAATACACGCGAAACCGAAGCGCAAAGACATTGACATTTTGGGATATTTATTGTACCATATCAATGTATTTTTGAACATCAAAAACAACAACAAAGCGGGAGGAGCTGGTAGCTGAAATGGATTGGGACAGTATACGTCAATTTATTTTGGAAGACAGAGAAATTAAAGAATATTTTCTCCTTCTTGCCGGAGGGGAAAATCCTTTGCAGGCAGAGTGCGACAGAAGGGAACCTTTTTATGGGATTCCCTCCCCGGGGGCAGCCTACAAAAACTCACAGACATCGGCTTATGTACCGGAAATGTCTGTTGCGGCATCCGGGGCAGAGGATGTAATGGCAGAAAAATCCATAAAGGCACTGAATGCGGAAATCACTGCCCTGCGCCAGGAGTTAAAAGACGCAAGACAGCATGGGGAAGCACTTGAAGCGGAAATATCATCACTGCGGCAGGAGATGCTTTCATCACAGGAAAAATTGCGGGATGCTGACAAAAAACTCTCGGATTTTGAACCGCTCATCCGCGCCATGGAACTTTATGGCTCCCTCGGTGAAAAATCTAGGGAAGCGATGAAAAACATTTTCCGCTCCTCCTCACCGGACGGCTTTCTCTCCTGCGGAGTGCAGAAAAACAGTCTGTCAAACCTCTGGGACTATGGCAGAACCTTAGCGGCGGACGGCTCGGAAGACTGCCTGAAAATTGACGGGCTCTTCGCGTATTTTGTTTCGCTCTACAATCTGACGTTTGACCAGCCTGTCTATTCGCTGATTGAACCGCAGACAGGCGACCGCTTCGATGAGGACATCCATGTGTGCCTGACGCGTGGGACGAGAATTCCAAAAATTTCAGGTGTATTACTCAGGGGATACCGCGTAAACGGCAAAACCATAAACAAAGCACTGGTAAAGTGAGGTAAGAGGGATGGAATATACAAAGCTTGTTGAGAAACTCCCCCTTTGTGAGGGAAGTTTGTGTGAGATGGTTCGCGCAAAGGTCAGCAGAACCATACAGGAAAAGGAACTGGAGGAACTGAAAGCCAAAGGGGCGGGCACGGAGGACGGCGAACCCATTGTCGTTGACGAACTCGATGCGGACGAAGTTTCAAGGCTTCTGCTTGAGGTTGACCACGAGCGCGCCGACATAGACCCATACGATGAGAAAATTCTCACCGACCCGAACCGCGGGCACTGGGATCTGTGGTGTGACAGCGAGGCGGACGGCTGCCCGGTACTCGATCTTTCCTACCAGGGATATGTAGCCCGCAACCCGCGCGCTGATATCAACCGCAACCGCATTGTAGCAATAGACTTTGGCACAAAAAGCACGGTTGTTGTCTACCAGAATGAGGACAGCCGTATCCTGCCAGTGCGTGTCGGAACCGGTAATGTCAGCAAAAGTATCCGGGCAGAACATTATGAGAACCCTACGATCATCGAATTCAACGATCTTGAATCCTTCTTAGAAGCATATGCTGCCACACTTGGCCGCCCTGCCACACGCTGGGACGACGTTTATATTTCCCACCGCGCGGTGGACGATTTACAAAGCTCGCTCAGCACGGATTACAGCGCATTCTTTTCCGAACTGAAGCAGTGGGCCGGGGATGCCGGCGTAAAAAAGGCAATCCGCATCCGCGACCGACAGGATAACGATTATTTGCTCAAGGCGTTCCGCGAACTAACTGATGAGGACTTAAACCCGATCGAACTATACGCTTACTACCTTGGGCTCTACATAAACAATATGCGAAATGGGATTTTCCTCAACTACTATCTCTCCTTCCCTGTTACTTACGAATTCGCAGTGCGTGAAAAAATAGCGGAAAGCTTTGAGCGCGGCATTAAAAAAGCGCTGCCTGAACCGCTTTTAAGGGATGAGGAAATCATGCGCAACTTCCGCATCAACGGAAGCATCAGCGAGCCGGCTGCCTACGCGGTATGCGCGTTGCAGGAATATGGATTTGAGCCGGAGGGGAACGAGGAAGTTTTTTATTCGGTATTTGACTTTGGCGGTGGAACAACGGACTTTGACTTCGGCGTATGGAGGGAGTCAAGGGCTCCAAAATATGACTACACCATCGAACATTTTGGGGCGAGCGGGGACAGATACCTCGGCGGCGAGAATATCTTGGCGGAACTGGCATTTTATGTATTCCGCACAAACGAAGAAAAACTCCGCGAGGAGAAGATTTCCTTTAACCGCCCTGCCATGTGCCCTGACTTTGCCGGAAGCGAGGCTCTAATCTCAGATTCCCGCGAGGCAAATATCAATATGCGCAATCTCACCGACAAACTGCGTCCGCTCTGGGAAAATACCGGGGAGGAAACCGTGGACGAGAGCGGTTCCATCAAAGTAAACCTTTTCCGCAATGACGGTTCGCAGGTTGTGGGGCTTGCCCTGACCGCAGACCAGGACGAACTGAACGAACTGATTTACCAGCGCATCGAGAAGGGAATTGACAGCTTCTTCACCTCTCTCGCCACTGCATTCGGTCAGGAGAACCTTGATATTATTGACAATATTTACATAATTTTGGCAGGGAATTCCTCCAAATCCAGATATGTGGAGGAGATTTTTAACAAAAAAATCCTCTACTACACCACAGAAATCAAGCGCTCCGAGAATGTTGCCCCTATGTTTGAACTGCTGCCGCCAATCGGCACGGAAGCTTTCTACGAGAAAAGGGCACTTATCAACCCGGATGCGGCAGAGCGTCCGGATGACCGCGGCGAATTCGAGCGTCCTTCCGGAAAAACCGGCGTGGCGTTCGGATTGATCGAATGCCGCAAGGGCGGGCGCGTCGAGATCATTGAGAACGATGAGGCAGGCGGCGAAATCCCGTTCAAGTACTATATCGGCACATGCAAGAAACGCTGCTTTAAAACCCTTGATGTGGAGGAAAATCCATCGAGGATTCCGGGCAGGGTTGATTACGGCAGATGGTACGAAGTATTTGAGTCCGATGATTACACCGTCGAAATTTACTACACTACGGAACCGGATGCAGTCACTAACCATATGCCAATTGAGAATGCAAGGAAGCTAATGTTAGATACCGACGCAGAAAGCGATCTCGTATTTATCCGGGCTGCCGACCCGCACACCCTTGAATATGTTTCCGCCGAAAGTCTTGAGGACGCATACAGCGGGAACTACATTGGCATGATACATCAAGTATCCCTGGAGTAAGTAGCGCTGGTAAAGTGAGGTAAGAGATATGGAATATACAAAATTTGTTGACAGGCTCCCGCTCAATACCAACAGTTTGTATGAAATGTTTAAATCAAAAATTTTTGACAGCATACTGGAGTCGGAGCTAAGCGGATTCCGCAAGGAAATCGATCAGCATATCGGTTTGATACACAACTTTTTTGCAAAATACGAGTGGCTCCCCATGAGGATTGGCACCACTTCCAAACTGGTATTATACAACACCAAGGCTTCCGTTTTGATACCCGATCTGCTCAGTTTCAGATTTGATGTCCACAGGAAGGTGCCGGAAGATTATACTATTGGATTTTATAATTTTTCGACCAGATTACTGGAGCGTGAGGTTCTGGAAAATATTTCCTTTTCCAGAATTGAAGAACTCTATATGTTGAATCCAGAATATACCAGAAAAAAAGGATCCACCGGGGATTTTATCGATGTTGTCCATGATATGAACCCTACTATGAACAATTACCTTGCTTACTCCGGGGCAGAAACCTCTTCCCCATCCCAATTTGGGGCGGGGATAATGGTTTATGACATACGGAACAAAAACTTTATTACGGGCCGCATCCGCTCCGATTTTTCCATGATGCCAATGGTTTCGGTCAATGCTTCGAATCCTCCCGCCCTGCTTCGCAGCTTCCGGGAACTAAAACTGACCGTCAATCCTTACGGCGGCAGATTTAACGACCTGATGACAGCAATCGATAGAATGGGCGAGTTCCTTTCCGCCGACCTGATTACCGAGGATTTCCATATCAATTTTGATAAAATCTCTACGGATTTAAGGTCGAAGGGCAGCCTGTCCCAGTTTAATCTAAGCTACAACACCATAACCAAACAGGGAACGCGCGCGAGCGTAATCAATACCTTGGATGCTCCCACCGTGGCAAAACCATTGCTTGATGTGGAACATGTCCGCGCTGACATTGACCCGTATGATGAGAATATCCTGACCGACCCTAACCGCGGCCACTGGGATCTTTGGAACACGGATATTGCAGCAAATTGTCCTGTGCTTGACCTTTCCTCCATGGGCTTTGTGGCTCGCAACCCAAAGGCGGATATCAACAATAACCGTGTGGTTGCAATCGATTTTGGTACCAAGAGCACCGTGGTGGTCTACCAGGACGAGGACAGCCGGATTCTTCCAATGCGTGTGGGTACAGGAAATATCAGCAAAAGCATTCAGGCGAAACATTACGAAAATCCAACGGTCATCGAATTCCAAGACCTGAAACACTTTATGGATTCCTACGCCGCCACCGAAGGCCGCCCCGCGACACAGTGGGAGGATGTATGCATCTCCCACAAGGCGGTGGATGACTTGCAGGCTTCATGCAGCACCGATTACGGCGCATTTCTCTCCGGTCTTAAACAATGGGCGGGGGATACGGGCGTAAAACGTGCAATCCGAATGCGCGACCGCGCAAACAGGGACTTTTTGCTCCAGCAATACCGCGAGCTTGCAAAGGATGACCTTGACCCAATCGAACTCTATGCCTACTACCTGGGTCTTTACATCAACAATATGCGAAACGGGATTTTCCTCAACTATTACCTCTCCTTCCCTGTCACCTATGAAATTGCGGTTCGGGAAAGGATTATCAGAAGCTTTGAGCGCGGCATAAAAAAATCGCTTCCGCGGCCGGTTCTCGATGACGATGATATCATGAGAAAATTCCGGATTAACGGGGGAATCAGCGAACCTGCCGCCTACGCGGTGTGCGCCCTCCAAGAATACGGGTTTGACCCGGAGGAGAGCGGACAGGTCTTCTACTCCGTGTTCGATTTTGGCGGCGGGACAACGGATTTTGATTTCGGCGTATGGAGGGAATCGAAATCCTCAAAATATGATTATACCATCGAACATTTCGGCGCGAGTGGGGATAGATACCTCGGAGGGGAAAATATTCTGGCTGAACTTGCCTTCTATATTTTCCGGTCAAATGAAGCAAAACTTCGCGAAGAGCGAATTTCCTTTACCAGACCGCCAATGTGCCCTGATTTTGCAGGCAGTGAAACACTGATTTCCGATTCGCGCGAAGCGAGGGTCAATATGCGAAACCTCACCGAGCGCCTGCGTCCAATCTGGGAACACACCGATGAGGAAGTGGTTGACCAGAGCGGCGCGATCAATGTAAATCTTTTCCGCAACGACGGCACCGAGGCTGTTGGCCTGTCCCTTATAACCAACAGGGAGAGGGTGGAACGGCTGATCTACCGCCGGATAGAAAAGGGTATTGAAAGCTTTTTCACCTCGCTTAAAACTGCATATGGCAAGCATAATCTTGCCGGGATAGAAAAGATTTACATTATACTGGCGGGAAACTCTTCAAAATCCCAGTACGTGGAAGGGATTTTCCATGAAAAGATTGCCCGCTTTACAAAACAGATCAAGGGGGATGCACAGAGCGAACCAATGTTTGAACTTCTGCCGCCTATCGGCACAGAAGAATTTTATGAGCGCAGGGCGCAGATCAACCCAAAGACGGCGGAACGCAAAGATCCGCGCGGCGAGTTCGAGCGTCCGACCGGGAAGACCGGTGTTGCCTTCGGTCTGATCGAATGCCGCAGGGGCGGGCGGATTGAAATTATTGCAAGCGATGAGGCAGGCGGCGAAATTCCGTTCAAATACTATATTGGCACTCGCAAGAGACGCTCCTTCCGGATTCTTAATGAGGGCAGCAACCCTTCGAAAATCCCCGGCCGCCTCGATTATGAACGCTGGTACGAAGTGTTTGAATCCGATGATTTCACGATTGAGATTTATTGCACTACCAACCCGGAGGCAGTCACAAATATCATGCCGATTGAGAATGCCAAAAAGCTGATGTTGACCACCGATGCTAAAGATCTTCCCGTATTTATCCGTGCAGTTGACCCGCACACAATTGAATATGTTTCGGCATCATGCGCCGCAGACGTTGAAAGAAGCCGTTTTACCGGCACAATACACAGGGTTTCTTTAGAGTAAAATTTAAACCCGGGGCAGAAAGAGATAGCCGCCACTATTCGCAATAGTGACGGCTATTGTGCTTTTGCACAAAATTAGTCTTTAACTTTCTTTGATCTTCCCCCTTCACCTAAGCTTAGGTATTGTCACAATAAAACTCGTCCCCTTCGTGTACTGCGTCCGAATCTTAATCCGCCCGGTATGTGCCATAATAATCAGTTTTGCGATGGATAGACCAAGACCATGACCCTCAATTTTCTTATCACGCACATCGTCAGCGCGGTAAAAACGGCTGAAAATATTGTCGAGATCCTTCCCCCTCATGCCAATACCGGTATCCTCAACCGTAATCACACAGTCCCCCTGACGGTTCTCGCATGAAATGCGTATAGTATCGCCATCCTCCGTATATTTCTGCGCATTGTCAAGAAAAACACGGATCGCCTGTTTAAGTGCCTGCCTGTCACCGTAAACGCGGACAGCCTCAAGTTTGGGCGCTTCAATATTGCGGTTCCGCGCGACAAGGCGCGTTTCCTTCACCATCTCCTCCACAATCGGTTTCATATTAAACTGTTCTTTTTTCAACTTCAATGTTTTTTTGTCATGTCGGGACAAAAACAACAGTTTCTCAACAAGATCCTGCATCTGCAAAGCTTCATTGGAAATCGCCTCGACGGATTCCTCAAGCACATCTTCATCCTTGCTTCCCCATCTCTTTAGGAGGTTGGCATAACCCTGCACCACCGCAATCGGTGTGCGCAGTTCATGGGAAGCATCCGAAACAAACTGTTTCTGGCTTTCATAGGAAGTTTCCAGCCGGTCGAGCGTATCGTTAAAAGTTTCTGCAAGCTCCCTGAGTTCGTCCGTTACCCCGGAGGGATTAAGGCGCTCACTATGCAGATTATTTACAGTTATGCGGTTGATTGTATCCGACATTTCCTTAATCGGAATAAGCATCCGCACATTCTGCCCCCGCGCCTCATGCAGTATAAAAAATACAATTACCGCATACAGAAATGACATATTAAGAATCAATTTCCACATCCGGTTATAATCCTTTGACATATTATAACTATAAATCAGTTCAAACCCCGTCCTGCCAATCGAAAAAGCATGGCGGGAATTTATAATAATATGGTGTTCCCGATCCGACAGATCCACATGGAGATCCTTAAAGAACAAAAAGCCCTTTACCTCGAACCTTGTGTCGTCATAAAGGAGCTTCCTGTTATCTTTTTCCTGGATAATCAGGGATACTCCCCGCCCCGTAAAAGGATTCAGATTTTCACCGACCGCAGCAAGCCATGCGGAAAAACTTTCTTTCGCAAAAAGCTCCGCCTCTGAAAGCTGCCCACTGCCGCCTCCAGCCTGATTCACGTCGTCAGATATGATCTTCTCTTCTGCATCCTGCTGCCCTTTCCCGATATATTTACCGATTGCAGCGCCGGACTGAGCCGCCGCCACATCAAGAACTACAGAAGTCACACGATCCGCCAAATTCTTGTATTCCTCAGTCTGGACATTCAGGTATAAAACCAGAAAAACACCCATAAAAACCACGCCGTTTACCACCATCAGCTTCAGATAATTCAGAGTGATGCGAAGACTCATCGACAGCCTGATCCTTCCCAAAAAGGCATCCCTCTTCTTCTTTAACGGCAGCCATGTTTTCTGTAAAAAACTCCGCAAGCCCCCCACCAGTTTACTTTTCATCTTTAATAATATACCCCACTCCGCGCACCGTGCTGATCACATGCACGCCAAACCGGTCATCAATCTTCTGGCGCAGATAACGAATGTAAACATCAACCACATTGGTATCGCCAAAATATTCATAACCCCACACATTATTCAAAAGTTGTTCGCGCGTCACTGCAATATTCTTATTTTTCAGGAGATATTCCAGAAGCTCATACTCTTTCTTCGTCAGGCTCAGCTCCTCCTCACCGAAATACGCCGCATGCCGCCCAAGCTGCAAACAGAGTTTTCCGAAAGAAAGTTCATCCTTTTTTGGTGCTTCCGCACCGGCAGCATGTTTTGTATGGCGGTTGAGCGCCACGCGGATACGCGCTAAAAGCTCCTCAATGGCAAACGGTTTTGTCATATAATCATCCGCACCCATATCAAGCCCTGCGACCTTATCCGTCACATCATCCTTAGCCGTCAACATAATAATCGGAATTTCCGATTCTGTCCGCACCCTGCGGCATACCTCAATACCAGAAAGCCCGGGCAGCATAATATCAAGCAGCACAAGATCCGCCCCGGAATGCAGCGCCTTATCAAGCCCAGTCCTGCCATCGTTGGCAATCTCCACCTCATAACCCTCATATTTTAATTCCAGTTCCACAAACCGCGCAATTTTAACCTCATCCTCAACAATTAATATTTTTGCCATCCTCTAATCCTCCGCAATGATAATACTAATATTGTAACGTCGGAAAAATTAATATGCAAGGCTTTCGGATTAAGGTTTCATTAAAAATATTGCCAGGCGCACCTTAAAAAGACCATCCTCTATCTGATAGTCATACACCGCCCCATATTTCTGCACAAAAGCCCGGACACTGCGGCTGCCGTAACCATGCCCTTCCCCGCGTTTTGAAACAGGCAGGTTATCCTTCCCAAACTCGACCTCATTCCCAAAGGTATTAGAAATCTCAAGCGCCAGCTGCCCCTTGATACGGCGCGCATAGACACGGACTAATCCGGACTGCTTCTTGTCCGCCGCCGCCTCACGCACGGCATTGCTTAGCAGGTTCGAGAGAACAACTGCAAATTCCACTTCATCGACCGGAAGTTCGGGTGGAATATCCAACTCGCAATCGAAATCAATATTTTCCTTGCGAGCCTGCTCCACATACTGGGCCACAATACTGTTTACCGCCATATTTTCGCAAAAAACCTCATTCTTTAAATCCTCAAGGTGCGCGAGCGTCCCCTCCATAAGTTCTTCCAATTTATAGTACTCACCATTCTTTAAATATCCCGAGAGTACCAGCGCATGATGTTTCAAATCATGGCGGAGAATTGCGTTTTTCTCATCATTGACACGCATAATCTCAAGCTGTTTCCGGATTCCATCCGCGTACTTTTCCATCAGTTCAATATCATTTTTTTGTTTCTGGTATCTCTCATAGCCATCCATCGCGCCAAAAAGTATGGTATAGGAAGCGATCATCAGAACAACCAGCAAGAAGATACCAAGCAGATTTTCTGGATGTTCCACCACATCCGCCGGCCAGATCATAATACTGTAAACCAATACATAAAAAAGCAACGGGATAATGCACAGTTTTAACCATATGCTATCCTCACGTTCCAACTGGCTTAAAAATGGCTTGCGGAGCTTAAAATACAAAACAAGGAAAACAATCAGATGCAGTAATGCAGCTACTAGAATCCCAATATAAAATCTGCCGCTCCAGATATACGCTTCTAAACCGATCACACCCCCAAAAAGAACGTATGCCGCCCCTGTCAGACCAACAAACAGCGCCCTGCCGTCATGATATTTACAAACAACATATACCGTTAGCTGTATCAGCAGCCCCTGCAACAGGACATTTGCAATCATTGCGCCGGCAGAGCCATTTTGTAAAACAAACAAATAGCTTAAAAAAATACATACGGCGGTGCAGGTGCTGAAAATAAAAATACTTTTCCATAATTTTAAGTTTCTCGGCAAAAATATTGTATAAAAAACAAATAACCAGACAAGCGATATTTGGTTCTGGATAAACTCAAACATTTTCTTTCACCTCAGCGTAAGGTACTTTAAATAACGCTGTTTCACTTCCTGGCTGTTGCGCCTGCTAATCGGTATATCACTGTCATTGTCCATATGTAACATAGAGGTTGTATAGCTGGAAACATAATCGAGGTTTACCACATATGATTTATGTGGCTGGATAAAGTTCTCTTCCTGCAAAAGTCCTGCCACCTGTTTTTCAAAGGAATCGCGTATCCCTACACTCTGATAGGCTTTTCCGTTCTTGAGTGTCACCCACATCCTGCGCGCCACATTTTCCACATGCACAATCTCTGAATAATTAATATTCACACAACCTTTTTTTGTATTAACTTCAAATATCTTGTCCTTCCTGGTAAGCAGATGGGCAATCACAAAATCAAGCATCTCATAAACGGCCTCTGTCTGCAATGGTTTTAACAGATACCGCACCGCCCTTACATGGTAAGCTTTCAGGGCAAACTCTGTGGAGGATGTAACAAAAACAATCGGCATATCCTTATTCTTGCTGCGTATCGCCTCTGCCAGTTCAATCCCGTTTTTTCCCTCCAGCACAATATCAAGCAGTAAAAGATCTATTTCCGTCTGATCCCCCTCCTCCAGTGCAGCCTGCAATTCCTCCGCCGACATATAGGTATGTATCTCCATACGCTTTTCTTTTTCCCTGCCATACGCAAGCAGTAGCTCCTTTATCTGCTCTAAGCTCATCTGGTCATCATCACATACAACAATCTTCATATTCATTATGGTACTTTCTCCTTTGATACTCGTGTAGTCCCCATTTGCACGATTTATAATGACTTCTCATTTAATTATAGCATAAATTA
>ERZ778516.1819-NODE-1819-length-15478-cov-4.815406_pt1 | contig 15478 bp, 12 predicted proteins | sample MGYA00510342_ERZ778516 | MGnify/ENA primary metagenome ERZ778516 (study PRJEB29527, sample SAMN07138961) | mouse gut metagenome | material: feces | host: mouse | place: China:Nanjing | collected 2016-01-25 ...
ACTTTTCCTCTGCCTTACTATAATCCCCTGTTTCAACTAAGGATATAATTTCCTCCCTCTCACGAAAAGCCATATAGTCTTCCTCGTCAAGTACAAATTCACATTCCGAATCCTCAATTTTCAACCGATCTAAAAAAGCTTCTATCATCTGATAACCTACCACCAATTCGCCCGCTTCTAAACGTGAATAGGTGGACAGGGAACAAATATTTTTGCATACATCCTCCTGAGAATAACCTGAGGAAGTCCTTCTCATTCTCAGATAGTTACCTATATTGTTTTCGGCTATCTTACCGGAGAAGACGTTTTTTTCCGATTCTGTTTTGTTGATATTCTTATCCTTCATACATTGTCCTTTCATTCTACTAATTACAGGTATTTTCACTAAACTAATACTTATTTAAGCCATATATTTATAAATCTCTCACAGAAAAGCAAATAACTTTCTATAAATATTATATCATATACTAGCATTAAATGGAAGAACAATTTGAATTGTAGCATTTTTCTTTATATAGATCAATATTTCCTTTACACAGAGCTGTGCAAAAAAAAACGCTACAACACCCGCACTGTTTTGTAGCGTTCTTTTTAATCAGATACCGAGACAACAAAATATTAACTTATTTGTTTTGCGGCTTTCCTGCAGAGATTTCTCCTATTTATTCCCCATACAAATTCCCACCCTTATCATCCATCACAACAATCACCGGGAAATCCTGCACTTCCAGCTTGTAAATGGCCTCGGCACCCAAATCTTCATAGGCAACAACTTCTGCTTTCTTAATACATTTCGACAAAAGAGCACCTGCTCCGCCGACGGCGGCGAAATAGACAGCATGATTTTCTTTTATTGCAGAAGCTACCTCTTTGCTTCTTCTTCCTTTACCGATCATTCCTGTCATACCAAGAGCCAGCAATGTCGGCGTATATTTATCCATCCGGCTGCTTGTCGTCGGTCCTGCAGAACCAATTACCTGTCCTGGTCTGGCAGGAGTTGGTCCAAGGTAATATATGGTCTGATCTTTGATGGGCAGTGGAAAAGTCCCACCGTTAGCAAGCACTTCCGACATACGTTTGTGTGCTGCGTCACGCGCCGAATAGATCGTCCCTGTTAAATAAACATAATCTCCTGCTGCCAGATTATGCGCCATTTCCTTTGTAATTGGAAGATTAATTTTCTTCTTCTCATTTCTATTTTCTTTCCCGTTACTCTGACCACCCTTTTGATCATTATTGTTATCATTATCTCTTTCGTTATCATAAAAGCTTTGCTCTATCATTTTATTTTCCTTCCCCATTCCTTTTCGATTTTATAAACGTATAACGCATTTTTCCGTCAATCTATGTCAACTAGAAGCCTTCTCTTTGAACAATTCTTATCAAATCGGTTGTCTTCCACGAACTGTAATCTGCTAACATAAACTTCATTCCTTGTTTATCCTTTACCTCTATTTGATAAGAATCTAAACTGTTATAGATTCGTACCAATTTGAATCCGGACCAAAAACTTATCCACACCCCAATTAAATTTCAAAACTTCTATCCACGAAACCTGTTACAGAACCCTTTTTACATGCCGGTTTACATGACAACAGATATTGACTGCAACCGGAAGTCCTGCGATATGGGTCGGGTATGTTTCAATATTAATTCCAAGTGCCGTAATACAGCCCCCCAGTCCCCCAGGTCCTAAACCGGTCGAGTTAATATCCTGCAATAACTCTTCTTCAAGTTCCTTTATATGTGGCAGTGGGGAAGGCATATTAAGGTTTCTTGTCAGGGCTTTTTTGGCGAGCAGCGCACATTTCTCAAAATCGCCACCAACCCCGACACCGACCACCATAGGCGGGCAGGCATTTGGACCGGCAAGTTTTACCGTTTCAAGAACCGCCTGCTTTACACCCTCAATACCATCCGCTGGTTTTAACATTATCACCCGGCTCATATTTTCGCTTCCAAACCCTTTTGGTGCCACTGTAATTTCCATAGATTCGCCGGGAACAATATTGTAATGTATAATTGCGGGAGTATTATCTTTTGTATTTTCCCGCAAAAGTGGATCTCCCACAACGGACTTGCGCAGATAACCGTCGCGGTATCCCTGCCGCACCCCCTCATTGACAGCATCAGCAATTCCCATTCCCTCAATATGCACATTCTGCCCTATATCCAAAAATACAACTGCCATCCCGGTATCCTGGCAAATCGGAATTTGCTCGTCACCCGCAATCTCCAGATTTTCTCTTAACTGTCCCAGTATTCTTTTTCCAAGTTCAGACTCTTCTTTTTCCTCTGCATTAAGAATTCTTCCCTTAACATCATCCGTGAGAGATAAGTTTGCTTCAATGCACATTTCTCTCACATTTTTTATTATTTCGTCCGTGTGAATTATCTTCATAATCAACCTCATTTCATATAATAATTTAACCTGTCAAAAAAGTTCCCCGCTTCTAAACCCTAAAGACGAATACAGAGGTAAGGGGACAGTATCCCAACCATTTTCAAGTATTTTCCCAGACTTCCAAACGTCTAAAAAGGAGGTGTCGCATTTTGCGACAGCCCCCTTCTACTATGCTGCCTGTTCCCGCTATTCCTCTTCTTTCCCGTTCTCTTCTGTTTCTTCCATGTCCTTTAGCGCACGATGAACCAGCTCATCAAGATCGGAAAGATCTTCCCCAGTGCTATTTTCCACGCCATCCTGCAAAGTTGCATTTTCTTTCGGGGTGCTTCCTTCCTCCAAAATCTCCCCGTCTTCCTCCCCATCGCCTTCATCAGGGATATTTTCTGCCGCAAGTTCTTCCTCCAGCTTTTTAAGGACTTCCTCCTCATTCGCCGCATTGCCGCTTTCCTTGACTTTCGCCACACTTGCCACCCTGATATCTTTATCCGTATCAATATCCATCAATTTTACGCCGGAAGTAATTCGTCCAAGCTTACTGATACCGCTTACAGCAAGGCGGATAATAATACCCTCGTTGGTAATCAACATTACTTCATTTTCTTCATCGACTGCCTTCGCGCCAACGACATTTCCAGTTTTTTCCAAAATCTTATAGCATTTTACCCCTTTTCCTCCGCGGTGCTGGCAGGTAAATTCCTCCATATCGGTGCGTTTGCCCAAACCGTTTTCGGAAACGATCAGCATATATTTTCCCTGGGAATCAATCTGCATGGCAACAACCTCGTCATCGGGGGAAAGGTTCATGCCAATCACACCCATTGATGTCCGCCCTGTACTGCGTACATCCCTCTCGTTAAAGCGGATGCACATCCCATCCTTTGTTACCAGGAAAATATCTTTGTGATTGTTTGTTGTCTTAACCTCAATCAGTTCATCTTCCTCTTTCAGGCTGATTGCAGCAAGACCGCTTTTCCTTATATTTTCGTATTCCCTGATTTTTGTCTTTTTGACCATTCCCTTTTTGGTTGCCATAAAAAGATAACGGTTATCTTCATATTCCTTTAAAGAGATTACTGCCGTTATTTTTTCCTGCGGCAAAAGCTGCAAAAGGTTCACGATGGCAGTGCCCCGCGCCGTGCGGGAGGATTCCGGTATCTCGTAAGCTTTTAAGCGATATACGCGCCCCCTGTTTGTAAAAAACATAATATAGTGGTGGTTGGTCGTCATAAACAGATCCTCGATAAAGTCCTCATCAAGTGTCTGCATTCCCTTGATTCCCTTGCCGCCGCGGTGCTGGCTCTTAAAATTGTCAATCGACATGCGCTTGATATAGCCGAGGCGCGTCATTGCTATAACCACATTATCATCCGGAATCAGGTCTTCCATATTGATATCAAATGCGTCATAACCTATGGACGTCCTGCGCTCGTCGCCGTATTTGTCGCGGATTACTAGAAGTTCATCACGGACCACGCCAAGCAGCTCTTTTTCATCCGCCAATATTTCCTTAAAGCGGGCAATCTGTTTAATCAATTCATCATATTCGCCTTCAAGTTTCTCGCGCTCCAATCCGGTCAGCGCGCGCAGGCGCATATCCACAATTGCCTGCGCCTGCGGATCGTCAAGCCCAAACCGCTCCATCAGGCGCTCCTTTGCTATAGCGGTAGTTTTTGAGGAGCGGACAATATTTATTACTTCGTCTATATTATCCAGTGCAATTAAAAGTCCTTTAAGTATATGGGCGCGTTCTTCCGCTTTATTAAGATCGTACTGCGTCCGTCTTGTGACAACCTCCTCCTGATGTTTCAGGTAATAGTCAAGCATTTGCAGGAGGTTTAATATTTTTGGCTCATTGTTTACCAGTGCGAGCATTATTACGCCGAAGGTATCCTGGAGCTGTGTATGTTTAAATAGCTGGTTTAACAAAACAGTCGGGTTGGCATCGCGCCTAAGTTCGATAACTATGCGCATTCCCTCCCTGTTTGACTCATCACGCAGCTCCGTGATGCCGTCAATCTTTTTGTCGCGCACCAGTTCCGCAATTTTTTCAATCAGCCTTGCCTTGTTTACCATATACGGAAGTTCCGTCACAATAATACGGTTCTTGCCATTTGCCATCGGCTCAATATTGGTAACGGCTCTGACACGGATTTTGCCGCGCCCCGTGCGGTATGCTTCCTCAATGCCGCGCGTGCCAAGAATCATTGCCCCGGTCGGGAAATCCGGTCCTTTTATAACCTCAAGGATTTCCTCCATCGTAGTTTCCTGACCTTCTATCTTGTTCTCAATCAATTTTACTACCGCATTGACCACTTCCTTCAAATTATGCGGCGGTATATTGGTTGCCATTCCGACAGCAATACCGGAAGTGCCGTTGACCAGCAAATTCGGGATACGTGACGGAAGCACTTCCGGCTCCTTTTCTGTTTCGTCAAAGTTCGGCAGAAAATTCACTATGTTTTTGTTGATATCCGCAAGCATCTCCATGGAGATTTTGCTGAGCCTTGCTTCCGTATAACGCATTGCCGCAGCGCCGTCACCGTCAACCGAACCGAAATTTCCATGCCCGTCCACCAAAGGATAGCGGGTGGACCAATCCTGTGCCAGATTAACCAGCGCCCCATAGATGGAACTGTCACCGTGCGGATGGTATTTACCCATCGTATCGCCGACGATACGCGCGCATTTGCGGTGCGGCTTATCAGGCCCGTTATTTAACTCGATCATTGCATAGAGGATTCTTCTTTGAACCGGCTTTAAACCGTCCCGCACATCCGGCAGGGCGCGCGCGGCAATAACAGACATGGCATACTCAATATAGGAGTTTTCCATTGTCTTTTTCAGATCGACATCGTTAATTTTATCAAATATTGTATCGTCCATTTATTTCCCCTTTTCTGCGCCTGAAACCGCGCAATTCAAATCAATAAATATCCAGGTTTTTTACAAATTTCGCGTTCGCCTCGATAAACTCGCGGCGCGGGTCTACATCGTCGCCCATCAGAGTTGTAAAAGTTACATCGACCTCCGACGATTTTTCCTCGTCAATCATAACGCGGTGCAAAATTCTCTTTTCCGGATCCATCGTGGTATCCCAGAGCTGTTCGGCATCCATCTCCCCAAGACCTTTGTAGCGCTGGATTTTATTGTTATTGTCGCGACCGATTTCGAGCAGAATCCTGTTCAACTCATCGTCATTGTACGCGTACCATACCTGTTTATTCTTCTCAATCTTGTAAAGCGGCGGCTGGGCAAGATATACATAACCCTGCTTAATCAGCTCCGGCATAAAGCGGTAGAGGAATGTAAGCATAAGGGTTGCAATATGTGCACCGTCCACATCCGCATCGGTCATTATTATTATTTTGTGATAACGTAATTTCGTAATATCAAATTCATCATGAATCCCCGTACCGAACGCTGTAATCATCGCTTTGATTTCTGCATTTACCAGCACCTTATCAAGACGGGACTTCTCGACATTTAATATCTTACCCCGCAGGGGCAGGATGGCCTGCGTCGCGCGGGAACGGGCATTTTTCGCGGAGCCTCCCGCAGAATTTCCCTCCACTATAAATATTTCACAGTTTTTCGGATCCTTGTCAGAACAGTCCGCAAGTTTCCCAGGCAGGGCAGTGGAGTCAAGCGCGGTCTTGCGCCTGGTAAGTTCGCGCGCCTTGCGCGCCGCATCCCTGGCTCTTTGGGCCAAAACCGCCTTCTCGCAGACCAGTTTGCCAACTGCCGGATTTTGTTCTAAGAAATAAGTCAACTGCTCGGAAACAATATTTTCCACAGCTCCCCTCGCCTCGCTGTTGCCAAGTTTCTGTTTGGTCTGACCCTCAAACTGCGGCTCCGGCAGCTTGATGCTGATAATGGCGGAAATTCCCTCGCGGATATCCTCGCCGGACAGTGGCTGCTCATTCTCCTTCAAATATTTCATCTGCCTTGCATAGGCATTAAATGTTTTAGTTAATGCATTTTTAAAACCGGTAAAATGCGTTCCACCTTCAGGTGTAATAATATTATTAACAAAGCTGTAGCAGCTTTCCGTATAGGTATCATTATGCTGGATTGCAACTTCGACATATGTTTCGTCCTTTTTGCCCTCACAGTATATAATCTCAGGGTAAAGCGCTGTGCGCCCCCTGTTTAAGTACTGCACATATTCCTTGATTCCACCCTCATAGTGGAATGTCTTGGTTCTTTCCTGCTCCTCGCGCTTGTCGGTGAGATTGATTTTAAGTCCCTTTGTCAAAAATGCAGTTTCCCGAAGCCGCTCTTTTAAGATATCATAATCAAAAACTGTTTCCTCAAATATCGTATCATCGGGCAGGAATGTAACAGTGGAACCGGTTCTTTCTGCCGTCCCGACCTCGGTAAGCGGCATCACAGCCTTGCCGCGCTCATAGCGCTGTCTGTAACTTTTTCCGTCCAAATCCACCACAACTTCAAGCCAGCTTGAAAGGGCGTTTACCACGGAAGCCCCAACGCCGTGCAGGCCGCCGGATACTTTGTATCCCCCTCCTCCAAACTTGCCGCCCGCATGCAGAATGGTAAATACAACCTCGACGCTTGATACCCCTTTTTTCTTGTTAATCTCAACAGGGATGCCCCGCCCGTTATCAACCACCGTAACGGAGCCATCCTGGTTGATGGAAACATCGATCTGTGTACAAAATCCCGCAAGTGCCTCATCCACCGCATTGTCCACTATCTCATAGACGAGATGGTGAAGCCCCCTGCTCGATGTACTGCCAATGTACATGCCTGGCCTTTTCCTTACTGCTTCCAATCCCTCCAAAATCTGTATCTGGTCTGCACCGTAATCCTTGCTCATTGTATCCTCCATTTCCTTATGCCTTGCGGCGTCCATCCGTTTCAAAATACCGTCGGCTGAATTTCCTCAGCTATTCCGGCTGTATACTGCCCTGCACTACATGGTATATCCGATCGGAACATATCCGCTCCTTTACAAATTCTTCCAGACCTGTACAGGTAATAATTGTCTGTATATCTTTAATACTGTCAAGTAACTGTGTCTGCCGGTTCCTGTCAAGTTCCGATAATACATCGTCAAGCAGGAGCACCGGGTCATCCCTTATTTTTCTTTTCACCAACTCAATCTCGGCAAGCTTTAACGAGAGTGCCGAAGTCCTCTGCTGCCCCTGTGAACCAAACTTGCGGATATCTTCGCCATCCAGGCAAAAACTGATATCGTCGCGGTGCGGGCCATGCAGGGTACTTTTTAAGATCAGCTCCTTTTCCTTATCACGGGAAAGAGCCTCCAAAAAATCATCCTCCTTGATATTTGGTTCGTAACAGAGTTTAAGCTCCTCCCTGCCGCCGCAAAGACGGTTGTGGATCGGTCCAACCAGGCTGTTAAGCTCCCCCACAAAAGCCTTTCTGGCACGGATAACTTCACTTCCATATTTTACCAATTGTTCATTCCATACCAAAAGTGTTTCCGCAAGACGTGCATCGGAAACAATCTGTTTCAAAAGATTATTGCGCTGTTCTAGAATTTTGTTATATTTTGTCAGATTATACAGATATATTCGGTCCAACTGACAAAGTTCCATATCCACCATGCGCCGTCTCTGCGCAGGTCCTTCCTTGATGATGGACAAATCCTCGGGGGAAAAGGATATCACATGTAAAAAACCGTACAGTTCGGAGGATTTTTTGACCGGCAGCCCGTCAAGAGCTGCGCTTTTTGCCTTTGTCCTGCGAAGATGCATATCAATTTTGTGTGGTACTGTTTCCCGCTCCACGTACATCCGGATATGGCATTCATCATCGCCAATCCGGATCATTTCTTTATCTTTGCTGCCTTTTTGTGATTTCGTTGTGGCACATACACAGATCGCTTCTAATATATTTGTTTTTCCCTGTGCATTATCCCCATAAAGGATATTAACCCCACCGGAAAATTCGATGAAAAGCTTTTCATAATTGCGGAATCTATTTAATTCCAATGATTTAACCAGCATGTTATTGCACCGTCACGCCTTTTTGCCAGAAACGCTAAATTTACTGCTGCCGTATTCTACCACATCCCCATCCACTATTTTTTTTCCGCGTTTTAGTTCCGTCGCTCCGTTCACTTTTACCTTGCCGGATACGATGGCTTCCTTTGCCTCCACCCCGGAATCGACAAGACCTGCTAATTTCAGAGCCTGGCCAAGTTTGATAAAATCATCCTTAATCTGTATGGAATCCATTCTACCGCTTCCTTTCAGTATATTCTTATCCTGATCCATCTCCGTTTCAGTCCGGTGACTGTTTCTAAGTATCCCTGTAAACGAGTGGAATTGAGTATGTCAGATGGGGCTTGCACTCCAACCAACATAATTGATATATTAAATATTTGCTGCATTAAAATTAACAGGTAATATTAAGTATATATATGTTTCTTCCCTGTCTTTGATAAAACAAGGTGCTTTGGGGTTAATCATGTAAATCGTGACTTCCTCATCATCCACCACCCGCAGTACATCTATAAGGAACTTTGGATTAAATCCGATCAGGATATCCTTGCCTTCCTTCTTGATATCAATCTCTTCCTTCATCGAACCGATATTGGAATTGATACGAAGTTCCATATTGTTATCCGTAACACCGACGATAATCGGTTTTTTCTCCGATTCCTTAATCAGCAGTGTTGAGCGGTCGATACAGTTAAAAAATTCCTTTTTATTAATTACAATCTTTGTTTCATAATCATTTGAAAGCATCTGGTTAATTTTGTAATATTCTCCTTCAATCAGACGGGAAAGGACCAAAGTGTCCTCAAACTCGAACAATACATGTTTGTTTGTAAAATAAAGAGTTACCTCGTCGGACATTTCCCCGGAAAGGATTTTGCTGATTTCAATCAGGGTTTTACCTGGAACAATCACCTTAAAATTTCCATAATTTTCCTTTAATTGTAGCTTTCGGATTGAAATGCGGTGTCCGTCAAGGGAAACAACCCTCATTTCATTATCTGTGACCTCAAAAAGTTCCCCTGTCATGATTTTGTTGCTCTCATTATCTGAAATGGAGAACACAGTTTGGCGGATTACTTCTTTTAGGGTGAACTGGGAAAGGACAATTGCTTTCTGGCGTTCAATACGAGGGAGGGTGGGGAATTCATCAGCCGGTTTCCCGGCTATGTTAAATTTCGCTTTCTCGCAGGTGATGGTCATTGTAAAGTGGTCATCCGTTTCTATTATAATATCATTGTCGGAAAGTTTACGGATTATCTCGGAGAATACTTTAGCGTTAATTGCAATCTGTTTATTCGTCCCGCTATCCATAATCTCACCGTTTACTATGGTTTCAATTGCCAGTTCCATATCGTTGGATATCAGTTTGATATGGTTTTCAGAAACATCGATAACCATGCATTCAAGGATGGGGAGTGTACTTTTTGAGGAAACTGCCCTCAACACAATGTTTACGCTGTTTAGAAGTTCCGATTTTTTACAAATGATCTTCATGTTGTGTATAACTCCTTTCGGGAAAAAATCAGCAATATATATATAAAATATAATATCGTCGCAGTAGTAGGGGGCGTTGATACGTGAATAACCCCGCAAAGGCAGACAGGCACCCGTTTTGGACCAAAAATAAACTGTGGATGGAACTTAGAATGACTGGTTGAAGTTAAAAAACGGATTTGAACAGGTTAAAAGTTATCCATGGAAGTTCCACAGGAAAAAAACAGCTTATCAACGTGGACCGTGGATAAAAGCAGTCGGACGGGGGATAAGAGAGTGTTTTTTTCAGTGATCTGTTCATAATCAGGTTTTTTATTGCACGGGGTTAATCTTCTTTATTAAAACATCAATCGTATTTTTGATGTTATTTTTGTTGGTAACAAGGTCATTCTCAATCTTATCATAGCCGTGGATGATTGTGGAATGGTCGCGGTTGCCCAAAAACTTGCCGATATCCGTAACGGAGTTTGTCGTCAGTTTTTTTGACAGGTACATTGCAATCTGTCTAGGATAGGCGACATTGCGGCTTCGGCTGTTGGAATAAATATCGTTCTGCGTTATATTAAAATGTTCTGCAACAATATCTACAATATGGTCAACCGTAACGATCTTGTTACCGTCGGTCGAAATCGTATCTTTGAGCGCTTCCTGCGCGAGTTCAAGTGTCAGTTCCCTTTTTTGTAGGGAAGAAAAAGCGTTGACGCGGTTTAAGGAACCTTCGAGGTCGCGGATATTGGATTTAACATTCTTAGCAATATAGTCGAGGATTTCATCCGTCACTTTTACCGCGCCGATATCATCACGGCGTTTTTGCAGGATTGCCATTCTGGTTTCGTAGTCCGGCTGCTGGATATCAACAGTAAGACCCCAGTCAAACCTGGAGCGCAGCCTTTCTTCTAACATAGCCATATCCCTGGGCGGCTTGTCCGATGAAATAACAATCTGCTTTTTCGCCTCATAGAGCGTGTTGAATGTGTGGAAGAATTCTTCCTGTGTGCTTTCCTTTCCTATTATAAACTGGATATCGTCGATAAGCAGGACATCGACATTGCGATACTTCCTGCGGAATTCCGTTGTTGGGGCTTCGGTGTTCTTGTTCGCGTTGCTTTTTGCACCGGCTCTGATGGATTCGATCAGCTCGTTTGTGAAAATTTCACTGGTAGTAAAGATAACTTTAGCCTTCGGGTTATGGTCAATAATATAGCGCGCAATCGAGTTCATCAAATGGGTTTTCCCAAGCCCAGCGCCCCCATAAATAAACAGGGGGTTATAGGTTTCAGCCGGGGATTCTGCAACGGCAAGAGATGCGGCAAGCGCAAATTTGTTGTTTGGACCGGGAACAAAAGTATCAAAGGTATACTTTGGGTTGAGGGAAGGGAATGGGTTCTCCGGTTCTAAACCCCTGCCTTTTGGCATGGCGGCTTCTTCCTCCCGCTTTTGCTGCTCGATCTGGCTGCTCAGCATAAATTCAAGATTGTAAAATTTATTAGTAAACTCTGCAATCGCAGTACTGAGGAAAGGCACATATTTTGTTTCAATATGTTTGATTCCAAGCTGACCGACTAACTGGTCGTCCACGCTGAAAATAATGACATCCTTGGAATCGTCAACCTTATGTACTTTTAACGGTTGCAGCCACATGCGGTAGGAAACCGGAGATACATCGTATTCCGTCCTGAGAAATTCAAGAATTTCGTCCCATTTTTCTTCCACTATTGTGCCCATAATCATTTCCCTTCTCGCTTCATCGCATAATATCACACAGATACATGATATAACAAAATCCGAAATTTTGCAAGTAATAGTCAAAGTTTCTGGATTTTATTGTGGATAAAATACAGGGTTTGGTGGTCCGGTGGATAAAAATGGGGAAAAGTGGCATGGAGTGTAGTCAAATATTTTATGCGTGGATAAAGTATAAGATTCGTGCACAACCGCGAAATACTGCTAAATTCTGACATAATCAGCAACGATGGGAAAAAATAAACAAAGAATCGGGATGTTATCCACAAGTTATCAACGGATTGTGGATAAGTGAATAAGGACCAATTCTTAAAATTTTTAAAGGAATCAAAGAAAAGGCTTGACTTACCTAAACTCCCCGGATATAATATAGAATGCTATTTCATCGAGAAGTGCGCGCCGGCGCGTTAGTTCAAGGAGGTGTATATTATGAAGATGACATTCCAGCCGAAGAAGAGATCGAGGGCGAAGGTTCATGGATTCCGCAAGAGAATGAGCACATCAAATGGCAGGAAAGTACTTGCAGCCAGAAGGGCAAAGGGAAGACATAAGATTTCTGCATAGGTCGCATTAATGTGGCCTATGTTCTTAATTGTAAATAATTGGATATAGGTCATAAATGCGGGGAAATGAGAGGAAGTTTTTGTTAAATTCATTAAAGAACAGTAATGAATTTGGTTTTGTTTACAGAAATGGAAAATCCTACGCTAACAAATATTTAGTTATGTATGTAATGGCAAATGATTTGGATAAGAATCGAATTGGTATATCTGTAAGCAAGAAGGTCGGAAATAGCGTAGTAAGGCACCGGGTAACGAGATTGATCCGGGAGAGTTACCGATTGGGTGAAGCTACATTTCATACTGGTTACGACATAGTAGTTGTCGCAAGAGCGGGTGCTAAGGGAAAGGATTTTTTCGAGATTGATTCTGCGATGAAGCATCTCGGGAAACTGCATCAAATCATGGATGGGCAGATGGCAGGAAGAATCGAGCCAAAATGAAACAGGTACTCATTTTTTTTGTTCGTATATACAGAAAATATATATCGCCGCTAAAGGGTAGGCCAACATGCAGATATTTTCCTACCTGCTCGCAGTATGCAATTGAAGCATTGGAAAAATATGGTGCGGTCAAGGGCAGTTACCTTGCCCTGAGAAGAATACTTCGATGCCATCCTTTTCACAAAGGAGGCTATGACCCGTTACCATAGAAAGATGCTTCAATTTTTTATTTTATTTCTTTTTCAAAGGAGGATTTTTCATTGAATCTTATGTTTTTAACCTCAGTCGGGGGAATTCTGAAGCCATTTGCGTGGATTTTTGGAATTGTCATGAACGCAATCTATGAATTTGTAAGTCTTATGAATATCCATAGTATTGCGGTATGTGTTATTATTTTTACATTTGTTACCAAGATGCTTATGCTGCCTTTGACAATCAAGCAGCAGAAGTCAACAAAACTATCCTCACAGATGAACCCTGAGATTATGAAAATCCAGGAGAAATATAAAGGGAAAAAAGACGAAGCTTCCATGCGCAAGCAGCAGGCGGAGATGCAGGCAGTTTATGAAAAATACGGGACAACTCCTATGTCAGGTTGTCTGCCCCTTTTGATTTCTTTCCCGATAATGCTTGCATTGTACCGGGTAATTTATGCGATCCCGGCTTATGTCAATGATATTTATGCCATGTACGGGACGATTGCGGATCAGATTATGTCTATCCAGGGATATGGTCAGGCGATGCTGTCTTTCGTCCAGGAAAATGGGATTATGGTAAGTAAATTAAAACCGGTGATCGATGTTGTAAATGGTGTGGATGGAATCACGTATAACATGATTGCCATAACGAAGGACAATCTGGTCGATATTATGTACCAGTTTAATACGGATGCGTGGGAAACGTTTAAAAACGTAAATCTGGCGGATGCGGCGTGCTGGTTAAATAAAATTGATATTACAAAAGTAATCCAGAATTATAGTCTTGGTGTTTCTGTGGAATCCATTCAGGCGGTCGATACTGCCGGTTTTGTGGCTCTGATTCCGAATATACAGGAAAGCGTAACGGAGATTATAAGTGTGAATAGTTTCCTTGGCGGGCTCAATATTTTGAATGCGCCGGGCTGGTCGTTCCCGGGGATTATCATTCCTCTTTTGGCGGCGCTTACACAGTTTGTACAGAGTAAGGTTGCAATGGCTGGAAACAAGCAGGCGAATAATGTGGACAATCCTGCGGCTCAGAGTATGAAGATGATGAACTACGTGATGCCGATTATGTCGATGTTTTTCTGTGCAATGTTGCCGATCTGTGTCGGTCTTTACTGGGTTGCAAGTGCGGTTTTCGGGACACTTCAGACTGTTTTTATCAACCGTTATATGGATAAGGTGGATGTGGACGATTTGATGGCGGCAAACGCTGCCAAAGCAGCAAAAAAACGTGCAAAGAAAGGGATTACAACCGGTTCCCAGATGGCGGAAGTGGCGAAGACTTCCACGAAATCCATACAGACTGAGGATAAGAAAAAATTTAATAACGCATACGATTACAAGAACAATGCATCTTCCGGCAAGAATTCAAACAAGGGTGCGAAGGCGGGCGAATACAAGCGCAGCGATGTTTCATACAGTGCCAGCAGTATATCGGCGAACGCGAATTTGCTGAAGACTAATTATGAGAAACAGAATAACCAGGAAAACAGTGCGGAGAAAGGATCGGGGAATGATTGACGCAGCGGGGGGAGGTCTGCGGAAGGTAGGAAAGGGGTATAGAGATGGACGAATGGAAAGAATTTAGCGCGAGGACAGTGGAAGATGCGCTGACAGAAGCGAAGATTGCACTTGGGGCTACATCGGAGAATATTGATTACGAAGTGGTTGAGAAAGAATCCAAGGGATTTTTGGGGATTGGCAGTAAGCCTGCGAAGATCCGTGCAAGGAAGCTGATTTTGTCCGTGGAGGATACTGCGAGAAATTTCCTCCAGAAAGTTTTCAGGGCGATGAATGTTGAGATTTCGGTTGAAGTGGAGTATGATAAACCGGAGGAAACAGTAAAGATCAATTTGATCGGCAGTGAGATGGGCGTTCTGATCGGAAAGAGGGGACAGACCTTAGATTCACTTCAATATTTGACAAGCCTGGTGATTAACAAGAATTCAGAAGGTTACCTGAAAGTAAAACTTGATACGGAGAATTACAGGGAGCGCCGCAAGGAAACTTTGGAAAATCTTGCCAGGAACATTGCTTCAAAGGTTAAGCGAACAAGAAAGCCGGTTTCACTTGAGCCTATGAACCCATATGAGAGAAGAATTATTCATTCTGCACTCCAGGCAGACCGCTATGTGGAAACACACAGCGAGGGGGATGAACCATTCCGCAAAGTGGTAATTGCCCCAAAGAAGAATCTTCGCGAGTATGATAACAGTAATGGTAACGGCAGCTATCGCGGGGGATACCGCAACCGTTATGAAAATGGGCGTTACGAGAATAACCGCTATGAAAATGGCGGGGTAAAGAAATATACCAAGAAGGAATTTCATAAGAAATACGGTGGTAATACAAAGGATTACAGTACGGATTACAAAAAGGATTATGCGGCTTATCTGGAACAGAAGGCAGCAGCCAGGGCAGCGGCAGAGAATTCGGAATCCGCGGAGGCAGTAAAAGTGGAGAATAATAATGTGTCTGTGGAGAATTCACAGAATACCGCTGTTAATAATTTAGTCGGAGAAAACCGTGAGGGAAATACGGAAGAATAAGTTGTTAGATATTAATTATAGAATAATTATACATTAAATATTATATAATTATGTCAAATTAAATATAGTTAGTATAATAAATATAGTATAGTTAT
>ERZ778516.1824-NODE-1824-length-15461-cov-5.080553_pt1 | contig 15461 bp, 10 predicted proteins | sample MGYA00510342_ERZ778516 | MGnify/ENA primary metagenome ERZ778516 (study PRJEB29527, sample SAMN07138961) | mouse gut metagenome | material: feces | host: mouse | place: China:Nanjing | collected 2016-01-25 ...
CTTTGAAAATATCCCTTTCAAAACCCCAATCTGCCCCGAAAGTTCATTAACAGAAAGCCTATGGTCAGTACTGTTCCCTACCGCAATGCCAATCCTGTTTAAACCAATTATGCAGGCTATAACTGCTACTACTATTAATCCCAAACATAACTTTACTTTCCCTTTATCTAAAAGATAAAGCCATATAATTATGGCAGAAATTGCTATTAGTATTATAAACATCTGTTTTGTGAATATTGCTTTTACTATTTCTGCTATTCCCAAAGACTGACTTCCCATATAATTTACACTTTTTATATACAACTTTAACATACTATGCAATACATAAAAAATATATACACTACAAAAATATACTATCGTTTGCAATAAGCTGTTTATTTTCAACATCCTTAAAATCAATACCACAATTACAACTGTTATAATCAGCCCTATTGTCCTTTGATGTACCGCATATATATATATATTAAGAAATGCCAACCCAATATGGTTCGCAATATTTGGCTTATCAATTGCACGCATCATAACATATGCAAGCAGCCAGAATAAAAACGTTAACGTGCACTCTGTCATAGTAATATGGGTGTATATCATATTCGATGGATATATCGCTGCTACAAAACACACAACTGGAATCATGTACTTATGAATATGTTTCAGATATCGATTTGCTATTTTTACGGAGAGCAAATAACCTAATACAATGAAAATAACATTATATATTACAGCAACTTTATATCTATCCGCCCATCCATATCCAAGAATTTCTGCTGTTTTTCTTACAATACACAATATTATGCTATATCCATATGAATAATAACTTATTCTATTCGTAATACTTGACCAATCACGTCCAGAAAGAAGCATACTATTCGACCAATATCCAAATTCATCATTAAAAATAATAGGCATTGCAAGTTCACTTACTTTATATACTCCCATTAAAATAATAGCCACAGCAAATACATATTTTACTAAGTCTTCTTTATGAAATTTAATTCCTTTTAATTCTTCTTTACTAAATACCATTTCCCCAAATCCATCTCTACTTTTTCTCCATCACTTAACTAAAAAACAATGTATATCAATTCCTTTTAATACCACATTACGTCATACCTTCATTTTCCCAATATTTAGTTTATAAGAATCCCATCATATATCACATTACTCAATATTCTGATACATTTCACAATATTCTTTTGCTGTTTTTTCACCCAACAAAAATACTATTCTACACTTGTTACATTAGCGGGCATTTTATATTTCTTGTTCTTTTCTGCTCTTTGTATATATGTGATTCCATTTGCTACCAGTGCATAGTTTCTCATATCATTTTCATATTCCTTCAAACGCTCTGGCAAAACATTCTGTTCTATATATGCCAATATCTCTGTATAGGTCATCCTAAAATCATACACATATACAATAACTTCTAAATCTGGTTCTATATTTTTAGCATTATCCTCTTTATCTTCTGATAAATACGAATCACTTAAGCGGATATCATACTTCACCTGTTCCGGCAGCTTTTCCTGTTTTATTTCCAATCCAATCTGACAATAAATACAATTTCGCCACAGGAAAATACTTTATTCCCTCCACTCAATCAACTTCCCCTCTCTATTTACCAAAAGCGAAAACACATCCGATGCATAGATCACCTCGCACTGTTCTGCAACAACCGCGGTTTGTGTATATTCCGTTCCCATAATAAAGAACGCATCTTCCTCAAACGGCGCATTCTCCATATCCGTCAGCGTAACCGGCTGTTCCTGTAACATAAACTGAATCCCCTCCGCATATCGGTAATGGACAGTATCCTCAAGGAAATAAACAGGAACTTCCATATTTAATGAAGTAATCCGCATTGCTGTCTGCGGCATAGCATATGCCTGCATATCATTGCGTTTAATTACATAGCCATCTACAATCTCCATAGCAAGATACAGCCAAACCAAAATCGGAACAAGAAATGCCGCACATTGTATTACAATACATATTTTATCCTTTGAAAGCTTTAACTTAAGCAATTTTTCTTTATGCAATTTTTCTTTATGCAATTTCGCCTTATGCAATTTTGTCTTAGGCAATTTTGCTTTTTCTTCTGCTCGTGTCCCAAGTTTTATCAGTCCGATAAATATCCCCCCAAGCAAAAGCGCATAACATCCTAGTGGAAGCATCTTTCCCTCTAAAGAATCCCAATTCCAAAACACCTTGCCAAGCATTGTACTATGTGCCAACTCAAAAACTGCATTCTGTTGTGTATTCAAAGCGTGCTGACACAAACTGCCTGCTACGACATATAATAATAAGGAAATTCCACCCGTTATATACCACTTTTTATCCTTTATCAGACAATAAAAACTATAGATTAATAATACTCCAATTAAAAATTCATTATACCTTCCATGTAGTAAATCGTCAACTTTATAGAATCCTTCCTTGTAAATGGCAACAATCATAAATGTGCCAGCCCAAGACAAAAAAACACCAACCAGCCATATATGATATGCCTTATCTTCATTTTGTATTGATCGTTTTGCAAATCCTCGTTTCTTTATATACTTACCATGAACCATATTCCATAGTTTTACTTTCAGCCTATTTAATAACGTATGTTTTCCTAAAATTGTTTTATTGGGCAACACTTGTTTTTCTATTTTTAAAGCCATAACCTGATTTCTCAACATAATATCCATTCGAGAAATGCCCTTACCAATCATCCATACCCCATGTTTTAGCAGCATCCACATTCCCCAACAAATAACAAGCCCTGTTCCAGATGCCAAATAAAACCATTTGCCGATCATACTAATTATCAGACGTTTCAAGCCTTCTTTAGAAAAAATGCCCTGTAACTTCCCCCATTGTCCTGCAAAATCATTGTGAGCAAGCCTATTTGCGGTTTCCGTCCCCATATCAAAAAAGGCATCTCTCTTGCATACAATCACCGCAATTCCTGCCATTACTGCAAACAGCAACACACAAACAACAAACCGTACTTTTCCTTTTTCCAATAAGGTAAGCAGTAGCAATACTAACAGCGCTGCCGCCAGCAATATAAGCATTTTTTTATTTAAAATATATATTGTTATTTTATCAGGCAGACTGTTCCATCCTATCAGTAAACCTTCTGCCCTTCCCATATTTCCCAAGTAAAAATCATTTTGCAATCCGCCTTTGATAATTGAATGTATAGAAATACAAACTAACATACTTCCCAAGAAAGCCACCACTTGTCTTAATTGATTGCAATTAACGATTTTCATAAATATTACAATAATAACAGTCGTTATTGGAATTGCCAATGCCCTTTGGTGTATCGTAAAAATATATACCGAAACAACTGCAAGTCCAATATGATTCCAAACAGTTGGTTTATCTGCCACACGCATCAGCACATATAAAAATACCCAGAATACAAACGTCAGTGCATTTTCTGTCCATGTAATATGTGCATAAATTAAGTTACTTGGATAAATTATTGCTGCAAAACATACCAAATTTTGCACTATCCAATGGATATCTTTAAAAAAACGCCTGCAAATCTGCATTGACAGCAGATAACTTCCTACAAGCATAAGGGCATTAAGTACAACTGCGGACTGGTATAAAATATCCCAATTCCACCAAAACTGTTGTGCCAAATACCGCAGCGGAACTAACAAAAGACTATAACCATACGAATAATAACCAATTCGGCTTGTTACTGAAGACCAGTCCTCCCCCATTAGATATGCACTATTCGCCCAATATCCATACTCGTCATTAAATAAAATCGGCTGTCCCACCTCCGACAGCCGCCACCTGCCCAATAAAAAGACAACCGTTGCCAAGCTAATCTGCATAATACTGCTATTATGATTTTGTACCCATATTTTCAAGGACTGCGCATTCTGCTTCATCCTATTACTCCCCTTCCTCCTCTTTCGTTCCTTCTGCGTTCGGTTCTTTATCCTGATCGGATTTTCTCATATTGCCTTTTGCATCCAACATACCAAACTCCAGCTTCTTCATCCGAAACTGTATATCCTCTAAAAGCTTGCGATTTGCTGAAATAATATCTGCCTGCAATCCTGTTACAAAAGTCTGGCATCCTATAATAATCATCATTGTCGCCAATATCAGCGATTGCACATGTCCATTCCCACTTCCCTGGAAGAAATAGACAAGAAAACGAATACCAATTGCAATCCCGACCGCAATAAATACCATTGCCACCGTTACAAAAAACATTAAGGGACGATACATAATAACAGCTCTCACAATTGTCAACATAGATTTTTTAATATAGCTATAAATGGAATTCATCAGCCTTGATTCCCGAAGCTGCCGATTCGTGCGGACAGGCACAGAAGTAATTGCCATCTTATTGCGCCCTGCCTGCACAATTGTTTCTAATGTATATGTATATTCATTGTGCACATTCATGCGCATTGCTGCTTTCCTGCTGTATGCACGGAAACCGCTCGGCGCATCTGGAATATTTGTCTTAGAAGCAATCCGCACAATTCTGCTTCCAAAACGCTGCAGTTTCTTTTTTATCCATGAAAAAGATTCTATTTCGTCAATTGGACGTTCGCCAATTACAATATCTGCCTTTCTTAGTAAAATCGGACGCACCAGCTTTTCAATATCTTCGCCACAATACTGGTTATCCGCATCTGTATTGACAATAATATCTGCTCCCTCACGCAGCGCCTTGTCAATTCCGGCAAGAAATCCTTTCGCCAAACCAAGATTGCGCTTAAATCGCACAATATGATGTACCCCCCATTCTTTCGCAATGCGCTCTGTATCATCGTCGCTTCCATCATTTATAATCAAATATTCTATCTCATCAATCCCGTCAATATGCCGCGGCAGATCGTTCAACGCAATTTCCAACGTTTCTGCCTCATTATAACAGGGGATTTGTATAATTAATTTCATTTTATCAGCCTCCCAAAGCCTTCTGTTTCCGCAGGAAGAACCAAACCACACTCTTTATCCTACCGCCAACCGTGATCTAAGCAATCCGCGAAAAATGCTGTCCTTTAGTGCCTTCGAGGATATTATAACAGACTTTTTTAGAATTTGCCTTCTTTTTATACATACAAGAATAAATTACCAGGAAAGTTCATGCTGTTCCAGCAACAGGTAAAAATCCATGCAAAAATTGCAATACGAACTGCGTTCATTATGCAAATGTGTTTTTACTTGTTATATGTAAGTTTTCGTACAGGCTTTGCAGTAAATACTAAGCCTTGTATGAACAGTAAAGAAAGTTCGCATATTTAAAATTTGCATATTTTAATCTTTCATATCAAAAAGCTCTTATTTGAAGCTCTTATTTGAAGCTCCTATACGAGAAGTATAGCATACTATCCTATAATTCACCATAAATTAAATAGAAATTTTGTTAAAATTAAATATTTGCTGTTACTATACGCTTTCAATGTCATTTTCTATGGATTTTCCTTACTTTCTTCGTTCTATTCTTGCATAAAACGTTCAAACAAAGCCCCATTATTTGGTACTAACAGTGTAAAATCCGGCGTTTCTGCAATCGAAAAAAATTGCTCCCGCACTGTATTGCGACTGCCAAACTCCGCACCGGTTACATAGAAAGCTTCCTTATTCGGCTGCATTTCCTGCGTTGTTGCAATCACAACTTGTTTTTTTGGTAGATAAAACTGCAAAACCAACCCCATACGATACCCGCTTGTATCCCGCAAAAAATAAATCGTTTCTTTCTTATTATCTAACGCAAGCTTATTTATCGCCTCTGCTATCTCTGGCATAGAGCGTTCTATATTCTTATTAACGGGAATAACATAGTCTTCCACCATTGCAATCCCCATATATCCCCAAACACATGCAACACCAAACAATACCAAGCATTGTCTTATTATCATTGATTTGGGCTGCAATAATTGTGCCTCTTGCACTTGCTGTTTTGACAGATTTTTATGATTTTTTGATACAAAATAATTCATTTTCTGATTTATTATATTTGCATTTTTACTTTGGAAAATATGTTTCAAGAAGCATCTCAATGTTCTTATATCGGGCAGTTTAGCTTTCAAAATAATGCAGATTGCAGCTGCTTCTAATATTGTTAACCTTGCCGTTTCCCACACTCTAAAATGCAGTATTTCATTATCCCAAAACACCCTACTCAGCATAATACTGTGCACCTTTTGAAAAGAATCTCCGCCCGCCTGATTCAATGCATTCTGACAAATCCAAGCAGCCAGTAAATAAATAATAGAAAAAATGCATAAATGGCTCAGCCATTTTTTATCATAAAACAACACATATAAACCATACAATATCAAAATTCCTGTTACAGCTTCTTGGTATCTGCCATACACAAGACTATCCACACGCCATATATCTATTTTGAACAGCACGCATACTCCAAATAATCCCAACCATATTAAAAACACGCCGAAATACCAAATATTTTCCGCGGTTACAGTAACGTCAACTTCTTTTGTTTCACTGAAACTTCTTATTTTTCGATATCCAATTTTTGCATAATTACGCACAACAAATACAAAACGTTTGCTTAGATCTAACAGTGCAAAGCAAATCACTAACCCTGATGCGGCAGCTAAGTAAAACCATTTTCCTGCAATACTCACTAAAAACTTTAAAAATCCAGAAGGCGTAAAAATTCCCAGCACTTTTGCAATCTGCCCAGCAAAGTCATTCGTTGCCAGCCTTGCATCTGCATTTTCTGCTATATTTCGTAAATCATCTATATTTTGCGCCAACAAAATGCACGCTATTATAACCACACCTATACTTATTAATATCGCAATTCTACCTTTTCCATTATCCGCAAGATACAACACCAGCAGACAAAACATCGCTCCCAAAATAATAAATAATGTTTTTTGATTCCATACGCTATAAAATGCTTCTGCCCATGTAATTGGTATATTTGCTAAATAAAAATCATTTTGCAGTTTGCACTTTATACACTGATGCACAATACTGCCAATGCATAACACAGCAAAAAAAGCGGCAGCCTGTGGTATACGGCTTCTTTTCTCCTGTTTCAAAAGCATTACCACAACTACCGAAGCTATCACTACAGCAATGCATCTTTGATGCACTGTATACATATAAAAGGAAACAAATGCAAAACAAATATAACTTGCAATGCTTCCTTTATCTGTCATACACATCATCACGTAAAAATATACCCAAAACAAAAAAGCCAGCGCCGCTTCTGTCAGCGTTAAATGAGAGTAAACGATTATTGAAGGATACAGCAAGACCACAAAGCATGAGAAATCGCGCACATACCAACTCCAATTTTGCAAATATCTAACGCACAATTTTTTTGCTATAAAAAAACTTATCACAAGCATAAAAGCGTGCATTATAATTGCAGTCTGAAACATCTGTGCATAATTCCATTTACACATACGGGCAAGCAACTGAATGGGTAACAGTAGTAAGCTATACCCATAAGAATAATAATTAATACTCTTTGCCGCCGCTGACCAATCCTGCCCTATCCAAAAAGAACTATTTGCCCAATAGCCAAATTCATCACTATAAACAATCGGCTGTTTCGTTTCCGAAAGACGATATGTTGCAAAAAAGAACAGAATCACCATAATCATGAATTGCATCAGCCATTCTTTCTTCTCTTTGCATTTCCATAAACGCATACTATGCGGACTCCATTTTTAAATATTTAGTATAACCCATAATAACCTTATGCTTGGTGTAGATTATACTAGTACAACCTCGTACTTAGGCACTACTCACAAATAATCTACACAATTCCTTATTACTTCAAAATTAATGCAACGCTAATTCCTCTCGCGCAACTGCCAATGCACGCTCAATCACCTTGTCCATATCATAGTATTTATATTCGCCAAGTCTTCCCCCGAAAATTACCTTCTGCTCTTTCTTGGCTAGTTCTGAATATGCTGCATAAAGTGTGCTGTTTTTCTCATCATTAATCGGATAGTATGGTTCCTCCCCTTTTGTCCACTCACTTGGGTACTCCTTAGAAATTACAGTTTTTGGCTGATTTCCAAAAACAAAATGTTTATGCTCTATAATACGTGTATACGGTATGTCACGTTCTGTATAATTCACTACCGCATTGCCCTGATAATTTTCACAATCCAATATTTCCTCTTCAAAACGCACCATACGGTATTCCAACACCCCTAATGTATAATCAAAAAATCGGTCAATCTGCCCTGTATACACAACCTTATCCGCCAATGCGTCAAATGCCGTCTTATCTTTAAAATAATCAACTTCTAACTGTACTTCAATGCCCTCTAGCATTTTCTCAACCATTGCCGTATACCCCTGTATTGGTATCCCTTGATAGCGGTCATTAAAATAATTATTATCATATGTAAAACGTAAAGGCAGACGCTTTATAATAAAAGCCGGCAAATCCTTGCAGCTTCGCCCCCACTGTTTTTCCGTATAACCCTTCACCAGCTTTTCATAAACATCACGCCCTGCAAGAGATAGTGCCTGTTCCTCCAAGTTCTGAGGGTCTGAAATATCCAATTCCGCAATCTGGTGCGCGATTATATCCTTCGCTTCCTGCGGTGTACGAATATTCCACATTTTGCTAAATGTATTCATATTAAAGGGCAAATTATAAAGTTCATTTTTATATACCGCAATCGGCGCATTAATATATTGATTAAACTCCGCAAATTGGTTTACATACTCCCATACTGCCTTATTGCTTGTATGAAAAATATGCGCGCCATACTCATGTACCGCAATCCCCTCCACTTCCTTAGTATAAATATTTCCGGCGATATGGCTCCGCTTATCAATTACTAGACAGCTTTTCCCCGCCTTCTTCGCCTCCTGCGCAAAGACTGCGCCATACAAACCCGCACCAACAATTAAATAATTATATTTTGCCATTTTTAAACTTCCTTTCCCTTTATTTCATCATATGATTAAAGCGTCAAAAGGGTTAATTAAGGAAAATGACCACAATATATAGAATATGAATATCTGTCCAAATCACAATATATTGTACCATTCTTTTGAAAAATACCCTTTTGACGGGCTAATCATCATATAGAACAATAAAAAATTATTATACTCACGAGCGAATAAATGGGGCTGTCGCAATAAGCTTTGATGCTACCAGATATGGTATAAATCTTAGCACAGCGTTAGAATATCTTGTATCCGTTTGTCTTAATGCGACAGCCTCATTTGCCCCAACCTCGCTTTGCTCGGTGATACGCTGACCGCAGCAGCGCTGCGGGGAATTAGACCCATAACAGATTAAATTTTCCTTTCTGCATAACCCATATTGCCCGCTTATGCAATATGGGTTATGCAGAAATTAGAAAATCTTAACGGTCGTTCGTATATTCACATGCTATTTTGTTATTCTGTCACTCTTACTGACTGTTCTTTAAGGCAATCTTATTATAGCAAATTATTGTGTGATATTCAATTATACTTTACATTTTCCAAAATAAACGCTTTCACAAAAAGTTACTTTTCACGGGTTGGAGAAAGTAACCACGAAAAATCGAGTAGAGAAGATTCCTCTTCCACTACCCACATGCCGGACGCCTGTCAGCTTACTATACTCACGAACGATTAGATTTTCCTTTCTGCACAGCACGTATTGTCCGCTTATACGATAAGGCTGTGCAGAAATTGGAAAATGTTAACAGTCGTTCGTATAACATATTTCCTTGAAACGCCCGTGTGCATAAAAAAGAGAAAAGCAGATATAACACCGCCCTTTTCCTGCAATGTATACCTGCTCCTTTCGTCCTATCCTATCTTATTCAATATCAATCTCACAATTTACATATAATAATATATTATACTCACGAGCGATTAGATTTTCCTTTCTGCACAGCACGTATTGCCCGCTTATGCAATGGGCTGTGCAGGAATTGAAAAATCTTAACGGTCGTTCGTATACTTATAATAAAAGCACTACCTTCTGTTAAATGCTGCTCTTTCACTCTAATTTTCTAGTTTAGTTTCATCCGCCTTATTTAGCAACGCAGTCAACTCTGTATTCATTACTGCAGATATATCATTTATATCCTCTAATGCTTTACCACTTCCACAAGAAAAATAATTATATAATTGCAACAGAAGAACTAGCTTGTCCTTCTCGGTACAATTCACTATCTTCTTCCACAAACCTGCTAAATCCGGCTGTTCTCCAAATAAAATATAATCTACAGATACGCCTAATTCCTTTTTCAAAATTCGAAAACTGTTTATAGAAACACAATTTTCAGCACTCTCCATCTTTTTATACGCTGACAACGAAATATCTAATATTTCTGCAAATTTTTGTTGTGTTATTCCTAAATTTTTACGTACTTGATGTAATCTCTTTGCCGCTTCAAGCTTTTCCACCTGATTATCGTTTTTTTTTCATACGATTTTCCTCCAATTTTATTTTAGATAATTTTTCAACTAGAGAAGGTAAATTTCATATTATACTAGTACTTATAGTAAACGCATTTTGTATCTGCGTTTTGACTTTTTGTAGCTGCTGTGTATTCAATTAGATTTGGATGCAAAACGCAAAGGTATAATTCGTTTACTATAAATTTGCCAATAACGCTGACTTACAAGGATAATTATCTTGCGTAATATGGCAAAATTTATCGTTTATTAGTATATTTATATTCATTTTCAAGGTATTTATGAAATTAACCTTACCCAAACACCTCTATCATTATAAATGATATTGGTAAAGATTTCCATAAAATTTGTAGATTTTTACACTTTTTTAAGATTTACGAAGTTATCCCACTGCTAAGTCTTCTTAGATCTGTTGAAATATTGAGATATTTTCTAGGGAAACCTATTAATAGATACTCGTTAATGCATTTATCTGCCGATTTCTGTTCAACATTGCCGATGTGCTTACTCGTTATACATTTAGGTCGGCAAATGTTTTCGTTCATGAGTATAAAAAGCAGGTATGTTTCTGCGCAACTGACGCCATCCCATACCTGCTCTTATCATTCTTATCTACTAAAGGCTTTACCTAACTGAAATTGACTTTATTTAAAAACTCCGTTATTGCATTATCCATTTCTGGTGTTTTCTCCTGCAACGTAGAAAACCTTATATTATCTTCTTGTGCAAAATAACGGAATAATTGAATCATAAGATAAAGCTTGTCCTTATCAGAACAATTTACTATCTCTTTCCAAACATCTGCCAAATCTGGCTGTTCTCCAAACAAAATACAATCAGCGGATACGCCAAGTTCTCTGTTTAAGATCCGTAAGCTATTCAAGGAAACACAATTTTCACCACTCTCTATCTTCTTATACGCGGATAACGAAATATCTAATATTTCTGCAAATTTTTGCTGTGTTAATCCTAAATTCGTACGAACCTGCTGCAATCTCTGCGCCATCATAATCCTTTCCGGCTGATTATCGTTTTTTTTCATAGTAAATTCCTCCAATTAATTTCACTAAAAATATTTTTGAGAAGATGCATTCAAAATATATTATGTTCGATTATATGTGGTTGCGATTTTGAAATTTATCTTGCTCGCTGTTACTATGCCATTATATAACGAATTGGGAAAATATTCCAGAGGATTTTGAGATTTTATATTTTTTTAATATTTTGAGTACAACCACTCCGTAGCGGCTTGATGCAGCTCAACCTCCATGCGTTCTCACAGACTATGTAGCGCAGTGAAAGTTCTAGGCTAAACTATATCTATCTTTTTTCATATACTAATACAGCATATTGACAATCCACATATATGTCACTAGAATAATATTATAGTACACGGCAAAAGTATTTCATTTACTATAAAAAGTTAAAGCAGAGTCTATATGAATTGAACAAACGGGAATACAGGCAGGAGGTATGGCATGGCAGGAAAAGCAAAGCTTCCCATGGGGATTGAAAATTTTGAAGATATCCGCAAAGAGGACTTTTACTACGTTGATAAAACGATCCTAATAAGGAATCTACTGGAAAACCGATCCTATGTAACCCTCTTTACACGCCCAAGGCGGTTTGGTAAAACCCTAAATATGAGCATGTTAAAATATTTCTTTGAAACAGGCAGCGACCCTGCACTTTTTAACGGTCTTGAAATTTCCACGGATGCAGAATTCTGCAGTAAATACCAGGGAAAATTTCCGGTGATTTCAATCAGCCTGAAAAGTACAGAAGGCAATACTATCGAAAAGGCACAGAAAAAATTTAGATCAGTCATAGGCAGCGAGGCGGTCAGATTCTCATTCCTTTCAGACAGCGAAAGACTAAACGAAACAGAGCGTCAGCAATTTGCAAAGCTTATTCAACTGGATGATAAAGGAGAGTTTGCAATGTCAGATGAGCTGCTGGAAAACAGCCTACTGATGCTGTCACGTTTTCTGTGGAAACATTATGGAAAAAAAACAATTATTCTGATTGACGAATACGATGTACCTCTTGATAAGGCGTACCAGTCAGGATATTATGATTTCATGGTAGAGTTTATCAGAAATTTGTTTGGGAATGCTTTTAAAACAAATGACAGCCTGTATTTTGCAGTGCTTACGGGGTGCCTCCGAATTTCTAAAGAGAGCATTTTTACTGGTCTTAATAATTTTAAGGTATATACTGTAAAAGATGTGCGTTACAAGGAATATTTTGGCTTTACGGATACGGAAGTCAAACAGATATTGGAATATTATGGGTTGGCAAGTCAGTATCATGCCGTGAAAGAATGGTATGATGGATATTTGTTTGGCAATCTGGGTATTTATTGTCCATGGGATGTCATTAATTACTGTGGTGATCTGCGCGATGGAAGTGTATCCGAGCCACAGAATTACTGGGTAAACACGAGCAGTAACGACATTATCAGAAACTTTATAAGCAAGGCAACAGCATCGACAAAGAGTGAAATTGAACTGTTGATGAATGGCGGCAGCATCAAAAAGAAAATTCGACAAGAACTAACTTATAGAGATCTGGATTCACAAGATGACAATTTATGGAGCATCCTTTTTACAACGGGATATCTAACACAATGCGGAAAAAATGACAACGGCATGACAGAACTGGTTATTCCAAACAAGGAAATACAATGGATATTTGAAGAGCAGATACAAGACTGGTTTCAAGCAGAATCAAAAAAAGATATCCAAACACTGGAAAATTTCTGCAGAGCATTTGAAAAAAATGATATAACTGCCATCGAAAAAGGATTTACGTCATACCTGCGTAAGACCATCAGCATACGAGATACCAGTATCAAAAAAGATATGAAAGAAAACTTCTACCACGGGATTTTGTTAGGATTATTTGCGGGCATGATCGGCTGGAAAGTTCGGTCAAATACAGAGTCAGGCGACGGCTATAGTGACATCAGCGTGGAGGTCGAGGATAAGGAAATTGGCATTATTATTGAGTTGAAATATGCTGAGAATGCGGCATTTGACATTGCCTGTAAAAAAGCATTAAAGCAGATACATGACAGAAATTATGAGGATGCGTTGGTTGATGATGGGATGAAAACCATCTATAGGTACGGGATTGCATGTTATAAAAAACGTTGCAGGGTAATTTCGGAATGATTTTTGAAATTTATGATATTTGCATAATAAAAAGGGCTGTTGGGTAATTATTCTGTTTCTACAATATGCTATAATATTGCTTAAATAGCCCAATATCCCTTTTTTGTTTTACTTTATTTCTTATCGCCTTTCATCATAATTTACATTTCAATATCATTTATACTGGCGCTTGTTCCCAAAGTACTTTCAACGCAACCTTTTTCTCCAAGAAATCCAATATTCCAGCCATTACCACTGCCTTCTCTTTATCATCATCGCATCTTTCCAGTATATCCAATAACAAACTTCCTGTTTCGGTTCTTTGTTCATATTTGCAATTCAATATGAAATTTGCTTCCTGTAAGAGTTCCTTTTTCCTTTCAATAATGGCAATAAATTCTTCATTCGACATTTTTAAACCATCTTTTACCCAAAAGTAAGGTATTCTTGCATCAGACCAGATTCTTCCAAGAGCATAAATTTTTACGTTTTTACTATCAAACAGCATATCAGAATTTAATACTTTTTCCCATACTTCTTCATAAAACTTCTCTTTTTTATAATGACATAAAGTTAATTTATTAATAATTGCATCAACCAAATCAGAATACTGTTTTTCTAAACTTTTTAGCTGCTGTGCCGTAAAATATGCCTCCACCTCTTTTTCTTCAGATGAATCAATATAATCAGCATTTTCAAGGAAATACATTAAACTCATTTTAGGGAATTGTGATTCCATAATTAAATTATATACTATTACCGCCTTATCATATCTGCTCCCTTTCGTTGTTCCCAAAAATTCATGGAATCTTTGTACAAATTGCTCATTCCCTGTTTGCATAAAATATTCTTCCTTCCTTCTACAATACTTACTGGTTGATTCTCTCCTTGCTTATTCCCCCATGCTATTGCTATTGCAATTTCACTATTCTTATTTTGATAATTCAGAGTATTACAAAAATTCCTAACTCTTTTCATAAGATCATCGCCCTCATTCGTAAACAACACCATTTTAAAATCAGACGGCTTCGGGTTTACAAGTTCTTGTTCTCTCCGTTTTTGGACAATATTGTAAACGCCCTCTCCCATTGTTCTGATATAATAACGCTTCTCTTTCCCCAATGTGCGCGTTGAAACCAATCCCTCTTCTACCGCTTCACCCGCAATTTGCGAAATGCGTGCCGGAGTTACATTACATAATTTTGCTAATTCTTTATTTTGCAAGCCCGGCGTTTTATATACAGAATTCAAGAATAAATATGCAGAAGCTTCCCCATATTTAGAAGCTAATGTATGACATTTTTGAGATGCTGTTTTCTTCTTTTTAATATATGACAGCATACTCAGTCCACCCCAAATTCCACCATACAAGTAACTTTGTTCGGAGGATAATCCCTCAAACTGTTTATATTGCCATATTTTATTTAATTTATCCAAAAATTGTTCATAACATTGCCATTCTGTATCATCATGGCTTTCCACAAAACGCTCTGACATTTTATCAAAAATAAAAAATACCATTTCATCTTCAATCTCTTTTTTTTGACTAAATCGTTCCCTAATTTCCTGAAAAATTGTAAGTTCTTCCATATGTTTTCTCCTTAACTATCGCTTAACCATTATTATATACGCAACCAGATTGCATTTCAAGTCTTTTCCTAAATTCGCATATAACTTCGATATCCTTTTCATGTGTTCCGTTAAAATCAAAGCAAACCTCGAACATACATCCATATTCACAGCATGCATCACATACCTCTTTTGTTCTCTCTATGTATGTAAAGCATCCCTCTAATACTGATATATTCTTTTGCGGAACTGTAATAATTACAATTTTATTTTTAAAATATTTTTTATTTTTAAATGTTGTATAACAATTATACAATATTGCACATGTTTGATGGT
>ERZ778516.1830-NODE-1830-length-15437-cov-6.662788_pt1 | contig 15437 bp, 13 predicted proteins | sample MGYA00510342_ERZ778516 | MGnify/ENA primary metagenome ERZ778516 (study PRJEB29527, sample SAMN07138961) | mouse gut metagenome | material: feces | host: mouse | place: China:Nanjing | collected 2016-01-25 ...
TTGTAAGATATATGCTTAATAGATTTTGTTCACACAGGGTTTTCCCGGTGATCCAAATCATCTTTCCTGTAGGCAAACTAGATATAATTGACAAAAACGGTTGGTGAAACCATTGTAACTTGATTGTATTCATACATTTACATAAATTAGATGAAAACGGTTTCATCTAATGAGTGATAATCCAAAAATAAGAAGGCGTTTACGCTGCCCCAATTGTGGGGCTTTAGACACATTAAAATGGGGTGTACGCAATGGTGTCTAGCGCTATAAGTGCAGGAACTGTCAATCCCTATTTTCTGCAAGACGCAAGGAAATCTATGTGGCTGTATCCATGGAATTCCAATTGTGGATGGACAGGAGAGCTGTAAACAGCTTTCCATCTGTCGAAATGCCATTCTTGGTGGATACCACAGAGTGAGAACAAGACGGGAGTGATAAAATAAAAAGCCGGCCCCTGCCTTGTCTTGAATTTGAGATTCTTGACAAGGGCAAGAGCCGGCTTTTCGTTTGCTCGTCTTTTTGCTAAGCGGCTTTTGACGGAACTTCTGGCGGAGGTGCCTGACTATAAAAACTGAAGCAGTCCATCACAGCAACAGGCAGCCATGTCATATGACAAATGCGTTTAGATGCAGGCCATATGTGCTATGGTGCCGCCGTCAGAATGCCAGAATGCCTCTTACGAAAGTATATTCTTCTCCTTCTCCCCAGGATTTGAAGCTGTATGATACTGGAGTCTTCACATCCTCGAAGTAGCAGTTCCAGGCTGTTTCGTTTGTGATTTGATTTCCATCGAATTCGGTGCTTGACCAGAATGCCTTGGTGTTCATTTCAGCCTTTCCTATGGCAGAGAGCTTCTGGTTGATTATCGCAATATTGGTCATAGGAACTTTTGCCGTCACGTACACATTGCCTTCCGGTTCACCGCTGCGCAGCAGATACAGTTCTTTTGGTGACGGTATGTACCAGTCCGAACTGCTTGCCGGAGCCGGAACCTCGGAGCGATAGCTGACAACCCATTTGACAGGAGAGACCTGGCAGCCGGAGTTTGCGGCGGCTGCGTTGAATGTCTCAATTGCTTTGGTATTGTTATATCCTATCATCTTCTGCAGTGGAGCGTCTTCTGCCTCTGAACTTTTCGGAAGGGCATACTTGCTGCCATTGCTGCTGAGCCATTCGCTTACGGTATAGCTGACGGACTCGCAAGCCGGCTGCCATGAGAGTTCTGTGCCGCTGTCAAGGCCTACTGCGAGGCCGTGCACGCATTTAGGATGGTCATTGCGCAGGGCGGCATCGTCAACAGACGGGTCTCCGACCCAAAATACGATACCTATCACATATTTATCTGCATCAATTTCAGATGACCATGAGCCGTCGGAATAATAATAGTCGCCAATGTTTGGCGCAGGAAGGCTTACGGTAACCTCGCAGGTTGCGCTCTTGCTGTCCGCTGTTGCAGTTATGAGTGCATCTCCGGGGCTTACTGCCGTAACGAGTCCGTCTTCTGAAACTGTTGCGACGGCATCGTTGCTCGTAGTCCAGGTCACATCGGAATTTGCCGCACCGGAAGGTGTGACGGTGGCCTCAAGCTGGGCTGTTTCTCCTGGCATCAGAGTCAGCTGGCTTGTCTGGATTGTCACGGACTCCACTGTGATTACCGGCTCGGCGTCATCTGTACACGATGCGCAGCAGAATGCCGCAAATGCAGCTGCAAGCAGATAGAATGTCTTTTTCATAATATATGAGATTTTATTGATTTTCAGATTATTGTCAAATGTCAAGGGCATGCGGTGCAGCATGCCTTGTCAGAATGCGAGCACGCAACGTACCATCTGGTTATGCCTTCCGTCCTTGGCGACGCACATTATCGAGCCGTCGAACGCTGATACGAAGTAGGCCTGCTTGGCGTCATAATCTGTACTTGTCCAGAAGTCATATGCCCAGTCTGTCCTGCCTATCAATTGCGCTTCAGGGACTTTTGAAAGGGATGCATTGATTTTAGCCTTGTTGATGCACCTCTTGTTTTGGGCGGCATTGTTGAAATCCAGCACTTCTCCGTCATATATGTCATTGATGAGCAGTGACAGTTCTTTTGTTGACGGGAGAAACCATCCGCTCGAAGAAGCCGGTGCAGGGTATCGGCTGCGGTATGCTTCAACCGCCTGTATGGCTTCTACAAGATATGAAGGATTTGCTGCATTGAATGCTTCAAGAGCTTTTGTGTTGTTGTATCCAAGTGTCATGCTGCGGCGCGTATCACGCTGGTAGAGCGATACTGGTGACTGGTAAAGGTCGCCTACGTTGTTTTCTACCCAGCTTCCTGTTGTGGAGTTGTATGTGTTGCAGGTGCTTTGCCATGGTGACGGGTTCAGTTCTGAAAATGCTGCCACTGCCAGTCCGTGTGTGCACTCCGGATGGTCACGGCGCAGGGCAGCGTCGTCTGTTGTGGCATTGCCAAGCCAGAAAACCACACCTAAAATTGTCTTGCCTGATATGATGGCGTCGGAGGTGGTTCCGTCCGAATAATAATAGTCACCGACCGCGATGGCGCGCTCCACTATTACGGGCACTGAAGTTTTTGCTGTGCCTGAGCTGGCCGTAACGGAAACTGAGCCTCTCGCTATTGCGGTTACGTTTCCGTTGCCGTCAACTGTCGCGATGCGCGAGTCGCTTGAATTCCATTCCAAAGGAGCGTCTTCCGGTTCAACCGAAAAGTCAATCGGGACAGTCTCTCCGACGGCTAATCTGATCTTATCATGGTTGATTGTGATTGTTACTTCCTCCGGTTCCGGTATGGGAGGATTTGGCGCGTCAATGGCTCCTCCATTGTCGGAGCATGATACAAGGCATAGCGATATGGCGGTCGCCATCAATAGTTCAGTTCGCATAAAATAGGGATTATATAAGATTAGTTATAAATGAATGGCAGTGACCATATTCTTTGGGGGACAATGCCGCAACGTGCAAGTATATATTGATTAAGGATTGCGAATATAATCTATATTTTGTGAAAATGCAAGAGGTGTGGACGCGGCGGTCTCGGCAAGGCCAAAATTAATTTTGCCTCTGCTCTCGACTTTTGCTATATTTGCCAGAATATGTGCCATAAACTCGGCTGATGCCTGATTTCAGACGGGTGACATGCTCATGGCATACGTGAATGAAAACAATTGTAATTAATTGATATGGGAAAGATTATATTGACAGGCGACCGTCCTACAGGCAGGCTTCATCTTGGCCATTATGTAGGCTCGCTCAAAAGAAGGGTGGAACTTCAGAATTCCGGAGAATTTGAAAAGATTTTCATAATGATAGCCGATGCGCAGGCTCTTACGGACAATGCGGACAATCCCGAGAAGATACGCCAGAACATAATAGAAGTGGCTCTTGACTATCTTTCATGCGGGCTTGATCCTGAGAAAGTCACAATCTTCATACAGTCTCAGGTTCCTGAGCTGTGCGAACTCGCGTTCTATTACATGAATCTCGTTACAGTCCAGAGGCTCCAGCGCAACCCTACTGTAAAGTCCGAGATACAGATGCGCGGATTTTCTGAAGGCGATGATGATTCCCAGCAGTCCAGAAAGGGTATCCCGGTCGGTTTTTTCACATACCCTATAAGCCAGGCTTCTGACATCACGGCTTTCCGGGCGACTACTGTCCCGGTCGGTGATGACCAGGCTCCGATGATAGAGCAGACAAGGGAAATTGTGCATAAATTCAACGCAGTCTATGGCGAGACCCTCGTCACTCCAGAGATGCTGCTTCCGGAGAACCGGGCATGCTGCCGTCTTCCCGGCACGGACGGCAAGGCCAAGATGAGCAAGTCACTTGGCAACTGCATATACCTTTCAGACACATCAAAGGAAATCAAAAAGAAAGTCAACAGCATGTTCACTGACCCCGGGCATCTTCAGATAACCGACCCCGGCAAGGTTGAGGGCAATGTCGTGTTTACCTATCTTGATGCTTTCTGTGAGCCGGAGCATTTTGCCAAATTCCTGCCCGAGTATGCCAATCTGGAGGAAATGAAAGATCATTACCGCAGGGGAGGCCTTGGTGACGGCACATGCAAGAAATTTCTTTATAACATAATGGAGGATATCCTGAAGCCTATCCGTGAAAGGCGCGCTGCATATGAGCAGAATATACCTCTTGTATATGAAATCCTCAGAAAAGGCAGCGAGGTTGCCCGTGTGGAGGCGGCAAAGACTTTGGCTGACGTGAGGAAGGCAATGAAAATAGATTATTTTGATGATGCCGAGCTTATAGCTGGGCATACGTTGAAATACAGGAAATAAAAAACGTATCGCAGGAGCTATGCTGATTTTCGGCATGGCTCCTGTCATGATTAATGTATAACTGTACTGAAACCTTTGCGATAATGAAGAAATGGTTGACCCAATTCGCCTCCGAAGACTGGATTATAGTTTTCGCTGGCGCAGCAGTGCTGGCTCTTGCCGCGATTTTTCCGGAGGCTATGCCTCATATGCCCAAGACTTTGTCTTCGCCGGCGGACTATCTGGCGGCAGGGTATATGCTGCTTTCCGTACTCGTGCTTGTAACTCTTGCATCTTTCGCCTTGCGCAAACCTCTCAAAAGCATCGTCTCGTCCATACCGGCACTGCTTGTGATTTTTGCGCTTACCCTTGTCGCCCAGCTGTTGGCGAATATACCGGCGGTTAAGGAATTCGGATTCGAGTCCGTGTTCTTTGCGGTGATACTCGGACTTGTCATAAGCAATTTCCTTAAAGTTCCGCAGTGGATGAAGCCTGCGGTGAACAGTGAGTTTTATATAAAGATAGGTATAATCTGCCTCGGTTCCACAATCCTTTTCGGTGATGTCATGAAATCGGGGGCATACGGACTTGCCCAGTCAGTGCTTGTCGTATTCTCAGTATGGTATTTTGCATACTGGATAGGCCGCAGGATGAAAGTGGACCCTGAAATGGGGACAATGCTTGCGAGTGCGGTGTCCATTTGCGGAGTGTCGGCTGCCATCGCGACATGCGGAGTGATCAAGGGTGACAACAAGAAACTGTCCTATGTCGTGTCGCTTGTGCTCATTGTGGCTGTTCCAATGATGTATATTCTCCCGTGGCTTGCGAATCTGATGAATCTCTCTCCGGAAGTTACGGGCGCATGGCTTGGAGGCACTATTGACACTACGGGCGCAGTAGCTGCTGCCGGAACGCTTGCTGACACTCCTCAGACAGGTGATCTTGCTGCACAGACAGCCATTATTGTCAAATCATCACAGAATGTGCTTCTTGGAGTCGCCGCATTCATCATATCGCTCATGTGGACTTATCAGGGACGCACTGATGAGGCCAAGCCTACGGCGGGACTCATATGGGACCGTTTCCCTAAGTTCGTCGTGGGATTCATCCTCGCTTCGCTTGTGTTCAGCTTCTGCATGGAGCCTGAGACTGCCAAGGCTGTAGGCAAAGTCACCAAAGGCTTCCAGAACACTTTGTTCAGCATCGCCTTTGTGTGCATAGGGCTTGAAACAAGATTCAAGGAAATCTTCAGCAGGGAGAACAGGGTTCCTCTCAAGGTGTTCCTTTCTGCTCAGGCATTCAATGTGGCCGTTACGCTGGTGATTGCATATGTGATTTTCGGAATCATCAAGCCGGCTCTCGCATAGTGCCGTGATATCAGCATATAAAAAACGCCGTAGCAAAACCAGCCACGGCGTTTTTTTATATGTCCCCGAAGGTTATTTGCAGATGCGGAAGCTTGCCTTTCCGAGTCTTTTTGCCTTGTCTTGGACAGATGCTGCTGTCGCTTCGGATGCATCTTTGAACTCCGGCAGAGTGCCCGTGAATGTTCCGGATATCTTATGCGGAGTCACGGACGGATCCTGCTTGTTGAAGTCATCATATACTTCATAGCTGAAAGTATAATTGTTGCCTGTCTTGCTTACTGTCACTGTGCCTTTTACGAGCGGTGCGGCTGCTACTGCATCTCCGTCCTCATTGTATTTGACATAGCATGACGGGGTGGCGTCGTCTCCCAAGTTTCCAGGAATCATAGTCCATGCCTCCTGTGTATCTGCGATGGTGAATGTACCGGTAGGGAATACCTGGTCGTCTCCCTGTGTCTTGGGCGAGAACATGTCAAATGCCAGAACTTCTTGCTCAGTTGCAAGGAATACCATATAGTTGGTAGTATTGTTTTCATACAGGTCACCGAAATATACTATTTCCGTGCATGCGAGAGGGTTGCATACTACATCTTCCGTCAAATTAGTCTGCGGAGGTGTGACGAATTCCTCTATTGCGCTTGTCCAGTTGCCTTTTACGGAATGTCCGTCAACTGTAGTGAGATTCACATTGAAAGTATATGTCCCGTCCGAATTGCGTGAAATCTTTATCTCTCCCTGGTTCATTACGCAATATTGTATGCTCATGTTTGCATTGACGCGCTCGCAATATGTTCCTGCTGCAAAAAGTCCCATGCGCTCACCCGGCTCGAAACTTCCTGTCTCTTTTCCTGGCCTGTATGTTCCTGCGAAGTCTCCTCCTTTCGGTATGCGCAGGCTTATCTGGAACTTGGTTCCCTGCTCGTTGACGTGCAGACCGTCCGGAGTCACGTTCCTTGTATCAAAGCAGCGGAGCAGCCAGTTGTCGCAATTGTCTTCTTCGAAAAGTGTCTTTGTGACATATACAGGTGCGAGGGTGACATCTTTCCCGATTTCCCAAGTCGGTTCGTTGTCATTGCTCCAGTCATCCATGCTCACGGAGCCGGTGTATGTGAACTTGTACTTATCTCCTTCGGCTGTTGTGAGTTCAGCCTTGATGCTGTATCCGCCGTCAATGTGGCTTACCTCAACAGTTCCGTCACTGAACCTTATGTTAACTATCTGGAACTGCTCTCCATGCTGTCCCTTGTTATATACAGCCAAAGTATTCGTCAGGTCGAATGCTCCTTCTGCGCGTCCGTTATTTGCGGTATATACGCCTTCAGGTAAGATAGGCTCGGTATGGTCCTCCGAGATTGCACCCCAGAGGTCAAATGAGAGGATGTAGTCGCCTGCGTTCATAGGTACGGTCACTGCACCTCCGTCGTCTATCATTCCGATTTCTCCGTTTGCGAGCTCAAAGTAGTAATTGGCGTATCCCTCTTTCCAGAAATCACCGAAGTACATGCCGCTTTCCTCAACCTCACGGTCAAGCACTATTTCTGTCTGCCCGTCTGTACCTGGCTCCGGCTCAGGATCTGGCCCCGGATTCGGAGTCTCAATCGGATCCTGACATGAAACTGCCAGAGAAGCGAGCGCTACAGCTGCGGAGGAAAGGCCTCTCCAGTGAAAAAAGTCAATTTTCATAATGTGTAAACGTAAAAATAATTGTAAATATGTTATAAATTGTAAGTAAATCGGCTTTCATTCTTATGAAAAGTCATTGCAAAAATGCATAAAGCCATAATTCCGCAGCCAGATACGATAAATTGGCCGTATCTGTCCTTGCGAAATGCTTGACAAACATAGGTTAATTTTTTTGCAGGAAAAAATTTTTAAATAAATAATTTGATATATTTGCATGCTCTACAATGTGATTCGGACAATTTTCAAATGAAGTATTTTGTGTGTTGTCATGGTTTGTAGCGGGATTTATAAGCATATATCAAAATTAACTTATAATTTATAATCATTATGAAGAAAATTTCTTTTTTTGCGCTTGCCGCATGCGCCCTGGCCTTTAATGCGTGCAACGGTGATGACGCACCAGACACTCCTAAGACACGTATCGAGACCATCTCGTTTGAAGATTGCGAGTTTGCCGCAAACAAAAGTGACAATACCGGAGCATATAATGAGGAAATAGCATACGAAGAATTCGGGGCGACATTTGCACATTTGAACTATTACAACATGTATGGCGGTGCAGTGATTGGCGGATCCGCAGACACTTCTGCTGACGGCGCTTCCCAGTCCAGCCATCTGCGTGTGAACGGTGACAAGACCTCTGAGACGCCGGGAGCAGCTGGAACGGCAAAGTTTGTGTCATTCTGCCTGAGCAAGTATGTGAAGGACTATGACATGTCTTTCTCTTTCGCCGAGGACAAGGAGCACAAGATAGTTTCCGCTTTTGTAAACAATTCCGCATGCATGTACCAGCTTATGAAGTTCGGCCGCTATTCTACAGTGGGATTTGTAGCCGGAGATTATTGCGAGGTAGTGTTCACGGGTTATGATGCAGCCGGCGAGGAGACCGGTTCGGTTTCATTCGCTCTCGGAGATTACCGTGACGGCAAGGAGTTCGTTTGCGAGGATTGGACTAAGGTTGACCTCGCAGCTCTTGGAACAGTCAACAAAGTCGTGATTACTGTAGATGCTTCAAATGCTTCAGGTCTTGTCGGTGCTGAGGCTACGGCGGGCTTCTCAGTATGCCTTGACCAGATTGAGTTTGAGGTTCCGGCAGGGGAGTAATTCTTCTTCCGTATCCAGAAAGAATAAGGAGGTGCCGCCGCTCGGGTTGCACCTCCTTTTCTTGTGAAGTTACCGGAATTTCCGGAAGCCCTTATCTTTCGTATTCTACCTTGGCCCTTACTTCTGCAATTGTCTTTACGTATTTTATGACATTGTCTCTCATGGAATCTGCCTTATAGGCTGCGAGTGCCTCCCAGTTTTCAAAGTCGGCGAGCATGACGGCATCGTATGATGTGGCCCCTTCGTTGCGGTTTATACCGATTTCAATGTTCAGCAGTCCCGGCACAAGTCCCATGAGAGACTCATATTTTTCCTTGACTTCTTCCGCGAGTTCTTTGGGAGTCTTGTCATCTGATGACTTGAACTTCCACATTACGCAATATCTTACCATAATCTGTGAGTGTTTAGTGTTTTAACCGACGACTAAATTACGCAATTTCAATGACATTTCCAAAAGAATATGCCGGCAAAGGACAAAAAATGCTACAATGTGAAATAGACTTCATTTAATTGCGCATAATTTATTACATTTGCTATTTGTAACTGTCCTGGCCACGTTCCGATTTCATGTGAAGACGCCTTGCCGCGGACATTTGCCAAAGCCGCAATGACGACGCCGATAGAAAACGAACATGCTACAAAAGGAAGGCTGATAGCCCGTAACACCCTGATGCTTTACGTCAGGATGCTTTTTCTTATGCTCGTGAGCCTCTACACCTCAAGAGTTGTCCTCGGTGCTCTCGGAGAAGAGGATTATGGAATATATAATGTCATCGGGGGAGTCGTGGCGATGTTCACCGTCATCTCCGGTGCCTTGAGTTCGGCCGTAACGCGCTTCATAACATTCGGTCTTGCGCGTGGGGACAGGGAAGAGCTGGGCAGGATTTATTCTACGGCAGTGACGGTCCAGCTTGTCATCGCGGCGGCGGTTGTGCTGCTTGCCGAGCCTTCCGGATTGTGGTTCATATCAAACAAGATGACAATCGACCCTTCAAGGATACCTGCTGCGAGGATGGTACTGCATTTCTCGGTCTTTTCTTTTGCTGTGAATCTTATGAGTGTGCCGCAGATGGCTTCGATAACGGCACATGAGAGAATGGGAGCCTATGCCGGAATCGGTATTTTCGACGGGCTTTGCCGACTTGCCGTGGCTTTTCTTATAATGGCGTCTCCGTCTGACAGGCTTGTGTCCTATGCCGCACTTATGGCTGTGGCGACCTTGCTTGTGCGCAGCGCATATTGGCTGTGGTGCAGGATGCATCTTCCGGAATGCCGTTACCGTTTCATATACGACCGGAAACTCATGCGGGAGATGGCGACATTTGCCGGGTGGAATTTCATCGGGGTGACATCCGGGGTGCTGAGAGACCATGGAGGCAATATACTGGTCAATATTTTCTCCGGCCCGGCAGTCAATGCGGCCAGGGGAGTGGCGGTGCAGCTTAACGGAGCGGTGCAGGGATTCGTTTCCAATTTCATGACGGCAGTAAATCCGCAGATTACCAAATCATACGCCTGCGGGGACAGGGAGTACATGTTTGCTCTTATGCGCCGCTCCTCAAGGATGTCGTTTTATCTGCTGCTCGTGCTTGCCCTGCCGGTGATTTTCAATGCAGAATATATCCTCGGGCTGTGGCTTAAGGATGTGCCGGGGCATTCTTCCATGTTCGTCAGGCTTTTTCTTGTTTTTGCGCTCAGCGAGTCTCTGTCTTCTCCGCTCATAACCGGTATGCTTGCCACAGGAAGAATCAGGAATTATCAGATTGTTGTCGGAGGACTTCAATTGCTGAACCTGCCTGTGTCGTACATTTTCCTTAAGGCAGGCTGTATGCCTGAGGTTACGGTGATTGTGGCCATAGTGCTTTCTCAGGTGTGCCTGTTTGCGCGTCTGGTTATGCTTGGCGGCATGACGGGCTTTCCTGTGGGCAGATATGTGAGGGATGTTTGGCTGAATGTGATTATTGTGGCATTTGCCGCTTGCGTGATTCCGGCTTTGCTGCACGGACGTCTTGGAGTGGGATTTTGGGGCTTTGTGCTTAGTGCCGCCGTATGTTTCTTATGTTCGTGTGTCTCTGTGCTTTGGGCCGGATGCAGTGGAGATGAGAGGAGATGGATGTTGAATGTTGTCAGAAAAGGAGGCAGGGCATGATAACTATAATTGACAGTGCGGCTTGCTGCGGATGTACGGCTTGCGTTAACATATGCCCGGTGCAATGCATTGTGATGCGGCGTGACCGTGAGGGCTTTGATTATCCGCTTGCCAATCCGGACAGGTGCATAGGCTGCGGAAAATGTGAGTCAGTCTGTCCTGTGCTCGAGCCTCTTGAGCCGCGCAGGCCGTTGGCTGTGATGGGAGGCCGCAGTGACGAATTTGTTGAGGAAAGCGCATCTGGAGGAGTATTTCCGCATGTCGCACGCAGGGTTATCGGTAATGGTGGAGTGGTGTTCGGTGCGGCTGTGGAGGATGATATGACGGTTGCCCATTGTGAGGCGGGAAGTATGGAGGAGGTCAATCGGTTCAGAGGGCCTAAATATGTACAGAGCGAGTTGTATGCGGCGTTTGAGGATGTGCATGACAGACTTTGTGAAGGCATGGAAGTGCTTTTCTCGGGTACTCCTTGTCAGGTGGCAGGTTTGAGGAAATATTTGGACAAAAAGGCGCATGAACTTGATCTTTCTTCCCTTGTGACTGTTGATTTCGCCTGTCATGGCATTCCCGGGCCTGGGCTTTGGGAAAAGTATGCAGTCTCTATGGAACGGACGTACGGCTCCGGAATGACCGGAGTCAAGTTCCGTGACAAGAAGCGCAGCTGGTTCCATTATGATGTTGTCTATGAATTTGCAGGTTCGGCAGACGGTAACTCTGTGGCCCGTGACGACGGGGCTTGCAGCTCGTCTGTACGCAGGAAATATGTTGAAGACCCGTATATGGCACTTTTTGTCCAGGACATGACATTGAGACCGTCGTGTTATAAGTGTCCGGTCCGGTGCGGGCGAAGCGGGAGCGACCTTACTCTTGCGGATTTGTGGAGCGTAAGGCAGTCGATGCCGCGCCTTGACGATGACAGGGGAGCGAGCCTGGTGCTGGTCAATACTGAAAAGGGGCGCATGCTGCTCGAAGGTCTTGTGCTGGAGGAGCTTGTTCCGGAACTTGCTATGGGAAATAATGGAGGTTTCGCGGAATCGGTGCCTGTGCCTGAACGGCGCAAAGAGTTTTTTGATTCTTTGGATTCGGCGGGTGACCTGCAGTCCTATATGTCAGGATTTGTACGCAGGGGGTCGCTTCCCAAAAGAATTGCCAGAGCTGTGCGTGCGGCTCTGGTCGGATTGAAAAGGAGGATTATGCGATGAGGATAGCTATAGTAACGTTGCCGTTTCACACGAATTACGGAGGTGTCCTTCAGGCCTATGCGCTTAGGAGGGTTCTTATGGAAATGGGACATGAGGTTTCCGTTCTTGCCCTCAGACACGGTATGCCGCTTCCGGTTTGGTGGAAGGCTCCGGCTGTATATGTCCGCAGGTTTTTTGTCAGACTGTTAAGAGGTGCCGGCGCTCCGGAAGTGTTCCGTGAACTGCGATACAGAAAGGAACTTCCTGTTGTGTCCTCCCATGTGGGCCGTTTCGTGGATGAGCAGATAAGCCCGGAAGTCATTAATTCATACCGTGACATTAGTGAGGGACAGTATGATGCTTTCGTCGTGGGGAGCGACCAGGTGTGGCGCCCGAGGTATTTCGGACGGATTGAGGATGCTTTTTTAGAATTCACAACAGGATGGGACGTGTTGCGGATGTCATATGCTGCGTCTTTTGGCACGTCAGAGCTGGAGTACAGTCCGGCGCAGCTTGCGTCATGTTCGGCTCTTCTGGGGAAATTTGATGCTGTTTCTGTGAGGGAGGAGGATGCCGTAGGGATTTGCCGGGATTGGTTCGGGTTTGGAAATGCCGTGCATGTGCTTGATCCTGTGATGATTCTCGGTCGTGATGTCTATTCGGAGATTGCTTCGCGCGTGCCTTGCAGCGGTGCTGGGGGAAAACTTCTAAGCTATATTCTTGACAATGATTTCCAGAAGGAGCATGTGGTCAGGTTTGTCGCAAATGCGGGCGGAATGGAGGTGCATGATGCTTCTGTCAGACCATACGACAGGAGGATTCCTGTCAGTGAGAGGGTCGTGCCGCCTTTGGAACATTGGCTTGCATGTCTTCGTGATGCCGCGTTTGTGGTGACGGATTCGTTCCATGCCTGTGTGCTTTGCATTTTGTTTCATAAGCCGTTCATTGCAGTCGGCAACAGGGCGAGGGGAATGGCAAGGCTGAAGTCGCTGATGGAGATGTGTAATCTGGGGCAGAGTCTTGTGCACGGGATAGATCCCGGGGACGACTGCCGGTTTTTTCTGGATGGTCCGTGCTGGGATGATGTTGACAGGAGGGTTCTCGCGCTGAGGCGGGTTTCTCTTGATTTCCTTTGCGGAGCATTGGAAAAGTGATTTGTAAATTCTGCTTTTTGATGTGCTTCGGGAGGGGACGGAAGAAAAGCAATTAATGTTGATGATATATGGATAAGAACATGGTAAGCATAATAATCCCTGTTTATAATGCGGAGGAGTATCTGGACAGGTGTCTTGGAAGTGTACTGGCACAGGATTTCACCTCATATGAGGTTATTCTGGTTGATGACGGAAGCACGGATTCCTCTCCGCTTATATGTGACAGGTATTCTGCTACATCAGCGCGTTTCCGTACTCTGCACAAGCCGAATGCGGGTGTCAGCTCCGCACGCAATGCCGGCCTTGACATCGCTGAGGGGGCATATGTGATGTTCGTTGATTCTGATGATGCGCTTGCGCCTGGGGCTCTTTCCTCCATGATTAAGGATGTTTCCGGGGAGGATATGCTGCTTGGCGGATATTCCGTATATGTTGACGGGATACCTGTGAAAGACGTCTGTCCTCTGCGTGCCGCTTCGTACTGCCGTGATGAGATGGATGGTTTTTTCCAGGAAAACATAAGGCATAACTGCGAGATGCTTGACGCGCCGTGGGCCAAGATGTTCCGCCGTAAGGCCATAGGCAAACTGAGATTCTGTGAGGAACTGAGTTATGCGGAAGATAAACTTTTCGTGTTTAATTTCATGGCGGAGTGCAGTTCTGTCCGCACATGCCCGCTTCCTGTATATGACTATCATCTGCGTGCAGGCTCTCTGGGCAGTGACACTTCTTCCGACCGTCATCTGATGCAGCTCAGGAGATTTCTTCCTATGTATGCGGATGTGCTTTGCCGTCTTGCGGTGAAATATCCTTTCTGTGTGAAGGTGAATGCCCTTTACCGGAAAGACCTCATCGGGCGTTATGTGTGCCGTGTCATGAATATCTTTGCTTCGCGCAGGTCGGCGCTTCTCGGACGTGACTATCTCACTTGGCTGTATGGCATGATGGATATGGATTCCGGGCTCGGCCTGTTCTCATTGCGCCCTGGACAATTTTTCAATCTGCTTCTGTATAAGATGAATAATGTGGATATGTCCTTGCGCGTTTATCGTTTTACATCCGGAATATTGGACAGGAAAAATGCGTGAGAAAATAAGAGTAGCCGTGATTTTTGAGAGCAGTCCCTTTGACCGCAAGGGGCTGTTCAATGCTGTGCATGAGCGTATAAGGCATCTTGCCGGAACAGGGGAGTGCGAGGTTGATGCGTTCTGCATACATGCACGTGACAATGTGCTGACACGTGTGCTCAGGCATACTTCCAAGGTGCCTTGTCCGGACTCGGTTGTCATTGATGATGTGAAGTACAGGATGCTTTGGTACAGGTTTTCGGTGACAGACCATATTCTTGTATGGAAACTTCGCCGTGAGCCGCTGTTTTTCAAGGCGCTCGTCAGGCGTGCGGTCACTATGCTCGAAGGCTATGACGTGGTGTCCGCTCATTCTTTTGCAGGTGCTCTAATTGCGGCGGAGGCGTCCGCGAGGTTTGGAATGCCGTATTATGTGTCCTGGCATGGTTCTGATGTCCATACTTTCCCTCGGCGTAATCCTTTGGTGCTGAGACGGACAAAGGCTTTGATGGAAGGGGCCGCGTGCAATTTCTTTGTGAGCAGGGCTCTTTTGGAGTCGTCGTCATATATCTGCGCCGATGCGTGCAAGAGGGTGTTGTACAATGGCGTTTCAGAGGTTTTCGTACGTTTTCCCGAGCAGGACAGGCTTTCGCTTAGGGCGCGGTTCGGGGTGGATGACAATAGCAAGGTTGTGGCTTTTGTCGGAAATCTTGTGGCGGTGAAGAATGTGACGGTGCTTCGCCCTCTTTTCCGTGCCATACGTGCTGGATATGATGGTGCACTGCAATTCTGGATTGTGGGAGACGGGAAACTTCATGACAAAGTTGTTCCTGCGATGCTGGCAGACGATATGATTGACGTGCGTTTCTGGGGTAATGTCCCTTCCGGACAAATGCCTTCTCTGATGAATTGCATTGACCTTCTTGTGCTTCCGAGCCTGAATGAGGGCCTGCCTCTCGTGACCGTTGAGGCTCTGAAATGCGGCGCTGCTGTAGTGGGGTCAGATGCAGGCGGCATTCCGGAAGTGATAGGACATGACTGCACCGTACCCCTCGGACCTTCTTTTGTTGAAAAAATGGCAGCCCTGGCCTGCCGCATGCTTTCTGCTGATGGTCGCGGCGGTTCCGGAAACGATTGCTCCGGAAACAGCTGCTGTGACGACGGCTATTGTGGCAGCAGAAGGATACTTCCCGATGAGATGGACTGGGACAAGACCGCAGCCGCCGAGCTTGATTTTATAAATGGGCTGGTCTGAAAAAACTATCTCCTTGATGTTTTCGTGGATATACACACCGATGAGGCAACATCATACATCTGCAATAATGACAATGACGAAAAGATTGACCATACGTTCTTGGATTCTGACGTGCGGGTCTTTAATGTTGAATCCACTGCTCTCCAACCTGCATTCCCGTCAATTACCTAACGAGTTAAATATAATTTACTGATTTTTAA
>ERZ778516.1840-NODE-1840-length-15353-cov-10.558766_pt1 | contig 15353 bp, 17 predicted proteins | sample MGYA00510342_ERZ778516 | MGnify/ENA primary metagenome ERZ778516 (study PRJEB29527, sample SAMN07138961) | mouse gut metagenome | material: feces | host: mouse | place: China:Nanjing | collected 2016-01-25 ...
ACATTGAGCGGCTGTCCGAGTACATGGAATCCAGCGGAAAAGGATATAAAAACCATGCCGCCACAATCCGGCGCTGGGCGAACGCCGACAAAAAGAAAGAGGAACCGCCTGCCCGGAACAGGGATTACAGCGTGGAGGAAAGAGAAACCATATGATAGAGATTACCGCAGAAGTCCGGGCGGCCATTGACCGGGCTGCCGGAGATATGGAGCTTGCCGGGGACGAATACCTGGAACCGGCTGACGGGCTGATCCACTGTAAGAAATGCCATTGCAGCCGCCAGACTGTCATGCCCAGGTTCGGAGGTTCCGGCTATTTCATGCCCCGCTGCCTTAAGCCCCTGTCAGCAGAAGGCGCAGGAGGAGCGGAAAGCCATGGAGGAACAGAGGGAATGCATGGAGCGTATTAAACGCCGGAAGGCACAGGGGCTTCAGGACAGATACCTTTATGATGTGGGATTGAGCAGGAAGAACTGCAGTCGGCTGCATGATACGGGCTGGTAAAGGCAGCTTCCGGATATGACAGATCCAGAGAAGTGCGTTTCCGGCATTTGTCTGTGCAGTAATACGGAATACAGTACGGATGGAATTCCGGAGGGCAAAAAAGACCGGAGATGTGTCTCCATGGAGGAGAGAATTATCGGTTCCATGGAAGCCGGGAAGCGGATCGGTCTGTCACAGTCCCGTGTGAGCAGGCATATCCGGTCGGGAATGGAGAAGATAAAGAAGAAATATATGGAGACCATGTATCCTGCCGGGACAGCGCAAGAGATGGATCAAAAAAACTGACTGAGGAGGAAGCGATTATGCCGGTGTATGGAATCAGTGTAAAGGAAATCCTTAAGAGAACCGTTATTGTGGAAGCGGAGAATGTTGAAGATGCTGTACGGAAAGCAGAAGAAGCAGTGGAGTGTGAGGAAGTCATTCTGGATGTGGACGATTTTGATGACCGTGAGATTGTGCCGTCTGAATACTGGGGGGGGGGCAGGGTTCCTGACGGAGAAGATGTCGGCTGCTACTGGTAGCTGGACTGTGATGATGGCAGTCTGCAGCCTGAAAAGACGTATGAAGCGGCAGCCCGGAATAAACGGGACCGGGAGTCCGAAGGGTGAAAGCATAATCTGGAACGATGTTATTTTTCCGGATGGATATGCAGGAGAAACTACATGTGGCAGATCGTGGAGGAGTACAGAATACCGTTGCTTTTTCCGTGTGGAGCCAATATAATAAAGGTAAGAGAAACGGAGGACCGATACTTGAATGAATTAAAAAATCAGATGGATTTCTTCCCGGCGTGGGAAGACTTGAATATATGCAGTGATTTTCTGTTTGGAAAGATCATGCAGGATGCGGAACTTTGCAAAGAGCTGCTGCAGCGGATTCTGCCGGATCTGGAGATTGACCATATCGAATATCCGGAACTGCAGAAGGCCATCAAACCGGATGCAGATGCGAAAAGTGTGAGACTGGACGTTTATGTGCGGGATGATAAAAATTCCGTTTATGACATTGAGATGCAGGTCAGCAATACCGGAGAGCTTCCGAAAAGAACCCGTTTTTATCAGAGTATGCTGGACCTGCAGCTGCTTGACAAAGGGCAGACCTATAAGCAGTTAAAACCGAGTTATATTATTTTCATATGCCCCTTTGATACTTTTGGAGCAGGAAGGCATCTCTATACTTTTCAGAATTTCTGCAGAGAAGACTACCGGATCGTACTTGGGGATGAAACGAGTAAAATCTTTTTGAATGCAGACAGCAGCATGGAGGACGTCAGCAGAGAGCTGCGAGCATTTCTGGATTATGTAGCCGGGAGAGAATCGGAGGATGATTTTGTAAAACGGCTGGAGGAAGCGGTAAAAGAAGCAAAAAAGAACAGGGAATGGAGGCATGAATATATGACGTTGTTAATGAGAGATCAGGAGAATATTGAAAAGGGAATCGAAAAAGGTATCGAAAAAGGCATCCAAAAAGGAATTGTGGCGATGGTTTCCGCGTTGAAGGATTTTGGCGTAAATGATGCAGATATCATACAGACAATACAGGAAAAATTTGAGCTTTCCAGAGAAGATGCAAAGAAGTATGTATGATGTTCTGAAATAGATGCGGCAGAAACAGGTTTTCTACCACCGGATTGTTGGACGAAAAAGAAAGTGAATGTTAACTGCAGAGATAAGGAGGAATATGGACGGTACGGAGATCGCATACCAGAATAAGGATATCACAAGCAAAATGCCGGCAGAAAATTTCAAAGGAAAACATTCCGCTATACGGACTGGATCTGCCGGAGATTCGACAGGTGCTTCTCACCAGTCTCCCGGCTGTAAAGGCGAATGAACTTCGTCTGGATAACCTGTTCGAACTTGCGGACGGGTCCGTGGCAATTGTAGACTATGAGAGTGTTTATGATGAAGAGGACAAGGTAAAATATCTGAATTATCTGACCGGAATCGTCAACCGGTATCTGAAGGAAAAGAAAAACTGTCCGTTGCTTCGCGTGATCGTGATTTATACCGGTGATATCAGGAGAGAGCAGGTGTCGGCGGAATACGAGATCGGAGCGATTCGGATGACCATAGAAACAGCAAACAAAATAAGGAGGGCGATGGAGATGACGCAGGTAGCACAGATTAAGGAATTATTGTAAAAAAATGCTTTTGGAAAAGCATCACGGGAGTTGCGAAAAGTATTTCATAAGGGTTGGGAGGGATTTCTTAACCCTTTGAAAACTTATGTTCCATTCAAAAAAGATTTTGCATAATTTTTCTCTCCTGAAAAATGAAATTCTGGTATTTATTATGTTTGGAAACCGGTGTATGGAGAGGTGGAAATATAGATGCGTTTCAACATAAAGGGGAGAATGACATGCGCTGACCAAACCTGTTTTGGTAATTTTTTGTATTATATTCTGACACAATTTGAGTAAAAAAACAGAATACTGGATAAACTCAAAAATAGAGAAAAGAAATCTATCTTCTGATTTGGAACGGCGATGATAAATGGAACTATGGAATTTTGATTTATCCTCCCCTTGATAATACCCCGTTCGCCGCAGCAGTGCGGTGGGCGGGGTATTTTGTTGATATTACAGGGATTTTTGGGCTTTCAGATGTTTCTTTGCAAGAATATAAAAGTGTGGAATAGCGGTTCTGACACAAAATTGACACAAATTTTGTTCCATTTCGAAGCAGTTCGAGCATTCTGTGCAGTATTGTATTCTCTTTTCGTTATCAAAATAAATCTGATATGATGGTTGCACATGGCAGTTTATGTCACGCAGTACTTTGACAGAGAATGGCCGTCCAAAAGATATGACCGAAAAGCTGATCAAGGTCGGTATAAGGCATTCTTCCAGTACGGCAGGAAGAGAGGAAATATGGCAAGTATATATGGGTATATCCGGGTCAGCAGCCGTGACCAGAACGAGGACAGGCAGAGACTGGCATTTCAGGAACTCTCTGTTCCGGCAAAGAATATTTATATGGATAAACAGTCCGGCAAAGATTTTGACCGTCCGTCTTACAAACGGATGGTGCGTCGACTGAAAAAAGATGATCTGCTCTATATCAAGAGCATTGACCGGCTGGGACGTGATTATGAAGAAATTCTGGAACAGTGGAGGATTCTAACCAAAGAAAAAGGGATTGATATTGCGGTGTTGGATATGCCGCTTTTGGATACCAGACGGGGCAAGGATCTGATGGGAACATTTTTAAGTGACATTGTCCTGCAGGTATTGTCCTTTGTGGCGGAAAACGAGCGGATAAACATCAGGCAAAGACAGGCAGAGGGAATTGCAGCTGCAAAAGCAAAGGGGGTTAAATTTGGACGTCCTGCTCTTCCATATCCTGATAATTTTCAGGAAATACACAGGGACTGGAGAATGAAAAAAATAACACTCCGACAGGCGGCGGATGCCTGCGGAATGCCAGTTGGAACATTTTATGGGAAAGCCAGAAGACTGGAAAATTTCACCTGAACAAAACCAAGATTTGCAAATGTGTACTTTTACAAATTGATCCTGAAATATATCCATTACTTATGATCTGCTACATACTTTATCACAAAATTATTTGTTTTACAACAAATTTTAATAATTATGCAGATAAAAATTATAATTTGTAAAAGTACACATTTTAATTTCAAGAAGTAATTTATATATATTCAGGTATTTGCCTGACGTTCTGCTTTATGATTTTTTATGGTCAATGATATGATTAAAGCTGCAATATTTTTGTGGTATTTTCTGTACGGATATTATTGAACAAGGATGCAGAATTTTCAGAAATTATTGTTAACTGTCATTTGAAAATATACAACAGGAAGACAATTATGATTTATTTAAAACTAATGCGGGTAAAACATTATGTAAAAAACTTTCTGGTATTTATGCCGCTGTTTTTTAGCAAAAATATATTCCATACACATAAATTTATATCCGCATCTCTTGGATTTGTATGTTTTTGTCTGGTTTCATCAGCAGTATATATTTTAAATGATCTAAAAGATATTGAAAAGGATCGAAATCATCCGAAAAAAAGAAATCGTCCCATAGCGAGCGGAAGAGTAAGCAGGGGCAGGGCAATAGCTGTGCTGTCAGCATGTCTGACAGCAGCAGTAATGATATCATTTTTCTTTTTGAAGAAAATAAGTATGTTGGTGTTGCTTTTATATTTTGTGTTAAATGTAGCATACAGTTTTGGTCTGAAAAATATTCCGATTATTGATGTTGTAATCCTGGCCTCCGGATTTGTAATCAGAGTTGTATATGGAGGAGGGCTGACAAATATCAGGATTTCGGGCTGGCTTTACCTTGTTATGGTATCAGGATCTCTGTTCATGGGGCTTGGAAAGAGAAGAAACGAGTTGAAACATCAAAGCTGCACAAGAGAAGTTCTTAAATTTTATAATGAATCATTTCTTGATAAAAATATGTATGTGGCAGTAGCACTTGTTATTGTTTTTTATGCGTTGTGGACGATGGAATCCGTCAGTCCGGCAATGATATGGACAGTTCCATTTTTTATGATAATTTTAATAAAGTACAGTTATGACATTGAAGGTGATTCAGATGGGGATCCGATAGAAGTGCTGTTGCATGACAGATTTCTTATTATATTAACAGTATTATATGCAGTAGTGATTTTTTTATTGTTATACATATTTTAGCCTGATATATTTCATGATGCATATATAAACCGGATGATAAAGGAAGAAAAGATATGCAGACTTTTTTGAAAAAAATAAGTATGAAGAAAATTACTCTTGTCTATCTTTTGATTTATTTTATTATATCGAGTCTTTATTGTGGAATTAATGGAAGCAGACGCTCAGGAGAATGGGATGATTATATATATCCGACAGTTACTTTATTAACACAGTGTAAAATCAGTATTTCTGAGGCTGATCTGCCTGTGATTAAAGAATATTTTCCGGAGTGGGCAGAAGCCGTTGACTCTAACGGAACAGAACAGCTTTCCGGCAGATATACAAGAGATGGAAGAATCCTGACATGGTATTTTCCTACATATGCGTTGGTTTGTATACCAATGATTTGTCTGTTGAGATTTTTGGGATTACCTGCTGTTTATGCGTTTTGCTATACAAATTTGTTTGCAGTAATGCTGGCTTTGATTTTCGCCTGTAAGTATTTACAGATAAGCGACAAAAACAAACTGATCATCATTGTTCTTTTAAGCACAAATCCTGTTATGTTTTATTATTGCTGGCTGTCAGGGGAAACGGTTATCTATTCTTTTTTAGCTGCAGGGCTGATTTGCTGGTATAACCGATGGTACAGGAGAGCTGCAATATTCGTGTCACTTGCAGGCACTCTTAACATAACAGTTATGTCACTTGGCATAATCATGATTGCTGAGTATGGAATACAGTTACTGCAGAAAAAATCTAAAGATGAAACATGGATGCAATTTATTAAAAAGAATTTTTTTGCCGTTGTTAAATATGGTATATGTTATATTCCAGGTTTAATTCCGATGATATATTTTTATTATCATACAGGTCACATAAATTTAACTGCTTCATATGAAGGTTTTACGACAGGAACAGAAACCACTTTACAAAGATTTACAGCCTATTTGTTTGATCTTAACTTTGGGATCTTGCCTTATTATCCTGTTGTTTTGCTTGTGGGATTTATTCTACTGGCTGTTGCCTGTCTGAAAAGACACTGGCGCTACATTGAATGGTTTGCTGCATTTCTTACAAATATCTTATGTTACTCCATAATGGTACACATTAACTGTGGGATGTCGGGGATGGCAAGGTATAATATATGGGGTGCACTGACACTTGTTTTTGCGGTCTGCCTGTTTTTTTCAGAGATTGTTGACATATCTGTGATACAAACAGCAGTCCATACAGGGGTATGGAGTAATGCTGTTATACTTCTGGTGATTATATATATTTATGGTCCAACCGGTGCAGAGAATATCAGATATACATTATGGACACCACTGGCAGAATATGTGCTGGATCATTGTCCCTCATTGTACAATCCGCTGTATTCTACCTTTAACTCAAGAACGAATCATATAGATGGAGGATACAGTTATGAGATGCCTGTGATCTATACTGCAGGGGATGGCTATGTAAGAAAAATATTAGCATCAGAAGCTTCGGCTGAAGTTTTAAGGAAATCTCTGACATCGGAAGTAAATAATATTTGGCTTAATGAAATGATTGGTTTACTTGGAGAAAATGCTACATATATGTCTATACCAGAAAAATATAAAGTTTGTCATTGCGAAATATACACAATAGGTGATAAGCTTTCATTTAGTAAAGAATACTATAATGTACAGCCATATATTGTATCAGGACTGTCAAATGCGGAAGAATGGGGGGCCTGGACGCTGGGGAATGAATATCTGATGAGATTCAGGACAGAGTCGGAAGCAGAATCTGTTCATGGATGTATTGATTGTGGTGCATTCAATAATACACAGACATATATAATATATGTGAACAGTGAAAAGATAGCTGAGGGAACAGCAACAGGTGAAAAAATAGAATTTGATTTTGACAATCCGGGATGCAATGCTGTGGTGGACTTGAAAATAGAATTACCAGATGCTGTTTCTCCAGAAAGTTTGGGGATGTCATCAGATACGCGTATTCTGGCATTAGGTATAAAAAGTATGATATTTACAGAAAACTAATTATACGGTTGCTTATTTGATATCAAAAACGGTGTATACTATGCCTGAAATGAACCGGGTTACATTTTTTACTTCAATTATTGACAGAAGAGATTGATTTATGTAAGAGAAATACATAAAAAATAGACAGAAAAGGTGATGGAAGTCCGGCGTATCGGATACCGCACAATCAGCGGTACAGTATAACCGGAAAAGAGTAGATAAAATCAGTTCAACAGGTTAAAAACAGCGGTTATTACAGTTTTGTTTTTATGTTCGTTGTATGGTTTTATCTTACTCTCAACTGGATCTTCCTCATCAGAAAGGTCAGCCGTAGAATAAAATCTACGGCTTTTCTTTTGCCCGCTGAAAGGAGAAGAAAGCCATGTTTACCAATCTTATGGGCTGTTGGAATTTATAGACCAGTCGGCGGCATGGATCGGAAAATGGTACCATTAACCGATTATCCGCAGCTTTTTGACATTGGATGCGGACCAGGGATATATGCGGAAAGATTCTGTAAACAGGGCTGCCAGGTGACAGGTATTGACTTTTCGGAAAGGTCTGTAAATTATGCCGGAAGCTCTGTACTGAAAAAAGGACTGGACATTACTTATCTTTATCAAAATTATCTGGACATGGATTTACATAAAGTTTTCGATTTTGCCACGATGATATATTGCGATTATGGTGCCTTGTCCACATCTGACAGAAAAAAACTTATGGGCAAGGTATATCAGCATTTAAAGCCCGGCAATTCTTCTCAGGTCGCAGTGATTCCATATTTCTTCATCTTGCGCCAGAGGGTGCTGGGATGGATCCCCAGGTATTCTGCTGTTTTTTTGCGGTTGTTTCGGAAATGAATCAGCGCCTTCCGGATCTCTGCAGACTCATCGTACACATGGACCGAATCTTTCGGACCTGCCGGCTGGCGCAGAGTGCAGAGGTCAGGCGCATCTGTTTCCGGCAGATGGACCGTCAGGTCCGGAAGTGCGCGGCAGACATCTTCCAGATCGGCGCATTCCTTCTGACACAGGATGCAGATGCGTTCGCAGAAATTCTTCATCTCACGGATGTTTCCGGGCCAGGGATAGCGAATCAGCGCTTCTGTGGCGCGTCTGGACAGAGCGCGCAGATGACAGCCGGTCCGCTCATGCTCAAAATGGATGTAATGCTGCAGCAGAAGCGCCACATCTTCCTCCCGTTTTCGGAGCGGGGGAAGGTTCAGCTCCAGGACATTCAGGCGGTACAGAAGATCCTGACGGAATTCTCCTCTGGCCACGGCTTCCCGCAGGTTTTTGTTTGTGGCGGAGACCACGCGGACGTCTACAGGGATGACCGTGTCATTGCCCAGCCGTATGATCTCCTTTTCCTGAAGGACGCGCAGGAGTCGGCTCTGGAGCTTGGGAGAGATATCACCGATCTCGTCGAGGAAAATGGTTCCCCCATGTGCGATCTCAAAGAAACCCGTCTTTCCGCCTTTTGCCGCTCCGGTAAAGGCGCCTTCCACATATCCGAATAATTCACTTTCCAGAAGATTTTCCGGCAGTGCAGCACAGTTGATGGCGACGAAAGGAGCGTTCCTTCTGGGGCTGCTGTTGTGGATGCTCTGGGCAAAGAGCTCTTTACCGGTTCCGGTTTCTCCATAGATCAGAATATTCGAATCCGAATAACTGAAATTAACCGCATCCAGAATCACTGCATCCATGATCGGGCTGTTATGTACGATCTGTGAGAAATGATACTTTGCCTTAAAGCCGGACGGATGCATCTTCTTTCGGATCTGCCCTTCTTCAGCCTGGATCTGGGCGGCATTCTGAAAGGTCAGGACACAGCCGGCATTGTCATATTCTCCTTCAATGGGTACGCAGTTTACCAGAAGCGGAAGATCGTGGTAATACTGCAGGTCAGACAGAATCTTTCTGCCATCGGAAATGACGTGCTCCACGGGCACAGATGGAAAATATTCCCGGATCGGGTGACGGAGGAAAGAGGACTTCACATCTTTTAACAAAGTGTGGCAGTAGGAGTTGGCAAATGTAATCATTCCCTGGCGGTCTGTGGACATGATGCCCTGAAAAGAATAATTCATGATATTGGCGATCTCGTTGCTGCGTTCCTTTTCGCGAAAAGAGATCTCAGCGGCGATCCTGGCCTCGGCAATGGCGTTGTTGACTGCTTCCCGTCCGGATTTGATCATGACGGTGGGGATCTGATAGGCTTTTGCAAGCATAACGGTGGTGTATCCGCCGACGATGGCGCCGTTTCCGTCTGCAATCGCCTTCTGGATCATCTCATCCAGCCGGGTCTCGTCCAGAATCGGATAGCAGGTGATCTCGATGTCCGGGTAGATGGAGCCGGCATTTTCGGCTCCGTATACCATGTTGAAAGCGCCCACGATGGCGATTTTTCTGACCGGTGTCAGTTTCAGGCAGATGTCAATGGCAGCGATGACGTCATATCCGGTCACTCGGAGCTCGGTACAGATGATGCCCTTCTTCTGCATGCTGTGGGCAGTAAAGCCCCGGGCGATTGCCACGTCTGCGTTGATGTTTTCCAGCGGATTGTTGAAAAAATCCTGTACGACTTCATAATGAAATTCCTCCCGGTCCGGGCGTTCTGAAAAAACCTGCCGGATGACGGGCAGGATCTCAGGATAAGGTGCAAAAAAAACCATTCGTATCATGGTGGATCCTCCTCGGATTTGTTCTGTTTGTATCTATTATATTCTCTTGCGCAATAAAATGCAAATATTTACTTTTAGTGCAATTATATGCAATGATATGCAATTTAAAATAAAACAAAAAAAGAGAGGGATCAGATGAGAATTGCAGGAAAAATAAAAAAGAAAAGATTGATTTTTGGGCATTTTATCAGCAAAACAGAACAGAGAAAAGCAGATTTTGGTCAAGTTGGCATAAGGATTGCTTTTTAAAAGGACAACTGAAAAATTATATTCATAAATCAGGAGGATTTAAAATGAGAAGGAAGAGTTTGGCGTTACTGATGGCGGCAGTTATGGCATTCGGAGCTGCAGGATGCGGATCCGGCAAGACGGAAGAGGCGCCGTCTTCTGCACCGGCAGCGGATGCAGGAGACGATGCAGAAGCGCCGGAAGGCGCAGCGGCCTCCGGAGACGGATTTTATGCAGGCAAGACGGTGGAGATGATCGTGCCGTGGGGAGCCGGAGGCGGAGCAGACACTGCGTGCCGTCTGATCTGTTCTTATATGGAGAAAGAGCTGGGCTGCACCATTGTTATCAATAATGTAACCGGAGGCGGCGGAAGTATCGGGCTTGCGCAGCTGGTGAATGCGGATGCAGACGGTCTGTCCTATGCATATTTTGCAAATACAGATTCCAACGGCGATATTATGCTGGAAGGTGTTCCATATACCGTAGATGATTTTGCTCCGGTATGTCAGTTTGCAGCAGACCCGCACATTATCCTCGCTTCCAATGCGTCGGGCATCACGGATCTGGACGGCATGATCGCAGCCGGCGACGGCAATACGCTGTGGGGCATCGGCGGAGCATGGACCCATTGGGATTTCCTGAAACTGGAATTTGAAGAGGCCACCGGTACCAGTTATAAGCGTCTGGTATATGATGGCGGTGCAGCGGTTATCACAGATATTATGAACGGTGACTGTACCGTGGGTACTCCGTTTGTGTCAGAGGCGCTTCCTGCGATTGAAGCCGGAGAAGCAGTTCCCATTGCCATCACCAGTGCCGAGAGAAATGAAGCATGTCCGGATATCCCTACAGTAGCAGAGCTTGGCTATGACGGATTTGAGTCCACCATGTGGAGAGGGTTTGTGGCGCCTGCAGGAGCACCGGAAGATGCCATGAGAGAATTTGCAGATGCAGTGAGTGTTGTCTGCGGAAATGCAGAATTCCAGGAAGCGGCGGTGCAGGCAGGCGTGACGGTAGATTATATGGATTATGATGCATTCCAGGAATTCTATAAGGAGAATCATGAGTCTGTAAAGGCTTATTACGAAGCAAACTCTGACATGTAAACGGTAGTTTATAATTAGACAGGAGACAGGAGGGGCAGTTTTGAAAAAGAGCTTTGCGGATATGATCATCGGTATTGTGCTTCTGGCGTTTTTGACTTCCCTTGCGGTACAGGTTCCGGCGATTCCGGAAGTGTCCAGAGGGTATCCGCTGGTGCTTTTGATCATTTCTTATGTGATGGCGGTCTATCTGCTGGTGACCAGTGTGCTGAAGCAGAAGAAGGAAGAAAAACAGGCGACGCAGGTGATGGAACAGGTGAAAATCATTGTTCCCTACTGCCTGATGATTGCAGTCTACCTGGCCATGATGAGCAGGATCGGATATATTGCATCGACGGTATTGTTTATGGCGGCGTCGCTGATCTATCTGAAACTGAAAAACAAAGTGGTGCTGGTCGTGCTCAGCGTGGTGCTGACCATCATTCTGTACTTTGTATTCACCAACTTCCTGACGGTGATTCTTCCCCGGGGCAGCTGGTTTAATATCGCATTTTAACAGAAAGGAGATTCGGACTTTATGGAAAATATCATGCTTGGCTTTGCCAATGTGTTTCAGCTGAGCAATCTCCTTGTCTGCATCGGGGGTTTGTTCGTGGGCATTTTGTTCGGTGCGCTGCCTGGGTTCTCTGCGACCATGGCGGTTGCGATCTTTGTGCCTTTTACCTATGTCATGGAGCCGGGAGCAGCATTGCTGCTTCTGAGCGCTCTGTACTGCGGCGGTGTCTTCGGCGGTTCCATTCCGGCGGTTCTGGTGGGAATTCCGGGAACGCCTGCCTCTGCTCCCACAGCGCTGGAAGGAAAAGCGCTGGTGAAGCGAGGGGAAGCCGGCCGTGCCCTGAATCTGGTCACGCTGGCATCCTGCTTCGGCGGTTTTGTCAGTTCGGTGGCGCTGCTGATCTGTGCCCCTCTTCTGGCAAAGATCGCCAAGATGGTGGGGCAGCCGGAGCAGATGTTCGTAGCCGTTTTCGGTCTTTCTGTGGTGGTCATGCTCTCCCAGGAGAATCTGTTTAAAGGTCTGATGGTGGCATTCATCAGTCTTCTTCTGGCGACGTTCGGACAGGATCCGGTGGAGGGATTCCCCCGGTTTACCTACGGGCTTTCTCAGCTCACCGGCGGTTTCTCGGTCGTTCCGGTACTGATTGGACTGTTCTCACTGCCGGAAGTATTCAAGATGCTGGAGGATCCTCTGGGGAAAATGGCAGAATCCGGCAAGGTAGGTTCCCTGAAGCTGAAGATTACGGATGTCACACACAATATGTTCAACGCCATCCGTTCTACGATCATCGGCGTGTGCATCGGCATCATCCCGGCGGCGGGACCGGATATTGCGGCGTTTCTCTGTTACAATGAGGCAAAAAAAGCGTCCAAAGAGCCGGAGAAGTTCGGCAATGGAAGCCCGGAAGGCATCGTGGCGGCAGAGGCTGGCAACAACGGAGTAACCGGCGGTTCCCTGATCCCGCTTCTGACGCTGGGGATTCCCGGAAGCGCTCCGGCGGCGATCTTTCTGGGCGCCATGATCATCCACGGCGTACGGCCGGGTCCGACACTTTTTACCCAGCATGCGGAGACGGTGTATACCATGATCATCGGTTTTGCGCTGATCAACGTTCTGATGTATTTTGTGGGTATGTTCTTCTGCAAGTGCGGAAGCCTGATTCTGGTGATTCCCAAATCGATTCTGGCAACGGTGATCGTAGTGCTGGCAGTAGTGGGTACCTTTGCGACCAACAAAAATATGTTTGACGTTTATGTCATGTTCGGCGCAGGCATCATCGGGTATCTCATGCTGAGGAATGATTTTCCTACTTCTCCGGTGGCACTGGCGCTTCTTCTGGGAACCAATATGGAGAAATCCATGTCCCTGACCCGTACCATGTATGAAGGAGAACTCTGGATGGTGTTCAGCCGGCCTCTGGCAGCGGCACTGGCGATCTTTACTGTATTTTCTTTCGTATTTCCGCTGGTGAAAATGTCACGGGACAGGAAAAAGAAGCAGCAGGCCGCGCAGGGACAGGAAACGGATGCGTAAAGGAGAAAGAATATGTCTTTAACAGCAGTATATGCAGAGAGGGTACTGGCCGGAGAAGAGCTTCAGGTTCTGGAGGATGCCTGTATCCTGATTGAGGATGAGCGCATTGCAGACGTGACAACGCGCAGGGAATTTGAGGCATCCGGAAGGGATGCAGCGATCATTCATCTTGAGGATAAAACTGTTTTGCCGGGGTTGTTTGAATGCCATGACCATCTGGCGCTGGATGCAAGACTTCCGGGGCATCTGGATATGGTGAACTTAAGCGAATGTGAACATACGCTTCTGGCGCTGAAGGGACTGGAAGATGACCTGATGTCCGGAGTGACTACGGCGCGCTGCCTGGGCGACCGGAATTACATCGATGTGGTTCTGAGAGACCAGATCCGGAAGGGAAAGGTGAAAGGCCCGGATCTGCTGGTCTGCGGCATCGGGATGAAAGGGCGCCATGGACATGGTTTTGTAGGGATGCCTCATTCCGGAGTGGAAGAATTCCGCAGAACGGCCCGGGAAAATATGTATCACGGAGTGGATATCCTGAAAATTTTCGTGACGCCGGGTACACCGGCGGCGACACCGGAAGAATTTATTCCATGTTATATTTCCTATGATGAGATCCGTACTGTGGTGGAGGAAGCAAAAGCGATGAACATCCGGACCGCGGCACACTGTATCGGCGGCAGAGGACTGGATGACTGTGTAAGGGCGGGAGTCGATGTCATCGAACATGTGTACAGTATCAGACCGGAACAGGTGAAGCTTCTGGAGGAGGAATTTGAAGGCTGGATCGATATGACTTCCGGCATCGTTCTGGATCCGGAACGGGAGCCATACTGTCCGGAAGCGGCTGTGAAAAGGATGCGTGCAGCCAGGGAATATTCCAGGCAGTGCATCCATCAGATCTACCAGAGCGGAAAGATTCGCTATACCATCGGAACGGACGCCAATCACGGACTCTTGTACAAAGAACTGGAATATGCCTGTGAAGGCGGTGCTTCTGCACTGGATGCACTGAAGGGCGTAACGGTCCATGCAGCCAGAATGTGCGGCGTGGAAGGGCAGACCGGTCAGATCGCCAGAGGAAGGAAGGCCGATCTGATCGCAGTGGATGAAAATCCTCTGGTGAAGATCGGTACTTTGAAGGATGTGCGGTTTGTGATGAAGAGCGGCAGGGTTTATAAGACCGTATAAGATTTTTGTAAGGTTATTTCTGATATCATGAAGGAAGGGGACGCAGACTCGCGTCCCCTTCCTCTGTCATGTGTCAAAAGGCGCAGGTTTTTAGCCGACCGGGCGTTAACAGTCATTCTTTTCTGCCGTACTCAGGCAAGTCCTGCCCGATACAGTTCCCAAGCGATTCTGGCACTTTCCTCCAGTTCCTCCAGACAGTAGAATGCATCCATGACGGTTTTGCCGGGGACCAGAGGGCCGTGGTTTTTCAGCAGATAGCCGTCGCTCTGAAAAGCCCGTTCCCGAAGGGCGGAAAAAAGAGCTTCCGATCCGGGGGTCTCATAGGGGATCCGGCCTACGGTTCCGAGTTTCATCTTCAGGTAAGGCGTGTGCGCCGGGATACAGTCCTGTTCGGTCTGACCGGGGACAAAACTCCAGAGCACCGAATAAGTACTGTGCGTGTGAATGACGGCGCCGATGTGGGGAGACTTCTGATACAGCGCCAGATGGAGCGGCCATTCTTTGCTCGGCTTTTTTTCGCCGGCAGAGTGCCCGTCCATGGAGACAGGGGTAAAGTCTCCTTCTTTCATGGTGCCGAAACAGGAACCGCTGGCGCTGATATAGATCTGTCCGTCGTGAAGGAAACTCAAGTTTGCGGAAGAACCGGAAGTCTTTCCGCGTGAAAACAGGCTGTGTGCAGCCCAGAGAGCATCCTGTAACTTTTCTTCAAATGTCTGATTCATTTTTCCTCCGTATTATAGTTCCGCACTCCCCGTCGCATCACATGGGTCTGGAACGATCTTCCGGCGCAGGCACGCCGGAAACCCGTTCCGGTGCTGCTCGGGGAGTGCTGATGACAGTTCCGCACTCCCCGTCGCATCACATGGGTCTGGAACGATCTTCCGGCGCAGGCACGCCGGAAACCCGTTCCGGTGCTGCTCGGGGAGTGCTGATGACAGTTCCGCACTCCCCGTCGCA
>ERZ778516.1842-NODE-1842-length-15319-cov-10.567807_pt1 | contig 15319 bp, 18 predicted proteins | sample MGYA00510342_ERZ778516 | MGnify/ENA primary metagenome ERZ778516 (study PRJEB29527, sample SAMN07138961) | mouse gut metagenome | material: feces | host: mouse | place: China:Nanjing | collected 2016-01-25 ...
AATCAGAAGATTCGGAGGTAAAGAATTGTCAGGCTGTTGTAACGGAAAATTTTACAGTAAGAGTAACTTCAGATGCATGGTAGCGAAAAAATCAATACCATGCATTTTTTTGTTGGCAATACAGAACTGCCTGGATTGGAACAGACCGTGTTTGAAAATTTTGTTGCAAAAGCGATGATAAAATCGTACAATATAAGCAGAAAAATATTCGTCCTGTGCGTACTCCAGTAGCTGCGGGGTTTGTCAGGGATGAAGCGGAACTGACAGAATTTTCAGAAAAAAAGGAGAAGGCGGGTGCGGACAGAGGATAAATTTTCAGTTACTGACATTCGCCGCTGTCGCGGCAGTGATAATCCAAAACTCGGAGAGGACAGGCTTATTCAGCAAATCTCCGAGTTTTCCTGTCCAAAGAATCCGGATGTTGAACAAAAGAGTACTATTACAATTCAAAATCAGGACCAGGATCACCGCTTTTCGGAAAGGATATAAACACATGCGGATCATCATAACAGATGCAGCTTTCATATGGAATCATGAAAATCCGGTATTGGAGCAGTTGAAAGAGATTGTTCTGGTAGTCTGCCTGGATGGGAAACGGGTATCTGATCAGTATGAATGTTTTATAAGTCCATGTTCCTTATGGAAACATGGGCTGGGAATGGATAAATTTGGTATAGAAGACTGGAGATATAAAGCGCTGGAGTCCGTGGCAGATGAGCTGAACCGGACGCTTGGTTATCATGATAAGATTCTGTTCTTAACAGATGGAAATCCGGAGAGTTTATATCCATTTTATGCAATAAAGGACAGAAACATATTTAACAGGCTGCATTTATGTACGATGTCCCCGTGGAAATTTGAAAGCAGCCGAAGAAAAGAGGCTCACAGGGAGCTGTTATCTGATTTATCGCAGCTGGAGTCCATTTTATATATCAACAGTGATGATTATCTGGACAGATCTGCTCAACAGGGCAGGGATCTGATGCAGCAGGTGTCTGATGATTATGCGGCGCTGCTTCCGAGAATCATAAATGGGATACAGGATATGAAGGAGAAATCGTATTTTGATCTCGCGTCAGGATCTTATGTACCGGTTGCCGCCGGTTTTGACGGGATTGATCTGACGAAAGCGGCAGATGAAGTTTCAGAGATCAATGTGCCGTTATGCCGGCAGTGGAGTACAATGGGATATATGGCGCCTCAAAAATATTTAAAGAAAGATGACAGAATCAGAGAGGAAGTCGAGAGGGTGCATGCGAGGATTGACGGAAAGAAAATCTGCAATTATCTGAGGCAGCTGCGGATCGAACTGGCCAGAGCCAACAAGATTGAATTCTTTTCAGAGGAATGTCCGTCTGTTGGCGCGTGTGGAGGAACATGCGCCCGATGTGACCAGGAGGCGGCATATTTGAGAGACAGGCTTGCCGATATTCCGGAATCAGAAAGAATCATTCCGGTATCGAAACTGACAGAGTGGGAGGTATCGTGATGACTGGAGATATTATGGCAGTTTCCAGACTGCGGATGGCTACGGACGGCGAAGGGGTATCTACGCTGGTTACGTTTTATGACTGCCCGCTTCATTGCAAATACTGTGTGAATGAATACTGTCACCGGAAGGAAGACCGTCTGCCGCGGACACCAGAAGCTGCATACAGGCCGGAAGAGTTGATCGAAGTACTCAGAAAGGATGAAATCTATTATCTGATGACAGGAGGCGGTATCGTTTTTGGCGGCGGTGAACCTCTGCTGCAGGCGGCATTTATCCACGAGGTCTGCAGACAGTCGGATTTTGGATGGAAAAAGAGAATAGAGACATCTTTGAATGTTCCGTGGAGCTGTGTGGAAATTTTACTGGATGATCTGGATGAATGGATCATTGATATCAAAGATATGAATCCGGTTATATATGAGGAATATACAGGTGCAGACAATGAGAATGTCTTAACGAATCTGTTGAAAATGCGCAATATGGTCCAACCGGAAAGAATGCATATCAGGGTTCCGCACATTAAAGGATTCAACACGCCGGATGATGTTGAAAAATCCGTCGCCTGGTTGAAAGATACATTGCATGTGGAACCGGAAGTGTTTTCTTACTTTCATTTTTTACATACAGCAAGTGAGCGAAAAGAAACTTCAGAGCTGCAGATCCCGAAGTTTTTCATGAAAACGGATGAAGATGGCTGCCAAAAAGGAAACAAACCAGAATGATAAACACAGCAGCTGTAGAAGTATTTTTAAGGAGGGTGATACATATGATTCCGTTGGATTCACCAATCTGGAAAGAACTTGATTCTTCCGGGAGTGATACATATGAAGTATTCCATGATCTAAGGGAAGGGAAAGGGGATTTCCGTGAAGATATGGAATTCTTGGGAGAGGATTCATGAAACAGAAAAACTGGTCACGAATCCGGATATTGCGGCATTGCTGTGACTGACCCGGAAGTTCTGAATCTGCATTCTGTGCGGAAAAGTGGTTGACAAAGCGTTTTGCGAAAAATATAATGTTCAGTATGTCAGAGAATGGAAAAATAACCGGCTGCCGTGAGATTTCCACAGAGCAGTGCGGCGGCAGAATCATACGGAGAGGAACAGAAGGATTATGGCATTAAAGAAGAAACCGGTAAAAGGGATGAAGGACATCCTGCCTGCGGAAATGCAGGTAAGGGATTATGTGACAGGACTTATAAAAGAGACCTATAAAGGTTTTGGGTTTTCTCCCATAGAGACGCCCTGCGTGGAGCATATTGAGAATCTGTGCAGCAAACAGGGCGGAGACAATGAGAAGCTGATCTTCAAGATTATGAAAAGAGGGGAGAAACTGGACCTGAAGGGAGCAGAATCCGAGGCGGATCTGACAGACAGCGGGCTTCGCTATGACCTGACCGTGCCCCTTTCCAGATTTTATTCCAACAATGCGAACAGTCTGCCCACTCCTTTCAAGGCGCTGCAGATTGGAAGCGTATGGAGGGCGGACCAGCCTCAGAGAGGGCGTTTCCGCCAGTTCGTCCAGTGCGATATCGACATTCTTGGAGAGGCGGGCTGTCTGGCGGAGATTGAACTGATCCTTGCTACGACAACGCTTCTTGGAAGACTGAATTTTTCTGATTTTAAAGTGCGGATCAACGAGAGACGGATCCTGAAGGCCATGGCAGTGTACAGCGGTTTTGCAGAGGAGCAGTTTGATCTGGTTTTCATCATTCTGGACAAGATGGACAAGATCGGCTGGGAAGGTGTAAAGGCAGAGCTTATGGAAGCAGGTTTTGAGCAGGAGAAGGTGGACCGCTATGTGGGCATGTTCACGGAAATGGAAGAGTCCGAAGACAGCCTTTGTTATCTGGAGGAGAAGCTTTCCGAAGTTCTGGAGGACGGCGTGATCGACAATCTGCGGACGATCCGGCAGAGTGTGGAAGCGACCAGGGCATGCAGGTTTGAACTGGTGTTCGATCCTACGCTGGTGCGCGGCATGTCCTATTATACAGGGACGATCTTCGAGATTGAGATGGCGCAGTTCGGCAGTTCGGTCGCCGGAGGCGGACGCTATGATAAGATGATCGGGAAATTTACCGGAAACGACGTGCCGGCCTGCGGATTTTCCATTGGTTTTGAGCGGATCATCACGATTCTGATGGAGCAGGGATTCGAGATCCCGGGAGCTTCGGCGAAAAAAGCATTTCTGGTGGAAAAGAAGATGCCGGCGGAGAAGCTTTGCGAGGTGCTGAAGGAAGCAAAGACAGAGCGGGAGAACGGGACGCAGGTGCTGGTAACGCTCATGAACAAAAATAAAAAGTTTCAGAAGGAACAGCTTATGAAAGAAGGATATACAGAGTTCCGGGAATTTTTTAACCGGTAAGGACAGAAGGCTGTTATCCATAAAAGAAAACAGAAAAGAGGATGAATGATGGCAGAATCGATGAAGGGACTGCACAGAAGCCACAGGTGTGCGGAGCTTGGCACCGCCGATATCGGCGAGACCGTCACCGTCATGGGATGGGTGCAGAAAAGCAGAAATAAAGGCGGTATTATTTTCGTGGATCTCAGGGACCGTTCCGGTATCCTGCAGCTGATCTTTGAAGAGGCAGGCTGCGGACCGGACAATTTTGCGAAAGCAGAGAAGCTGCGGAGCGAATTCGTGGTGGCGGCGACAGGGAAAGTCGAAGCCAGATCCGGTGCGGTCAATGAGAACCTGGCAACCGGTGCGATCGAGATCCGCGTGGCAGAGGTACGGATTCTGTCAGAAGCGCAGACACCGCCGTTCCCCATTGAAGCAGATTCAAAGACAAAGGAAGAGCTGCGGTTAAAATACCGTTTTCTGGATCTTAGAAGACCGGATCTTCAAAGTAAGCTGATGCTCAGAAGCCAGGTGGCGACGAAGGTGCGTGCAGTGCTGGCGGAAGAAGGATTTCTGGAGATCGAGACGCCGATCCTGATCAAGAGTACGCCGGAGGGAGCGAGAGATTATCTGGTGCCGAGCCGTATTCATCAGGGGAAATTCTATGCGCTTCCCCAGTCGCCGCAGTTGTTTAAACAGCTTCTGATGTGTTCCGGCTATGACCGGTATTTTCAGATCGCCAAATGTTTCCGGGATGAGGATCTGCGTGCGGACCGTCAGCCGGAATTTACCCAGATCGACATGGAGATGTCTTTCGTGGATGTGGACGATGTGATCGAAGTCAATGAACGCCTCTTGCAGAAGGTGTTTCAGGATGCCATCGGCCTGGATGTGCAGCTGCCCATCCCCAGAATGACCTGGCAGGAGGCCATGGACCGCTATGGTTCTGACAAGCCGGACACCCGTTTCGGCATGGAGCTTGTGAATGTATCAGAGGTCGTGAAGGACTGCGGGTTCGGCGTATTTACCGGGGCGCTGGAAAACGGCGGAAGCGTCCGCGGCATCAATGCAAAGGGCCAGGGACAGATGCCGCGGAAGAAGATCGACGCGCTGGTGGAGTTTGCCAGAGGTTTCGGGGCCAAAGGTCTGGCTTATGCGGCGATCCAGCCGGACGGCAGCGTCAAATCTTCATTTGTGAAATTTATGACAGACGAGCAGATGAAAGCGCTTATGGAGGCTATGGACGCTCAGCCGGGCGATCTGCTTTTCTTTGCGGCCGACAGAAATAAAGTGGTATGGGACGTGCTGGGCAACCTTCGTCTGGAGATTGCACGGAATCTGGAGCTGTTCGACAGGAACCAGTTCCACTTCCTGTGGGTGACCGAGTTCCCGCTGCTGGAGTGGTCCGAGGAGCAGGAACGGTTTGTGGCGATGCATCATCCGTTTACCATGCCCATGGAAGAGGACCTGGAGAAGCTGGAGAGCGATCCGGGAGCGGTTCGGGCAAAGGCATACGACATCGTGCTGAACGGCACGGAGCTGGGAGGCGGTTCGGTTCGTATCTTCCAGGCGGATGTCCAGGAGAAGATGTTCGAGGTGCTGGGCTTTACGAAGGAACAGGCACAGGAGCGTTTTGGATTTCTTCTGGATGCCTTCCAGTACGGAGTGCCGCCTCATGCAGGGCTGGCATACGGCTTTGACCGCCTGATGATGCTGATGACAGGAGCGGACAGCATCCGCGAAGTGATCGCTTTTCCAAAGGTGAAGGATGCCTCCGATCTGATGACCAGTGCGCCGGATGTGGTGGAACCGATGCAGCTGGAGGAGCTGGGGATCGGGATCCTGGCGGACGAAAAAGCAAAATAGAAGATTTTTTACAGAATTACAACATTTTTAACAAAAAATATCCGGTCGGACAGAATTTTTTCGTATAAAAATATTCTGTTTGACCGGATATTGTGTTATAATTATAAAAACAAAGAGGAAATGTGTGAATAAAAGGAAACGTGATTCTGTATAAAAAATTGCAGACTTAAAGGAGAGACCGCATGCAGACACAGAAGAGGCCGTAAATCAGGAAACGTGATAAGTATGAAAGAAGGAAGCAAATATGCCAGTATATCGGTTGAGAGAAAATGAAGTGAGTTTTCCTAATCCGGAGCTTGCACAGGAGGATGGTCTTCTGGCAGTCGGAGGGGAGCTGAGTGTAGAGCGTCTGTTACTGGCGTACAGCAATGGAATCTTTCCATGGTATAATCCGGGAGAAGAGATTCTGTGGTGGTGTCCAAAAGACAGGTTTCTGATCTTTCCGAAAGAGATTCATGTCTCCCGTTCCATGAAGAAATATATCAGAAAACACAAGATGGAGATCCGCCTGAACCGGGATTTTCAGGATACGGTTCATCAATGCCGGATGAAGCGGGAGAATCGGGAAGGCACCTGGATCGGAGACGATATCGAGGCGGCTTTTCTGGCGCTTCACCAGAGAGGATTTGCCGTCAGTGTAGAGGCATATGAGGATAAAGTGCTTTCGGGAGGGCTTTACGGCGTGGCGATTGGAAGGTGTTTTTTTGGAGAGAGTATGTTTTCAGAGAAAGAAAACGGATCCAAGGCGGCGCTGATCGGACTGGCGGCAGTACTTCGGGATAAAGATTTCCTCTTTATCGACTGCCAGTTCCATACCGAGCATCTGGAAAGCATGGGGGGAAGATATGTGAGCTGGGAAGAATACTGGCAGATGCTGCGGGAGGGGACGAAAGGGGCTGATTAACAGCCCTTTTCCGTCAGTTCCCTTGCAATCTCGTCTTTAATGGTTATGCCTTCTGCTTCGAGCCGGGCGATCCTGTCGGCAAACCGGGGCAGATATTTTTTGTGCGCGATCAGAAGCTCATCAAGAACGTGCTTCATGTTTTCGCCGGAGACCGTCAGAGGATTCAGAACGAATGCCTGTAAAAGCAGACCATAATCTCCGGTAACCGCTGCTTCCTCCACGCATAATTCCATATTTTTCATGGCCTGGATCCATCCCCGTTCCGCCGGATGGAGGGGACCGAACGCAATGGCGTGTGCGCCGGTGCTGCCGATGTACGAAGAAACTTCCACGGCAGCATCGGCGGGAAGGTCCGGAAGCGCCCCGTTATTTCTGGTCGTGACCACCATGTGGGACATCTTGTTGGCATAGATGGATGCGATGGTTTCGCAGGCTGCGTCGCTGTAATGAGCTCCGCCGCGTTTTGCAAGCTGCTCCGGTTTTTCGTTCAGTTCCGGGTTTTTATACAGCTCGAACAGATCTTCTTCTGTCTGACGGACCTGCTGTGCGCGCGTTCCGATCGTATGGTATTCCTCCAGTCCGTGGGCGAGCATCTCCTGCTCCCTGTAGTAATACCGGTGGTATCCGCAGGGGATCATCCCGACTGCTTCCAGGTGTTCCTTTAAGTATTTGACATCAAAGATATTGGCAGGCGTGCCGTCGTCGGCATCCGGGTCAAACATGGCTTCGATGATGCGGTCTGTGACGTTCCGGCCGTTTTCATCGCTTACTTTGTGCCAGTGGAAGTGATTCAGCCCGGCAAACTGAAAGGTCAGCTGCTCTGGTGACTTTCCGATCAGGCCCGGCTCCTTCAGCATGGCGTCTATTGGAGAGTTGCACAGCCCGATGACTTTATCCCATTTGCCAAACCGCATGACAGCCTCTGTTACCATGCCGCTTGGATTGGTGAAATTGATCAGCCATGCGTCAGGGCACAATTTCTTCATGTCTTCCACGATGTCCAGGATGACCGGGATCGTCCGCAGAGCCTTGAAGATACCGCCGGCTCCGTTGGTTTCCTGCCCCAGCATGCCATAGCTGAACGGAATCCGCTCATCCTTGATGCGGGCGTTCAGAAGCCCTACGCGGAACTGGGTAGTGACAAAGTCTGCACCGGGCAGGGCTTCCTTCCGGTCGAGCGTCATATGGACTTTTACATCATATGGAGATGCGTCCCACATGCGCTGTGCCATCTTTCCGACAATCTCCATCTTTTCCTTTCCGGCTTCAATATCAACGAGCCAGATCTCACGGACGGGAAGTTCTTCATACCGCCTGATAAAGCCTTCCATTAATTCAGGAGTGTAACTGCTTCCGCCGCCGATTGTTACAATTTTAACGCCTTTTTCCATCTGTGTAGACCTCCTTGTTTTTCAGGAATATTATAATTTTTTGTATAAGGAAAGTCAAGGATACGCAGGAATTGTCTGAACAGGTGCGAAACATGGCTGTTTTTCACCTCTGTGCCGTCCGGACGTCCGGTACAGGTGTAAAAAAATAACAAATAAATGAACCATAAAAGAAATACTTTCTGTACAGAACGGCTGTGAAATGGTATAATACAGACAGATTTTCAGAGAGGAAAAGAAAGGAGTTATGAAAAATGATGTGTATGAAAAGAGGCATTGCAGTACTGATCCTCGCAGTGACACTGGCGCTGGCCACGACGGGGTGTTCTTCCGGAACGGCACCGGTTCTTACGGTGGCAGGCAAAGAGGTTACGCTGGGAGAGACAGGTGCCAGTGTATTTCCGCTGACCGAGTTCGATATGGAGATTCCCGGGGGCGGAGTGCCTGTGGAAGAGATGCCTGGAAAGAGCTGGATGTCTACCTTTATGAGCCTTCGGGGAGACGGAGGCAGCTATGCGTATCTGTATGTATACAATCCTGGACGGGACAGCGTGTGGGTTACTTCCGCCACGATCTACAAGCTTTCTTTCCACATGTATTCGGAAGAAGAGTCCTACTGGGCGCAGGACAATGTGCTGATTAACGGGATTGATTTTTACGGCATGGATGCAGAGGCGGTAAAAGAAAAAATGAGCGAATATAAGATTGCTTCGGACGACAGCACGTATCTGTCTTATAAAGACGGAAAATACAGTTATCGTTTTACCTTTGATGAGAGCGGTATCGTGGAAGAGATCGAAGTGGAGATGTCGATTGATAAGAGTTATTAGCTGATAAAAAGGCATAAGATGAACAGATATCGAAAGGCAGGTCTTATTTTATGGAAAAGATCATGTGGGATGACAGATACAAAATGGGCGTGGAAGCAGTGGACAGAGCCCATGCCAAGCTTTTTCGGATTGTAAACAAGCTGTTTGATCTCTCACAGGATGTATCAGCCAATCAGGCTGCATATAAGGAAGGAATTAAATATCTGGAGGCGTATTCCATGACGCATTTTTCAGAAGAAGAAGCGTACATGCGTTCGATTCGCTACGGCGGATATGCGGAACATAAGAGGATTCATGATAATTTCCGGAACAAAACGCTGATTTCTCTGAAAAAGGATCTGGAGCTTTCCGGTTACTCGTCGTCAGCGGTCGAGCGCTTTGTGGGGATCATGGGCAACTGGCTGACGGAACATATTATGCTGGAGGATCAGGCGATTGTGGGAAAGGCGGTCCGACAGAAGAAAAGGGACCTTTCCACACAGATTGAGATCATATCCAAAACGGTCCATCATGCAGTAAAGGAGGTTCTGCAGACAGAGACAAAGCTGGTCAGTACAGAATACAAAGGACAGAACATAGGAAACGGGTATTACTGCTGCCAGTATTATCATATGGGAGGCGGGGTTGTGCTTCAGCTTCTTCTGGGGGTAGAAGACGTTCTGTTTCTCAGAGGAATCGAGCGGATTCCGGGAATCCGGAAAAGAGAGATGACAGAGCGGGACGTTCTGCATGTCTTTGGGCAGCTTTTTGAGCGGATGGGAAGGCTGTTCAAAGTGGAGACAAAACCGGAATTCGGTCCGGAGAACCTGCTGAGCCGGGATAATTTCCGTAAGGAGTTCATGAAAGGCTGTCCGTGCAGCCTGCTGTTCGGTACCCGGTCCGGAGTGCTTGCCTTCTGCTACCGAAGCTGGAAAGAGAAGAAGCACGGGGGTGAATCCTGAAAAAGTTTCCGGCAGGCTGGAAAATACTTATCATACTTTCATAAAAAAGATGGATCCGGCGGCAGAGACGTTTCTGCCGCCGGTCTGCTCTGTCTTCTGTATTCAGAGGGCGGAACAGAAAATGCTTTCTTAAAGCTTTTGGTAAAAGCAAGCTGATCTTCAAAACCCAGAGAGGCAGAGATGACTGCCACGGACAGCTCTGTGGTTGTGAGGAGCCGGCAGGCTTTTTTTAATTTCAGATTTGTCAGATAGTTTTTCGGAGAGACACCGAACCGTTCATGAAAGACCCGGGTAAAATAGTTGGGATGGATTCCGAATGTTTTTGCGATGTCTCCAAGTTTCAGCTTTTCAGCATAATTCATATCCAGATAAAATTTGATCTCATCTACCAGGGATTCTTTTCCCCAGCTGCTTTCCTGAAAACCAATGTCATCAAAAAGCGTGGCCAGTATCTGCAGCAGGATTCCGTTCGCCTGCAGATACTGGCTGGTGGGCGTGCCGCTCAGCGAAAGAATATCTGCAATGAACGTCCGATATTTCTCAGCATCCAGTCCGTGGATCATGTAGGTATTCTCAGCGGAAGTCATGAAAATCCCATAGGAAAACAATGGAAAACGTTGTTTAATATAGATACAAAGTGAAAGCAAAAAAGAGAAGAGGTGAGAAAATGGCAGATAAAAACAGTATTACCATCTGGAACCTCCAGCGGGCCTTTTGAATGATCCCAATGGCCTGTGCTGGTACCGCGGCAAATACCGGGTGTTTTTTCAGTGGAACCGTCTGAAAAAAGATCATTCCTATAAGGAGTGGGGGCTGTTTACCTCTGAGAATCTGACAAAGTGGCAGTTCGAAGGAAGCGCATTGATTCCCGGACAGGATGACGACCGGGACGGGGTGTATTCCGGAAGCGGTCAGGTGATCGGCGGCAGGCTGCATCTGTACTATACAGGGAACCGGAGAAATGAAGACGGACGGGTCAGCAGCCAGTGTCTTGCAGTGACAGAAGACGGTCTTCATTGCCAAAAAGAAGGGGTGGTTTTTCATACCCCCGGGGAATATACGGAACATTTCAGAGACCCCAAAGTGTTCCGGGGAACCGGTGCAGATTACTTTATGGTGATCGGCGGGCAGCGGAGAAATCTGAAAGGAGCCATCGCTCTGTGCCGTTCGGCAGACGGCAGGCGCTGGGAGGATCAGGGGACTCTGGCGGTATCCGATCAGTACGAGATGATCGAATGTCCGGACCTGTTTCTTCTGGATGGGCAGTGGGTGTTATTGTATAATCCGCAGAAGCGAAACACAGAGACGGATAAACCAGAATTCCGGTTTTCCGCATACAAACTGGGACGGTTTGAGGAACCTGCCGGGAATTTTGAAGATCCGGATCTGGATACGGATTTCGGGGAGCTGGACGCAGGATTTGATTTTTATGCACCTCAGACCCTGGAAGCGCCGGATGGACGCAGGATTCTTTTTGCCTGGATGTCCGGCATGGACGCAGAGCAGGAGGCTGTTTTTGGAAAGGATGAGCCGAATATTCACTGTCTGACGATGCCCAGAGAGCTGTTTATCCGTAACGGGAAGCTGTGTCAGAGGCCGGCCAGGGAACTGTATGGCCTGCTGGGGCAGAAGATAAAAACAGAAGAGGAGGAAGAAGGAGTCAGAGGAACGCCGGATGGCCGGGCATTTTTTCTGAAACTGAATTTTTCGGAAGCAGACCATGGGTTTCAGGCTGTTTTTCAGAACAAAGAAGCCGCCCTTCGATATGTTCCGGAAGAAAAGAAACTGATCTTTTCCCGCAGGAGCTGGATCAGGGATGCAGAGGAGATCCGGGAGGTTGGTCTTGACCGGCTGGAAGAGGTGGAGATCTGGTCCGATCAGTCCAGTATGGAGATCTTTGTAAACGGCGGGGAGACGGTACTGTCGGCCCGGATCTTTCCGGGAGAGGGACCGGCAGAAATCAGGCTTTCCGGGATCACAGGCGGATCGGATATACAGCTGCATGAAATCATAAAGAGTGCGCCAAAACAAAATGATAAACAGGAGGAAAACAGATATGAATGAAAAGCAACTGGCAGAAAAAATCGTAGAGCTGGTGGGCGGAGAAGGAAATATCGTCTCTGTCAGACATTGTGCCACAAGGCTTCGAATTGTCGTCTCGGATAAGGATAAGATCGAGACGGATGCGGTGGAAGCGCTGGATCGGGTAAAGGGCTCTTTCTTTAACTCCGGCCAGTATCAGATCATCCTCGGCACCGGTCTGGTCAACCGTGTGTATGACGAAGTCATAAAGATTACAGGCGGGGCGGAGTCCGGTGAAAAGAAAGAGACGGTCGTATACGGCAACCGTTTTCAGAGGGCGATCCGCATGTTCTCGGATGTGTTCGTCCCGATCCTGGTTCTTCGGATTCCGTGAAGAAAACAGGAATACCGACGGGGCAGCTTCTCAGAAAACAGAGACGAAACAGGAACCGGTAAAAGTGTTAAAGGCATTTGTCTCCGGAAAAGTCATTCCGATCACGGAAGTGGCAGACAGTGTATTTTCCTCAAAAGCGCTGGGGGACGGTGTTGCCATCGAACCATCCGGGCAGACGATTACGGCGCCCTGCGACGGTACCATTTCCATGCTCGCAGAGGGTTCCAACCACGCCATCGGTATGACGCTGAATAACGGAGCAGAGCTTCTGCTTCACATCGGCCTGGATACGGTCAGCTTAAATGGAGAAGGCTTCGAGGTACTCGTGCAGGCGGATGAAGAAGTAAAGGAAGGACAGGAACTGATGAGGTTCGATAAAAAGTTCATCGAGTCCAGAGGACTTGCAAGCACCTGTATCCTTGTCCTTACAAACTCTGACGATTATCCGGATGCCCGGATGCTCAGCGGCATGGACGCGGCAGGCAAAGAGACGGAGATCATCCGGTTTTGATCCGGTACATAAAGAGATGGCTGTATTTACAGAAAAGGTAGTCGGAAGATGACCGGCTGCCTTTTTTTACTGCGCATCGGTATTCCCGGCTTTTGGAAGTGCAGCCTGTGCCTGACGGAGTCGGAAAGCAGAAAATAAATGCCGGTTTTGATCCGAAAAATCGCTTGCATTTACCTGCAGCAGTTATTACAATATATGATAATTATGAAGATGCCGAAAGATAACGGATTCTGTGTTCTGGTTCAGAAAGGAATGTATCCGCAGGAGTTTTGTCCATGAGTACCGGTATTTTCGGAAAGCAGGGGGATCACATGAAGAAAATAGACACAGAAAGATGGGAGAGAAGGGAACTGTATGATTTTTTCTCCGGCATGTCTCAGCCTTTTTACAGCGTTACGTTTCAGGTGGATGTGACAGAGCTCTATCAATATGTGAAGCAGAAAGGGCTGTCCTTTTACCATGCCCTGGTCTGGCTCTGTACAAAAGCGGCCAACCGGGTGGAGAATTTTCGTTATACCGTCAGAGAGAAGGACGTGTGGCTTCTGGATGAGCGGTTTCCCAGTTTTACAGAACTGAAAAAAGGCGCCGCACAGTTTCATATTGTAACCATGTCCTGCGGGGAGGATCTGCAGGAATTTTGCCGTGCGGCAAAAGAAAAAAGCGCCGCTCAGACTTCCTTTGTGGATACTTCTTCGGAAACGGACGAACTGATCTACTTTTCCTGTCTTCCATGGATCGAACTGACCGGTCTGACCAATGAACGGGATTTCGATCCGGACGACAATGTGCCGCGGATCGCCTGGGGAAAATATACAGAAGTACAGGGCAGAAAGAAACTCGGCATGTCTTTGGAGGTGAATCACCGGTTTGTGGACGGATATCATGTGGGGCGGTTCTATGAGGAGCTTGCAGGGGAGATCGCCCATCTGAATCCCAAAAAAACGGAAGAGAAAAATGTTCTGGAAAACGGATGATTTTCTATGGCGCTCTCTGGGGCAGAAAAGGTTCAGAGAAAAATCTTAAGTCAGGAACAGCCGGAGGCAGAGAACAGGATGAAAAGGGAAAAGAAAGCGGCAATCGTATGCTGTTCCAACGGACGTCGCCGCAGTGAAGAGGGAAAGATACAGGAGCTGGAACAGGTATTGCGGAAGATGGGCGTGGTTCCGGTTTTCAGCGACCGGATCTATACAGAGGAAGGCCAAAACGGCCCCACAGGCAGGGAACGGGCGGAAGAACTGATGAAATTTTATCGGGATGACAGTATCCGGGAGATCTTTGATCTCTCAGGCGGCGACATCGCCAATGAGATTTTGCCGTATCTGGATTATGAGACGATCGCCCGTTCCGGCAAGCGATTCTGGGGTTACAGCGATCTGACTGCCGTAATCAATGCGGTCAACTGCAGGACAGGGAATGAATCGGTCCTGTATCAGGTGAAAAATCTGGTGGGAGAGTACAAAGAGGTTCAGCGGGAAGCCTTCAGAAAATATCTGTTTCAGGAATCGGACGAGCTGACCCGGTTTTCCTGTCAGTTTATACAGAAAAATTCCATGGAGGGCGTAACTGCGGGCGGAAATATCCGATGCCTTCTGAAGCTGGCGGGTACGCCGTACTGGCCGGATCTTCGGGGGAAGATTCTCATTCTGGAGGCGCTGGGCGGCAGGAGGGAGCAGCTGATCACATATTTGAGCCAGTTAGAGCAGCTTGGAGCGTTTGAACAGGCAGCGGGAATACTGCTGGGAACTTTTACGACGATGGAGAAGGAAGAGAGTGCGGATGCGGTCTGTAAGCTGGTCCGGCATTTTGCAGGCGGGGAGATGCCTGTGGCGAAAACGCAGGAAATCGGACATGGAGAGGATTCGAAAGCGGCGGTGATCGGAGGGTATCTGATTGCCACCCAGTCCTCCAATTAATGGGATGTAGCAGTGTTTTTGAAAAGAATGTCTTTCATGCAGAAGAAATACGTATTGTGAAAGTTTCCTGATTCCCGTATCAGCGGAAGGCAGTGTCCATAGTACTGCAAGGTGTTTCAGGAAGCAGCATTTTAAAAGCTCCAGACCGGTTATACGGCCTGGAGCCGGACTGTCAAAGCAGCCTCTTTATTCATTGCCGATCACACTGACTGCAATGACCTGATCAAAGAAAACAACAAGAAAAGGAATCTGTGCAGTCGTGCCCCCTGACTGGAGCAGGACATTTTTTAATGTAAAGAAGCCGTCATTGCCTTCCAGCGGCGCATCAACCGGAAGCCGGTTTTCTTTATAATAGCCTCTGGCCAGTTCTGAGGTGACCTTTGTCATGGATGAGACGTTCGGATCTGCTTCCTCTTTGGGAATGGCGGTTCCAACGATCATTCCGGCAGGTGTCAAAAGTACCAGACGGCTGTCTTTCATGGTTTCAAGGGATGTCATTGCGGCAAACTGCCGGATCAGATCTTTCTTTAATGTAGTCATATGTTTTCCACCTTTCTTAAAAGACGGTCAGCAGCCGCGTGTTTCTAAGGGATATTATATGGTTGAGCTTAGACACCGGCTATACGGCAGAACCGCACTCCTCCCGGAACTGACAGCCTGATATTATTATAGGGCCTTAAGAGAGAAAATGCAAGAAAATAAGAAGAATACCG
>ERZ778516.1843-NODE-1843-length-15292-cov-4.598740_pt1 | contig 15292 bp, 10 predicted proteins | sample MGYA00510342_ERZ778516 | MGnify/ENA primary metagenome ERZ778516 (study PRJEB29527, sample SAMN07138961) | mouse gut metagenome | material: feces | host: mouse | place: China:Nanjing | collected 2016-01-25 ...
CCGATGTGACTTCTCCCACAACACTATGGGGTAGGATAAAATCCTTTTTTGGCAGTAAGCCCAAAGAACCGGATGTCATTCTTTCCGCACCGCTTGTGCTGAGCTGGCTCTATTACGGCAAGAGTTTCGAAGCGATGGTGGGCATGGTCAGCAGGCAGGCTAAGAATCCAAAGGTGGACAGTGCGGACAGGCAGAGCTGTTCCTTTGTCGCCAGACAGATTATCAGTGTGTCTATAAAGAATGGCTTCCGTACCCAAGCGGACTGGGACAGGTACTTTGCCATGAACAACGCCATTGAGAGCGGTCATATCGGAGAATGGGCGTTGCAATCGGTGGCCGATGATATGACCGGTGAAACAGAGCCGTCCAAACATACCGGCATAAGCCAATCCGTCACTGAATCTGTGAACGAATTTACAGCTACAAGTGATGTCCCGAAGTCGCGAGGGCGGCAGAAGGCAAAGGAAATTCCTCTTATAGATTATCTTGACTGTGACAACAAGGAAGCAGTCATCGGAGTTATCTGGAAATTCATCTCCAAGTATGATACGGCTGCGGAACAGGCTTTGACCTATTACGCCTTGAACGAACTTGGGCTGCTGGTCGGTATGGGCAGCGCAAAGGAGTTCGCCGCCGCACTCATCCGCCAGTTCGAGGGTATGGGAAGCATGAAAAGCGAAAGTTCCTACCGTCAGGCCATCCACATACTGACAACAACGCAGCACGTCATGAAAGACGGAGTGAATAGGATGTGTGTCATGCTCAATGGCGACATTTGCCAGACATTGTTGGCCGAACTCAAGGCTGAACTTACGGGAGCAGTGAACGGCGCTATACATCCACCAGCAGACAAACCTCCCGAAATGGGGTAAAATAAAGCGGTTTGGGAGTTGTCACAATTGTCTTTTTTGTCATAACAAATATGCCAACTCGTTTTATTTCAATTACTTTTAATTCGCCTATACTTTTGCACCGTCAATCCTTTCCCGAGGGTCGGCGGTGCTTCTCTTTTATAAGCCATCGGAAGCGGAGCATCAGGGAACTTTTGAAGATGGTCATCACAAACTTCAAAATTGATATTTATGATTACCATAGAAAGTCTGGTCGAACAGGGAGCAAACGTAAAGCTGGAAGTCACTCCCACAGACCTCAAGATGTTTGCAGAATCCATCGTGCAGCGTACCATCATGGCGCAGCAGGAAGAGCAGAGAGCCGCCATATTGCGTGAAGCGGAAGAGACCTATCTCAACACAAGGCAAGTCCGCGAATTGTTGAACGTATGCGAAGGCACACTCAACCTGTGGGCGAAGCGCGGCTACCTCGTACCCGTCAAGGTCGGCAACAAGAACATGTATGCCAAGTCCGACATCCGCAGGGTACAGACAGGAAACAAGTCCGAGAGTGTAACATCCTATTGCAAGAAGAACAATGGCTGACATGAAAAACACCCGGCTTGAACTATGCAACCGAATCCGTATGGAGGCGGAGCATACCGAAGATACAGGATTTCCTCTGGATGTGTTTCCCCAGACCATACAGTCCATTATACTCGATATGGCCAAATACGAGAACTACAAGACAGAGTTCATCGCAACGTCCATGCTGTCGGCTGTATCAACGGCATTGGGCGGTACATACCGAATCCGTATCAAAGGCGACTGGCAGAGCAACGGCGCACTGTATGTCATTATGGTAGGTAGACCCGGACTGGGCAAGACTCCACCGCTGGAAGCTGCCTACCGGCCTCTCCGAAAACATGACTATGCCCTGTTCAAGGCATACGAAGCGGAATTGGAGTCGTGGAAAGCTGTCGGAGGAACAGGAAACAAGCCTGTCTTGAAACGAACCATTGTATCGGACTTCACTCCCGAATCCCTGTTGCAGACACACAACAACAATCCGAGAAGCGTTGTCATTCTAGTGGACGAAATTATGGGTATGTTCAATTCCGCCAACCGCTATACCAACGGCCAGCTCATAGAACAGTTGCTCACCGCTTGGAGTGGTGGGGCTTTGGATGTGACGAGGGTAAGCAGTACCACTCCGATTCATATAGAACGGCCATGTATCAATATCATCGGGACCACGCAGACCAAACGGATTCACGAACTGCTTACAAAAGGCTTTGAGGAGAACGGACTGCTTGACCGCATCCTGTTCGTATTGCCCAAATCCCCCGAAATATCGCAATGGATAGACCGGGATGATGACGGGGAAATAACATCATCGGCTGCGGCGCGCTGGGAGAAAATACTGGACAAGGTGCTTGCCTTGGACTATGACACCGGGACAGAAGAAAGAACCGCCCATGTACTGTCTATGGACAAGGAAGCCAAGGGGTACTTCTTTTCTTGGTGGAACGGGAAAGTGGAGCGTATCAACCGGATAGAGGATGATGCCGAGGTTGACAGCCGCGAGATGAAGCATCCGGCTCATGTCGCACGGCTGGCTCTGATTATCCAAGTCTTGCGTTATGCTGCCGATGAAAGCCATTTGCAGTTTGTGGATATGGTATCGGTGAAATCCGCCATCCGTTTGAACGATTATTTCGAGGATTCATACATCCGCATCCGTTCCTTCGTGGCAAACGATACTTGTGAAGACCCTCCCAAGATATTGATTTCATTGTTGCCTGATACATTCGATACAAAGACGGCCATTGCCATAGGCAAAGAATTACAGGGTGTCAGCGAGCGCACGGTAATGAACTACCTCAAGGAACTGTGTCGCAGCCGGCTTCTGCGGAAAGCCAAGGCTGGGCATTACGAGAAAATCATATATGAATCTGGAAAATCATCCACAACCGAATATGAATCATCAACCAAAGACTGCAATGAATGACACTCTGTTGCAGCTTGCAGTGTCTTCAGTTTTGCAGTTTGGGGTGTTGAAAAGCGGAAAATTCCTGCAAGACTGCAAGGACTGCAGACTGCAAAACGGTGTTCCGCTTTGCAGGAATTAAAAATACAAGGCCATGAGCGAATACAGATTCCATCTCCAGAAATACAGGCCGGGCAGCAAGACAGCCTGTCCCCTGTGTGGCAGAAAATCCTGTTTTACCCGATATGTTGATGAGGAAGCGCAGGTATCGTTTCCTGACAGTGTGGGCAAATGCGACCACATCAACAGTTGCGGCTACCACTATACACCGAAGGAGTATTTCCGGGACAATCCGCTTGTCAAAGAGACTTTAACCGTGCAGCAGAGGATTGGTGATAGTACGGCGACAGGAGTCAGGCCAACAGTAAAACCATCGCCCAATCCAGCACTGCAAATCTCTTATCTGCCCTCCGATTGGGTAGATCAGTCCATGCAGAGGCTTGACATCAACCCTTTATACCGATACCTTGCAACAGTGGCAGGCAAAGAGAAAACGGATCGGCTGTTCAATCTCTATAAGGTCGGTACATCCAGAATGTGGAACGGAGCGACCGTATTCTGGCAAATAGACATCAACAGTAATGTCCGTGCAGGCAAGATTATGGGCTATGATGCTAAGACCGGGCACCGGATCAAGCATCCGTTCAATCAGGTAAACTGGGTACATTCGGTCAAAAAGACACCGGACTTCCATATGAAGCAATGCCTGTTCGGTGAACATCTGCTGGCGGATGCTTCATCTTCGGCAAAGACTGTCGCCATTGTCGAGAGCGAGAAGACGGCATTAGTTGCCGCCCATTTTATTCCGGACTTCATCTGGCTTGCCACAGGTGGTATGCACGGATGCTTCAACAGCGAAGCCATGCAGGTGTTGCAGGGACGTGAGGTGATTCTATTTCCCGACCTGAAGGCTACGGAAGAATGGCGGCGCAAAGTCCCGATGCTGCAATCCGTTTGCAGACGTGCCACTTGTTCCGATCTGCTGGAGAAGATGGCGACCGACGACCAGCGTGAGGCAGGATTGGACATCGCCGACTTCCTCCTGATGGAAGATACTCCGCAGATGATTCTTACAAGGATGATAGAACGTAACCCTGCATTGCAGTTGCTTATTGACGAATTTGATCTGGCATTGGTCGAGTAATCCGAAGCCTTGCTTCGGGAGTTCGTAAGAAAGTCCATAACACAATAAGGACTTTTTGCCTGACAGCAACAAAGTCCCCTCTGCATCCGGCAAAATCCGAATCGGAGTGAGCAAGCTCAAACATCAATCATTTATCAAAAAACATTCATTATGACAACAGATAGGAAACAGGCCATGCACGTTGAAGCCGGCAAATCATTCAGCACAGCAGAAGCCAATGAGAATGAACGTCGTTGGAATGAGGACAAGATTGACAAGAAGAATCAGGATCCGACCAACCACTATGACAAGACCAGAATGAAACTGAATTTCGAGATTGGCCCTGACGGAAAAATCCATCCGTTGGGCTATCAGGAGAAACCGCTTGAAGTTCGTCTGCAGGAACGGCTGGATGCATTGGGGTGGAAACCCTTCAAGCCGGACAGCAAGATCCAACCGAATTGTTGTGCTAAGTTTATCTTCGGTGGCAACCATGACAGGACGCTTGCAATGGCGTTCGGAAATCAGACCGTCAGTCTGGAGAAAGATGCTGACAACAGCCACTTGCACCGATGTGAAGAAGTCGAACATTGGGCAAAGGATGTCTATGACTGGTGTGTCCGCAGATACGGACAGGAAAACATTGTCGGGTTTCAGGTACACCTTGACGAGAGCAGTCCACATATTCATGCTCTGATCGTTCCGGTCGGAGTCCGTCCCAAAAGCGGACGCGAATGTGTGATGTGGTCGGCAAAGTTCGGGAAAGACCGGTTTGAATACGGCCGAATATTGAAAGAGATGCACACTTCTCTATATGAAGACGTAGGCAGCAAATACGGCCTTGAACGTGGCGACAGTATTGACGGACGCAATGTACAGCACCTCCACAAGCGCGAATATATCCGCAAATTGACCAAAGAGGCAAAGCAAACGGAGAAAGCAGTCAAAGGGCTTCAATCCATGATGCGGCATCTGGAATCAAAGATTTTCAGTTACAGCCGCCAGCTTGAAGATGCGGAAAAGGAACTGGCTTCCGGCAGGATAACCCTCGACAGGTATGAGGTGCAGAAAGCGGATATACAGAAACTCATTGCCGAGTATCAGACCAAGCTCGAAGACAAAGCCGACAAACTCAACGAAAAGGAGCAGGAATTGGAACGGCTGACAATGGATGCTACAAAGGCTCGTTCAGTTGTCCAGCCCTTCCGAAACCATAAGGTTGACTTCACACCGCCGCGAATTACAGAGAAAGTTCCTTTGTTCGGTACGGACAAGTGGGTCGAACGGCAGAACCGGCACATCGCCAAGCAGTTTACCGAGATTATCCGCAAGATTGAATCACTGTATAGGAATGATGCAGCACGGCAGGTTGAAGCTGCCCAGCACAATACTTTGGCGGATTACGGCGAGTTCTACCGGCTGAAAAGGGAAAACCAGTCCCTTTCAGAGATCAACCAAGAACTGGAATCAGAACTGAATACATTGCTCGACCAATTGTCTGTACCGTCAATCCGCAATCTGATTTTTACCGTTGCCGATGCACTCGTCGGTGGCCAGCCTGTACCTATATCCTCTGGTGGCGGAGGAAATTCCGATTTGGATCTTCGCTGGGATGGGCGCAGACCGGACGAGGAGGAAGAAGCGTATCGGAGGAGGTGTTTGCTTCATGCTTCACGAGTAGCTAAATCTGTAAAAAGCGGATATAGGAGAAGGTAACCATCCCTTTTAGTGTGCTGTAGTAAGGCTACGGCACACTATATTTTAACTACACATACGCCCCATTATGAGAATGTGCCGTTTGAGGTGCCGAGTTCATGGGTGTGGGCAACTTTAGGGGAAATAAGTAATTATGGCGACAGTAATAATGTTTCTGTCACAGATATTGCTGATGATGAATGGATACTAGAACTTGAAGATTTGGAAAAAGATACAGCTTCCATTATTCAGATATTATCGAAAAAAGAAAGAAGCATCAAAGGTGTACGTCATAAATTCAAAAAAGGCGATGTACTATATTCCAAATTGCGTACATATTTGAATAAGGTATTGGTTGCTCCTCAAGCTGGGTATTGCACAACTGAAATTATTCCGTTCAATTCATATTATGGCATTTCAACACATTACTTGTGCCATGTACTGCGCTCTGCATATTTTCTTGATTATACACAGCAATGTGGTTATGGCGTAAAAATGCCGAGATTAAGTACAAATGATGCATGCAAAGGAATGATACCTTTACCTCCTCTTACCGAGCAACAACGCATCGTGGCTGAAATAGAAAGGTGGTTTGCTCTGATTGACATCATTGAAAATGGTAAAGGCGATTTGCAGGCTACCATCAAACAAACCAAAAGCAAAATCCTTGACCTCGCCATTCACGGCAAACTCGTATCACAAGATCCGAACGATGAACCGGCTATCGAACTACTCAAACGTATCAATCCGAAAGTTGAAATCACTTGTGATAACGGGCATTATGAGAACTTGCCGGATTCTTGGTGTGTTGTGCCCATGCAAGCACTATGTTCTTTGAACGATGGTGAAAAACAGAATGGTATAGAGAGAATAAATCTTGATGTCAAATATTTGCGTGGAGAACGCGATGCAAAGACGTTGACTGCAGGGAAGTTCATTCCGGCTAATTCTCTTTTAATACTGGTAGATGGCGAAAACTCCGGAGAAGTGTTCCGAACGCCAATTGAAGGCTATCAAGGCAGTACATTCAAACTGTTGACTATAAACAGCCATATGAATACTGATTATATTCTACAAGTCATCAATTTGCACCGAAAGACATTGCGTGAAAATAAGGTGGGTTCCGCTATTCCTCACTTGAACAAAAAATTATTCAGAGCTATAGAAGTACCGATACCATCATATCATGAGCAACTGCGAATTGTCAATGCAATGAATATTGCTTTCAGACATCTTGATATAATAATGGAGAGCTTATAAACTCTCCATTATTGTATCCAACTTGGCAATTGCTGTATGAACAGCATCTACAATTCGCTTTTGTTCGGATAATGGAGGCAAAGGAAATTTGATGCACTCTATAATGGATTTTGATACTCGTTGCTGACCGACTACGCCATTAAAGGTACCAACACAATGGCTTATAAATAAATCTGACTTGAAGAAGTATAAACCGTATTCTGGTAAAACACATTGTGAACGGAATACAAAAAGTTCCGTAGTACCTGCTCCTATACCATTAGGAAGTGAAGTAACAATCGCAGATTTTCGATTTTCTAAGCATGGTGAAATCTTGGCCACAACTATATCTCCTTCCGCAAAATGAGTAAATCCTTTCTTTATATCACCCCATAATCTTGGTTCAAATCTGAACTCATTAGAATAACCATCTGCAATGTTAGTCATAGGCACAAACCCTGCAATGACATCATCTAGAACTTTATTTTTAGGATTGATTGTAAATATACTTTTAATATCTGTAAGACACCAAGAATCCGGCAAGTTCTCATAATGCCCGATACGTTCTACTATATTGTTGTCATATTCATTATAAATCAATGTAATATGACAACGAAATTCAGAAACTATCTTGCCAAGACAAACTTGGCAAAGAACACCGTAACATCGTATGTATGGACGGTGCAGTATTTCCTCAACCACTATGGGGAAGTGAACAAAAAGAACCTGTTAGCCTACAAGGGGTATTTGGTTGAGAACTTCAAACCTCAGACAGTAAATCTTCGATTGCAAGGTATCAACAAGTACCTTGAATTTACGAAACAAGAGAAACTTAAGGTAAAATTCGTCAAGGTACAGCAGAAAAACTTTTTGGAGAATGTAATCAGCGATGCCGACTACAAGTTTCTCAAAACGCGCCTGAAAGCGGACGGTTATGATGAGTGGTATTTTGTCGTATGGTTTATGGCGGCTACCGGTGCGCGTGTTAGTGAACTGCTCCACATCAAAGCAGAACATGTACAAATCGGACATCTTGATCTTTACAGCAAAGGTGGGAAAATACGCCGTCTGTATATTCCGAAAAATTTACGCATGGAAGCCACGAAATGGCTCAAAGAAAAAGGTCTTGCGTCAGGCTACATATTTCTGAACAGATTCGGAGACCGAATTACAACACGCGGCATAGCCCAACAGCTGAAACACTTTGCGGAAAAATACGGAATGAATAAGGAGGTTGTTTACCCTCATTCATTCCGTCATCGTTTTGCCAAGAATTTCCTTGACCGATTCAATGACCTTGCCCTACTTGCTGACCTTATGGGACATGAGAGCATTGAAACCACTCGTATCTATCTCCGGAGGACAGCCAGTGAACAACAAAAAATTGTGGACAAGGTGGTGAACTGGTAATTCCACATCAGCCCTTAGGAGTGTATTCAATTACACTTCTAAGGCTGTTTGAATATCATCAAGGGATGAGAATAGTTCTTCTACCTTTTGAACTATACGTTGTTGCTCTGCAAGAGGGGGCAAAGGAACATTTATTTTATGCAAAGCGTTGGAAGATAACCCTAACAAGCCTATTCCTTTTCCTCCTATAAGATTGTTTTCTTTCAAATACACTAAAACGTAATAATAAAATGCTACACACAAATCTCCTTTCGCTCGAAGTCTATGAATATGGTTCTGAATACAAATGTCATAATCATAGTTCCAAATAGCCGATCGCCCAATATCACCACCTTCACATACTAGTAAATCCCCTTTTGTTACAGTACACTTATCCAATTCAGATTCTTTGTATGGCATTTGTTTAATCAAAGTAAAATCAAATTCATTCCAATATACGTTAGATGTTGTTAGATAGCTTCTCATTATTCCTTCCTTGTTTGAGGAATTAAGAGCTTTACCTGTATTGTGATTAAAAATATCTCCTAAAATAGTGCATTGCCATCCTTTGGGATAATGCCCGTTATCACAAGGTGTGAAGTCGGGATTTATGCGTTTCAATAGTTCGCTGGCCGGTTCATCATTCGGGTCTTGCGGTACAAGTTTACCATGAATGGCGAGGTCAAGAATATTGCTTTTTGCTTGCTTTATGATGCTTTGCAAATCATCTTTGCCATGCTCTATTTGGTCTATTAAAGCAAACCACTTTTTTATTTCTGCCACGATACGTTGTTGTTCGACAGGAGGAGGTAATGGAATGTTTAAATTTCCAAGAATCGTTCCGTTTACATTTGGTTGTCCTATGCCTACAGAGCCTAATTCAATTTGCTCCCAATAATAACCAGACTCAAAAAATCGTTTTACATATTCCGGTAAAATCAAGTCAAATGTTTGTACTCGTATCAAATATGACGCATAAATAGCCTTTTGTCTAAGCCCATCAATTAAATATGATTTTCCAACTGTTGCTCCTGTTCGTGCAAATACAATATCTCCATCATGCAAAATGTATGAAGATACCTTATCCTCATCAAAATCTGTAAACGGAACAGTTCCCCAATCTACTTGATTATTTTGAATATCAGTTATGCGCAATAATTTGTATTTACCTTCTGATTTCGCAGATTTACTTACACCATATAAAATTGATTTTGATATGTCATTCACAGTTGTCCACACCCATGAACTCGGCACCTCAAACGGCACATTCTCATAATGGGGCGTATCGGAAGTCTTTGCAGCCTTTTTGCTTCGCTTGATTTTTCCTTCTTTAATCAACTGCTCTTTCTCCGCCTTGATGCGTTCGAGCAATACGGATGCAGGTTCATCCGTAGGGTCTTGTGGAACGAGTTTGCCACGAATGGCAAGATCGAGTATCTTTTGACGTAATTTCTTTGTATCCATATAGGCTATTCTTTGTTTAAGAACAAGTTGCAAAACTCATTCAGTTGCTGCTGCATACGTTCCTGCGGAATAAGAATGCGTTTATATTCGGCTATCATTGTCGGGCTCATACTTCGGCTCATAGCATATTCCACCACAACCCGGTCTACTTCCGGGCAGAGAATAATGCCGATAGAAGGGTTCTCGTTGGAGCGTTTCACATCTCTATCGAGTGCTTCCAGATAAAACTCCAACTGACCGAGGTCTCGCGGATGGAATTTTGTCTTTTTCAATTCCACTGCCACCAATGCCTGTAATCCGCGATGGAAGAACAACAAGTCGGCCTTGAAGGTAGACGAACCAATATTGAGGCGGTACTCTTGATCCATGAAGATGAAATCCTTGCCAAGTTCGAGAATAAACTGCTTCATGTGTTCTATCAAACCGTTTTTCAATTTTGACTCGCTATGCTTTTTCGGAAGATTCAGAAAATCGACAAACAGCGTATCCTTGAACATTATCGGGGCATTCGGATAAGCATTGAGTAATCCTTTCGACATATTGTTCTTGTTGCCCAATAAAGCCGTATATGTCTGATTGGAGATGCAACGTTGAAGTTCCCGTTTCACTAAATGTTCTTTATTGGCATAGAGTATATAAAACATCCGCTCTTCATTGCTTTTGCATCGGCATAATATCTCAATATGATTGGTTAAGGTAGTCAGTTCTAAAATCTTAGGCATTTGTCCGGTTTTTGGCTGGATGAATTGTGCAACCGGAAACTGCACAATTACAGCTACCTCCTGTGTAGGTTGGGCTGATTCAATTTGTGCAGTTCTTGGCTGCACAAATTCAGAGTTCAAATACTTTTCTACAATCGTACAGAATGTTTCCGATGAATATTCATCATAGAACATCACCATATTATAGATACTTCTTCGGCTATAGCCTTTAATGTCAGGTCTTCGAGAACGGATATATTCGGACAACTGCGTTACAACCTTGCTTCCCCATTCCTCGCTTTTCAGTTTGGCTGATACATATCTTCCGACATGCCACGCTGTGAACAACAGTTCGTTATTTACGGCTCTTGAAGCACGGCTTTTATGTTGGAGAATAATATCTATGACCTCTCCAAACTGCTGCTCCATTGATATGGCTATATTATCGTTTTCCATACACTCAATCTTCATTTATATTTGCGAGCAATTTTTCAAGTTCAGCCACAGCAGAACTTATCGTCCGGCTTTTATCTTTTATATCAGCCATCAGTTCAGCCAATGAGCGATCATCGGCTTCGCCGCCTTGCTTTATCCAAGTGATGTCAAGGCTCGTCTTGTCACGAGTAAGGAGGTCTTCTACCGGATATTTACGCCACCGCCCCTGTGGATTGTTCGCTGCATCGAAAGTTTCTACACGGTTGTTATAGCAGGAAACGAAATCATCCAAATGATGACGTTCAAGTTTGTTGGTAGCAAGCGTATGCTTTACATCTGTACGATAGTCGTAGAACCATACCTCTTTTGTGGACTGACCTTTTGTAAAAAACAATACATTGGCCTTTACGCCTTGGGCGTAGAATATACCGGTAGGCAAACGTAGAATTGTGTGTAGATTGAAATCTGTGAGTAACTTCTTTCGTATCGTTTCACCGGCACCGCCTTCAAAAAGTACATTGTCCGGCAATACCACAGCAGCACGACCTCCGGTTTTAAGCATCAACATCATGTGCTGGAGGAAGTTCAACTGGTTATTCTTTGTCTCTACATAGAAATCCTGACGGTTAATATCTACAGAGCCTGCCGGACGTGTTCCGAAAGGAGGATTTGCAAGTATTACATCCACGAGCGTAGATGGCTCTTTCTCCAATGAATCCTCGCAAACAATCGGGCTGCGGTCTGTTCCTACACCATGCAAATAGAGATTCATGGAGGCAAGTGTTACCACCAACGGCGTATTATCTACTCCGTGCAAGGCATTGTTACGCAAGAAATCACGTTTCTCCTTGCTTGCAGACTGAACTTTCATATAATCGTATGCCGTTAGCAGGAACCCGCCTGTTCCACAAGCCGGGTCGCAAACAGTTTCACCTATTTGTGGAGCAATACAATCTACCATCGCCTGAATGAGCGGACGGGGAGTAAAATACTGTCCTGCACCACTTTTCTTATCTTGTCCGTTCTTTTCGAGAATGCTTTCGTAGATGGCACCTTTCACATCACCGTCCATGATAAGCCATTGTTCTTCATCAATCATGGTAATGACTTTTTTCAGATAGACGGGCTTATCAATCTTGTTTTGTGCCTTGGTGTAAATCGTGCCAATCAAGTTCTCTTGTTCGCTCAGCTGTTTCAGTGTCTCTTCATACTGCCTGACCAAATCCAAACCGTCAAGAGAAATCAAATCCGCCCACTGGTAGCCGACCGGAATTGCCGATTCTTCTCCAAACATTTCCACATTTTCGGCATCCATCTTCAAAAAGAGAAGATAGGTGAGCTGGGTGATATAGTCGGTAAACCCGATACCTTGTCCGGCAAGTGTGGTTGCCAGATTCCAGACCTTCTTGGTAAGCGATTGCTCTGTTATATTATTTGTTGCCATATTATTGTTCTTATGCTGCTTTTCTTAAAACTACGAATGTATAAAGAGAACGAAGTGCATCATCTGCTTTCTGTATATTGCCGAATGCACGAATCATTTGTGCTGCATGGGTAGCATCGTCCTCACGAATATCCCTGACGGTACAAGCACCGTTGGCGGCGATATAATCCACTATACGGCTGATAATTTCACGCTGCTTGTCGGTTATTTCGCGTTGGTTTTGCCCTAACCACAGGTTGAAATACTGTTTTGATGTGTAGACTATACTATCCAATCGCTCTATTTGACGGAAAGCAAAGCGCACAAGCTGTATGATGTTCGTCAGGGCTTCGCTTTCCTCTTTGGTCGTAGAACGTCGTACACTATTAGGATTTACAATGGCATACGAGTTCCAGAGTTGTTTGGATGTAAAATGGTTGTTTGCCATTTTGAGTTTGTTCTCCAAATCCTTCAGCATCAAATAGGTTATAGGCTCACCCTCAGTGTTGTAAATGATGCGTAAAGCCTCTATCTCATCGCTGTGCTTTTTGCAGAAATCCTCGAAAGCATCTGTCGTGCTTTTTGCTTCCTCAATGGAAAATCCCTTATAGATAAGTGTGTCTTCTCCCGGCATCAAAGTGTTGACAAACCCTGCGGCAAGGATGAGCAAGTACCTCCGTGCATCTGCATGGTGAGCAAGCGGAGAAACCAATCCTTTACGTTCATTGTTAGGCTCATTCACACAGATAAACGGAGGGAGAGTGTTATTTTCAAGCGCATTATAAATTCTGGAAGCAAGTTCCTTCATGTCGTCATGAGCCAAGCGGGTGAACTCTGTTCGCTGCGAGCTGTCAGCCTTGTTGTATATTCGGGAAAGCGTTGCTGCAATACGTTTCAAATACTCATCAGGGAGATAGCCATGACTGATACGCTCCAACAGTTCTTTTAGGGTGATTGTCTTTGTCGTTGAGTCATCAGTCGCTGTTGGAATTGTCTTTTCATGTTCTGTCACACCCACTGCATCTACCAGATAGAAACAGTCTTTGCTATATGCGTTTGGGGTAACATTGCGCAGTTGTTCATCTCCGATTATACGCACACCGCGCCCTTTCATCTGTATGTAAAGGGGCAATGATTCTACATCACGCATAAATATCACTACTTCCAATGGCTTCACATCCGTACCGGTTGCAACCAATGTGCAGGTCACTGCAATACGGAAATCCTTGTCGTTGCGGAATTGACGAATCAGTTCGTTGCTGTCGCCTGCCGAATAGGTAATTTTCTGAACAAAACGGTCATCTGTGCGCCCGAACACTTCTTTGGCTATCTGTACGATATTGGTTGCATGAGTTTCGTTTAGAGCAAATATCAATGTTTTGGGCAGGTAGTCTATGTTCTTGTCTCGCTGCGGATCATTGAACAACTCTGTGTAGACTACATCGCGATAAGTGGATAAGATAAGTTTGATTTGCGCCGGATTGATAATGCTTCGATTCAGTTCTTTATTGGTATAGTTTTTCGTCTCTTTGTTGCAGACGGTCTTCACTTCTCCAGTATAGCAGGTTTCTTCCTTAACCTTTTCTCCTTCCAAGATGGCTCCTCCGCTCTCGGTAACTTGTGTCTTGATTCTGTATACACGGCAATCCACATTTACTCCGTCGACTATACTTTGTTCCAATGTATAGTTGACAACGCGGTTGTTATTAAAAAATGCCATTGTTTCCGGAATAGGCGTTGCGGTCAATCCTACAAGCTTTGCCGTATCGAAGTATTCCAATACCTTCTTCCAGTTTCCATAAATGGAACGATGGCACTCGTCTATGATAATCATGTCAAAATAATCATGCGGCAAATTGGGATTTGGCGGTAAAGTGACCTCTTCCGTCGGTTCATTGTCGTCATCGTAATCATTATCTTCGATGGCTTCTCCTTTCAGAAAAGAGAAAAGACGCTGTATCGTCGAAATAATCACATTACTGTCAGAAGGTATAGACGCAGAGCGAAGTCGGTTTACTGTAAATATAGTATTGAACGCATCTCCGTTTTCTGTCAATCGGAAAGTTCCGAATTCTCCCTCCGCTTGTTTGCCAAGATTATTCCTGTCTACAAGGAACAGAATTCTTCGCATCGGGGTATATGACAGCATACGATATGCAGCAAGACAGGCTGTATATGTCTTACCTGCCCCTGTAGCCAGTACCATCAGAGCGCGATTTTGCCCACTACGAAAGCTCTTTTCCAACTCGGTTACAGCCTCGTACTGGCAATCGCGTAATCCTTTCTTGCGTAAAGTAGGAAGCCCGGCAAAATAATCATTTATCCCTAACTGCTTGACTAATTCATAAGGAGTGGGAAGAGTAGTTATCTGTTTGAAAGAAGAATTCTGTTTGCGGAAATCGCAGAAATATAGTTCTTTCCCGTTTGAAGTAAAGATGAAAGGTAGCGGCTTCTGATACGCCTGATAGATTTTAGGAACACTTCTGGCGTATAAGGCAGCCTGTTCACTTACTTTATTGGAAAAGGCATCCACATCCTCCCTTTTAGCTTCAAGCACACCAACTGCCTTTCCATTCAGAAAAAGGAAATAATCGGCTTCGAGATTACCTTTCAGCAGCCCTTCCCGTATGGCAACGGCAGAGCAAGTTGGTTCGTAGTCTTCTCTATTAACCACTTTCCAACCGGCATCGGTAAACCACTGATCTATTTTTTGCCTCGCTTTTTCTTCAGGTGTCATAAGTTCCTATATCTCTAAATTATCGGAAGTTGCATTCTAAAAATAATGGATATCCCCAAACGCTATTGACGTTCGTCCTTGTCCGTTATCAGATCTTTCAGATCCACTTGAAGTATCTCTGCAATCTGCTGCAACGTCTCCAGATTCGGCTGGATTCTATTACACGCATAGGCATTAACCATACTGAAACTCTTGTCAAGTTGCTT
>ERZ778516.1845-NODE-1845-length-15288-cov-11.920764_pt1 | contig 15288 bp, 10 predicted proteins | sample MGYA00510342_ERZ778516 | MGnify/ENA primary metagenome ERZ778516 (study PRJEB29527, sample SAMN07138961) | mouse gut metagenome | material: feces | host: mouse | place: China:Nanjing | collected 2016-01-25 ...
AGCGCAGACAAACCACACAGGCCTGAAAAGAGTAGCACTTTTTTCATACGCAAGTGATGTTAGAAGGTTAGACATTAGTTATTGGTTTATCTGCTTTATGGTCAGGTCTGTATCAATTGCCGGGGCGATGAGCGCGTCAAGGTTGCCCACAATCGGATACCTGATTGACCCGAACCATGTTGCAAAAATAATGAAATTTACGTTACACAATGTATGCAAAAGCAAAAATCTCCAATATTTAACACTTATTAACTTTATGAGTGTTGCTTTTCTGTCTTGAAATGATAAAGCCTGCCTTCTCCCCACTTTTGGGTCCAACTTGTCATCGAGTTGGCGCAGAATACACACAACATTGAAAATAAAAGGATTACAATCTATGATTTTGAAACTTTGAAGACTATATCAGAATAACAGACATATGAGAACACATACCGCTGAAGCGGCATAGACAATGACCATCTCACATTTCGTGCGCCTGTTATATATAATAGCATCCTTTATATACATTCACTCCATAATCTAAATATAATACTGATATTTAGCCAATTACGATATAATTATTTAATATATTTGCTTTTTATATGACATACTGCCATGTTAATATGCAATGTATAATTCATTTTAACGGTCTGATAGTGTGCAAAATGACTCTCGCAGACATATCCTTTGTCCGATATGCCTGCGAGAGCAGTTAGATACGACTTGAAATCTAAATCCTCCGGCCCCTTGGCACAGGGAGCCGTAAATTTTCGGAGGGTATGTTTCTTCTCTGATATATGGAGCGGGACTCCGCTACCATCGTAGGCTTGGCTTGTGACTGTCCTTCGGGACCCCGCTCCTGACGTGTCGCGACAATCTCGTCATGTCCGACAGCCTTTCCCTCGCCTTCCTCATCGTGTTTCGGTGCAAGTTCGGCGGCTATCTTACGGTCAAGGGCGGCAAGTTCGCTCTTCAGCCCTCGCAGCTCATCCTCCTTGCCCCACTGCTTGTCCACTATGGCTTGCAGCATCGGGACATCAGCGCGCAGCTCCGCAGTCCTTTTCTCGTACTGCTCGATTATGCCCGGTATCTTCTCCAAGGCGTTGACAAAGTTCATACAGGCTGCATGGGTGTCGCTCATGGCGATAAAGCCGTTATTATACTTGTATTTATAGTTGCCTTCGACCACGAAACGGTTTTGCACGGCCTCATGCCCGTCAACCAACGTGCGCTCCGATATAATGGAGATCGGGAAACCGTAGACTTCGCCGACCCGCTGGTACTGCCCGTGCGTGTCAGTCCGTTGGGCGAGTCCCTGAAGATGCACACCCATGTTCTGCTCGTCAGTGAGGTTGCAGGTGTCAATCGTCAGGTTGTTTACAGGGATGCCGTCCTTGTCCCGTCGCACGACAGCCTCGTACCGGGCATAGTCCTCCCTCATGCGCCCCAGTGCGGCCTCGTTGTTGTCAATGTCATGCGTTATGGTACGCAGCCTGAACTCGGAATCCGCCTTACCCTTGCTGTGGGCCTTTTTCTCGCCCTCCAAAGCGGCAATTCGCTTTTCGAGCTTTGCCTTGTCCAGCAGGTCGGTGTTGCCTGAGAGTATGGCCATATATTCGGAGAAATTCATGCCATTGTTCTCGTCCATCGCACCCTCGTCAATCGTGCGCGAACCGAGCGCGCCCCTTTTGAGCTGCGAGATGAACGTAGCCTTGCAGTGGAGGAGATTGAACTTGTAGGAGTCGAGCGTTTTCTCAACGGCATAAATCACTATGTCCACATTGTTGCCGGCATAGAGTTTCGCCACCTCGTTGCCCTTACGCCGGCCTCTGCCGTTCCTTTGTTCAAGGTCTTTCGGCACCCAGGGAATGTCAAGGTGGTGTATGCACACCACGCGACGCTGGGCGTTCACACCGGTGCCGAGCATCTGCGTCGACCCGAACAGCACCCTGACAATCCCGTCGTTCATAGCCTTGAAAATGGCCTTTCTCGCGGAGTCTCCCTTGCACTCCTGTATGAAGCGGATTTCTGCCGGCGGTATGCCGTAGTCCTCCACCAGCTTGCGCTTGATTTCCGTGTATATGTTCCACTCGCCGGACTTGTATGTGCTCAGATCGCTGAACACGAACTGAGTGCCCTTATGCGCTTCATATCTATGGTAATACTCTGCAATCATACGGGCGCAATGGCTGGCCTTGTTTCCGGGGTCGTCCCCATAGGCGGGGTCGATAAGGCGCATATCCATCGACATTTTCCGTGCATAGTCGGTGGCGATCAGCATCTTGGCAGTCTTGTCGGATTCAGACAGCGGGGCGCGCCCCAGAACGGTGGCGTCCCCGGTCTCCGCGAACTCCATGAGCTTTTTGATATATTCCTCCTGCTGCGGTGTCGGGGGGATATTGTGCAGTATCTCCGTCTTTCCGGGACGGTCCACCCCCACATCCTCCGCAGTGCGGTAATCCGTTATCTCGTTATAGAATGCCGCCAGCTCCGGCACCTTGATGAAATAGCGGAAACGCTCCTTTGCCACTATGGTGTTGGTGACATTGAACTCATAGTCGGTGGTCTTTTTGGCGAATATCGCCGCCCATGCGTCGAAACAGCGGATTTCCTGCCTTTCAAGTTCTTTCGGGCGAAGATATTTGAACAGCAGGTACAGCTCCGTCAATGAATTGGAAATTGTGGTGCCTGACAGGAATGTCGCTCCGAGGTCGCGCCCGGTACGCTCCTGAATGGTCCGTATGGCATACAGCAGGTTCAACGCCCTCTGGCTCCCGTCGCTGTTTCCCAATCCCGCAACCCTGTTGTGACGGGTGTTGAACATGAGGTTTTTGAAAATGTGGCTCTCATCAACAAAGATGTGGTCTATGCCCATCTGCTTGAAGTCCACCATGTCATCCTTGGCCTCGTCCATCTGATGCCGGATTGTCGCAATCTTTGCCGTAAGGTTTTCCTTACGCTTTATAAGGCCTTTGAGCATACCCCTTGACACGTCCTTGCCCTGCTGCCGGACTACTTCGAGGTTCTCCTCCACCGAATCCAGCTCCGCCTGAAGTATTTCAGACTGAATTTCAGGGGACTGCGGTATCTTGCCGAACTGGTCGTGCGACATTATCACGCAGTCGTAGTCATTGTTCCTGATGTTGTTGAAGAAATTCACACGGTTGGATTTGGTAAAACTCTTTTCATCGGCAAACAGTATCCGGGCGTTGGGATATGCCGCCTGATATGTGGCGGCTATCTCCGCAATGTTCGCTTTGAGACCGATAATCATCGGTTTGTGGGCAAGGCCAAGGCGGTGCATCTCATGTGCCGCTATGCACATTATCAGGGTTTTACCGCATCCGACCTCGAAGTCGCATATCCCGCCGCCGTTTTGTTTGAGCATCCAGATACAGTCCTTCTGCGACGGGTATATGGAGGTGATGCCGTACTGTTCACCGAGCATCTTCATGTCGAGGTCGGGAAATGTCTGGTGGGAGCCGTCATAATGGGGACGCACGAAACAGTTGAATTTCCGGTTATACAGGTCGGCCAGCCGTTCCTTGAACTCCTGCGGCTGTGAGCCGAGCCAGTCTATGAATCCGTCGCGTATCTCGTCAATTTTCGTGTTGGCAAGCTGTATGGCCTGACTGTCCGGTACCTTTATGTCATTGCCGTTCTCGTCCTTGCCGGCAGACTTCTTTATTTCGGGCACCGTATTGTGAAGGGCGTGTTTCAACAGGTTCATGCCGTCGTATGTGCGGTAATATCCACGGACGCAGAATTCCTCCCATATCTTCATGTTGCCCCGCCGGTTGGTTGCCGAAAACTCATCAAGCGAGGGGGAGTAAGCCACGGTTACATCCGTTCCGTAGAGGTAGGACATATAATCGGAATATATCTGCGCGGGTATCCACCGCTCACCGAAATTGAAGTCCAGCTCGTCGAAGGTTATCCTGCGCGGGGTTGCCTCCTCCAGTGCCTTCAGCGACTCGCGAGCCATAGCGATATAAGGCTCGATTCCGTCATAGCCGGGGAATCCCTTTATACGCTCCTCCTCCCTGTCAATCCATGCCGAGACCTCCTCCGCCTTCCTCACCACGTTGCCTGCTATGAAGCGGTCGGCCACCTCGTACCCGTCCACAAGTGGATTGTAATATATGTGTCCTTCGAGGCTGTCGAGCATCTCCTCCTCCTTCATGTCCACCAATGAGGCCATGTAGTCGGGCCGTATCTCCCCGAACTTGTTGAGCGATGCGGAAAGAGCCTCCATCGGGGTCTCTACGGATGCAACCTCGTCAACCGCAAAGGCGACAGGGTGGTCGAATATGTCGGCCTTGACATACCTGCCGTCCTCGCCTCGTTCCAATGCCAGCGCGTCACGGCCGTTGGCATCCATCATGATGAAGCGGATGTTGCTCTTTTCGTTAAGATGTCCGTATTTGTCCACAAATTCATCATACAGTCTGTTCAGCCGCTCACGCTCGACGGGGTTTGCCTCATGGGTGTCGGCCTCGAAATTGTAGAGGGACTGATAGGTGTCTGAAAGGGATATATACAGCATCGCCCGTCTTTCCTGTTCCGGTTTCAGTTTCAAGGGGGTGAATGTCGCCCCGTATCTGGTGACCTGCGAGAGAACACCCACCTGCCCGTCGGATACGGCAAGGGAGCCGTTCTTGTGGTAACGCTGCAAGGACTCCTCCGACAAATGGCGCGGTTCCATGCTCCTGTCGTCGGAAAGGGGTATCGCCTCTACCTTTGTCGGGCGGTTGCGCTGCCCCGGTATGAAATAACCCTCGGTCTTTTCTATATATGTGTCTCCGTCAGGTATGCCCGCTGCCTTTGCCGCCTCCTCCGACATCCGTTGTGCCTCCAGCATTTCACGCTCTGCGAGCTGTCGGTGGGCTATCGACATCATGGCCTCGTAGAAACCGTTTATCGGAGGATTGTCATCCCAGTTGAGCGCGCCGTAGAATTTCAGTTCCTCCTCCGATAGCTGCCTCAGTTTGACATTGGGAGGAAGTGGCTTCTCCACCTTGGGTTTGTGGACTTCGGTCTCATTTCCCTCCTTGGGTTTTGGTGACACCCTGCGCGGATGCCGTGGCGAGTCCCTCGGCTCCAGCTCTCCGAAAAGGTTGTAGGCATACAGCCGGGGGTCGGGATTGTCGTCGTATTGGAAGGGGATGTCAGAAGTCCCGGACACACCGGAGGTCTCTATCTCCTGTCCGATGTCGGCGGTCTGAGTCTCCGTCTTGGTTGTCTGCTGCCGTTCTTCCGTTGCCGCAGAGACAGCCTTTTGCGGTTTCTCACGTTCCTTTACGGATGTCTCGGACTGTCGCGGCTGCTCTTCACCTGTTTTCCGTTTTGTCGCCTTCACCGTTTTAGACTGTTCGAGCTGCTCACATATAGCCACCCTTTTGCCGGCCCTGACCAGTTTAGGAAGATATGTGTCGAGCGCGTGATGCGGAAAACCTGACAGCTCAATCCTGCTGTTGCGGCCGTTGGCGCGAGTTGTAAGCGTTATGCCGAGAATTTCCGATGCCTCCCTTGCGTCGTCACCGAACATCTCATAAAAGTCTCCCACCCTGAATATCAGTATCGCGTCGGGATGTTTCTTTTTCATCTCCTGATACTGCTGCAACAGCGGTTTCTCTCTTGTATCTTCCGTCCTTTCAGCGATATTCCGATCTTCTTTTTCGTCGGTTTCCTGTTTTTCGGTCGGATTGTCAGGTGGTATCAGTTTCGGAGAATAGCCTTTGTAGCGGTCAACATCGAGACGAAGACGCATTGACACATCGAGGGCTGCGCGCAAATCACGCGCTATGCCTTCCACACCACCGTTGTGGGTATATATTATACCGGGTTTGCCGTACTGGTCTGTCCCTATTTTAGCATCGGTGCAGATGACGTTTTGCGGAAACGCGGTGAAGAACTTGTTGCCGGGTACTTTTGTCTCGGAATCGACGACACTCTGGATGAAAAACTCCTCATCTGCCGAAAGCGATTTTTTGCCGTCATGCTTCTGAAGAACTATCAGGTCACTCCCGGCCTCGGTGCCGGCGGTCTCGGTGAACGTGTTGTTTGGAAGTCGCAGCGCGGCAACGAGGTCTGCGCGTCTCACCATCTCCATTCTTACAAACGGAGAGGCAGCGTTCATCACCCCCTGCGGGGCGATGAATGCCACGATACCCCCTTCGCGCACGGAGTCGAGTGCCTTCAGAAAAAAATAGTTGTGTATCGCCTTGGATGCCTGACGGTAGGCCGTATCCTTGCTTTTTGCATACAGTGGGTCTGCAACCGCGAAGTCCCCGAAAGGGATATTGGACGCGGCCACGTCAAAATAGCCCTCAAAGTCTTTCTCGATATTCTCGAAGCCTTCTGTCCTTACGGTGGTCGAGGGATGCAGCGCGGAGAGTATCCGCCCTGTCAGCAGGTCTTTTTCAAACGACATCACTTCCATGCCGGCGTTTGTGGACATGAAGGTGTCTATAAAGTCACCGCGCCCCGCACTTGGTTCAAGAAAACGTTTGGCGACAACCCCGGCGTCCTGCAAGGACTCTGCTATCGCGTCAATGACCGGTTGCGGGGTATAGAAAGCCGTCAGTACCGAGGCTTTGAGCGAGTCCATATATCCCTTGAACTCCCGGTCGTCCTTTGAATAGTCGTGTATGATCCTGCGCAGTTCCACCGTCGGGGTGAACAGTCCGAGGTCAGACTTGCTCCACTGCGCGGCATCCGCGATACTGTCGGCAGGATTGAGGATGCACTTCAGCCCGCCATATCCGGCGTATTTCCTCAATATTCCGCACTCCTGTATGTCAGGCCCCCTGTGCTCGACACCGAGCCTGAACGCCAGACGTATGGCCTCGGTGTTGTCGCGTATGGTGTTCAAACGGTTATAGCTCATAGCCGTCCAGTATTTCCGTTATCGTGCCGAGAAGCTCGTCATGCAACGCCTGACGGTCATCCGGGTAGTCCCCGTTGACATTGTGGCGGTCGAGCACGGGCTTGACATCCCGGTGCCGCGCCATATGCACCGCCGTCGGCTCCCATGTTTCCGGGGAGAGCCGTGTCCAGCAGTCTTCCTCTATGACCTCGTGCACCGCGTCATAGCGGGAGAAGAACAGCCCTTCAAGCAATGTTCGCATAGCCAGTTCCTGGCATATGTGCGGGGCACGGCCGCTCAGGAAGTTTGTTATATATGTGTCAAGTGCCGAATCGGCACGTTCCGATATGAATTTATCGTTATTGTACTTGTCGAAATGGTGGTCGGCAAGGTGTCGGCGCAGATATTGGACATAAAAGTCAAGCAGCGCGTAATCCTGTGCATCTTTCATCTCGCGTCATGGTTTTTCATTGTCCCGACGGAATACGTGGCGTCGATTGACCCCGTATCTCTTCTCCCGTCGGCCCGGACTGTCTTGCCGGGTAATAGTGGCAGACGGATAAGTCCCCGTCTGCCACTTGTCTTATTCCGAAGTCCCTGCCATAAGGCGGGATGTCCGTCTATTTGGCGAACAGCTCCGTCAGGTGGACTGCCACCAGCTTATAGACCTTGCTCTCATCAGCCGTAAGGTCGACGGGCAGAAGTCCGGTTACGGTTATCGCGTAGTGCGCGATACCGTCGGCTCCGGCTCTCCATATTCCCTCGTTGCCGGTTACTTCGGTGTTCTCCGCATATTTACCTACCGACGGGTTATGGCGGAGCATCGCGAGTGCCTCCGAAATGTCTGCGGCAGCCGACGGCGGCAGGATGTTTGCGGCGGAGGGATATGATATAAGCCCCTTGTTGTAAAGCGACATGGCTGCTGCGACAGTGGCCGAAGGGGATATTCCGAACCGGCTCTCCGCCGCGTTTTGCAATTCAGGAAGTCCCCAGGGGGCATAGGAAGGGGCATCTGCGGCTACCCCGGCGTCTTCAGGCTTGACTCCGATTGTGAATTCCGCGATTGCATTGTCATGGAACGTCTCATATCCCGTCGGGAGGTGTCCGGCATCAGAGATTGCCGCCTCTATGTCCGCGCGTGTGACGCGACGCAGCCACAGTCTCGATGTCGGGGTATCACATCCTATATAGTTTTTCATGCTCTCGAACATGACCTCGCCGAAGGCCGAGGGTTTCATGGCGTTGAAAACTATGTCTGACTCCTGCCACAGCCGTTTGATTACCGAAAGCTGGGCCGCGTCACGGGCGGCTCGTGACGACTTGTCACCGCGTTTCTCGCGCGGACCGAAACGGTAGTTGGCGGCGAAAGTCTCGTCGGCGGTCATGTCGGATGACACGCTGAACTCGAATCGTGACCTGGGTTTCGCGGTGACTATGTTGCCGCCGGTCCATGACACCGAGATGTCGCCCTTTGAATAATATCCCTTGCGCTGGATGTTCACGCCGAGCGACTGGGCGATTGTCTTCGCCACCGTGCGGCTCTCTGTCAGTATGAATATTTTTGCCATTTATGTGTCTTTGTTTTAATTCTGAATTTATTTTTACATTTTGCGGCCTTTGGACTGCTTTTTCTGCTTGCTGTCCTTGGCTGCCGTCTGTCCCTTTTCAAGAGGCTCCTTGACCCCTTTGGTGGCCTCGTTGGTCTTGCCCTCGTTGTTGACCGCCGTCTGGACGCGGCTCTCGTTGGAGGGCGCGATTGTCTTTCCCAGCCGAGGGTCATCGGGCACGGCCTCGGCTTTCTGCTTTTCGGGATTGTACCACAAATACAGGGTGCAGGGGTTCCCCTTCTTGTCGACGCGGTTGGTCAGCACCGCGACACCTCCGGACTCATAGTCCTTCTGTTGCTGCTCGGTCAGCGGTATGTGATCCCACTGCGACAGGTGTTTGAGGGTGCCGTCCTTGGTCAGCCATGTGTTTGTCCTGACCTTGGGTGTGCCGTCCTGAGTCTGCGACTGTTTATGCTTTTTAGCTCCCTTGGGGACAAATTCCACATCCCCTCGGTCCGCGCTGACCTGAAGGGTCACGGTGTATTCCTTGCCGTTCTTGCCGGAGATGCGTTTGGGCGGGAGGGCCTTTCCGCTTTTCAGTTCCTCGACCTCCTGCATTGTGAGCCTGGTCTGGCCTATGGTGTCGCGTACATACACGTCCTTGACCGGCACCGATACAATCTCATTGGTGTATCGGTCGATGCTGACGTAGGAGGGGACTTTCTCGCCGGTGGCACTGTCCGTCAGCTCTGCCACTCGTCCGAGGTTGCCCGTGTTGCGGAGGTTGGACTTGTCCTCGTCGGTGAATTTTATGCCCTTGAATTCCTCGTCGAGCCGTGGCTGTCTGCATATGAAATGCGGTACCACCTTGACGCTGCCGTCGGGGTCAGTCCTGAATGACAGCCGCGCCGCCAGCGTGTATTTCTCTCCGAATAGTGTCGGGGTGACTGTGACGAGACCCGATTTGCGGTTGTAGAGCATCTCGCGCAGGTCTCCGGACTCGTCGAGTGATTTTCGGTCGATGCCCCAGCGGGTGCCGAGTTCCTCCCAGTCCACTTTGTCGGGGTCAATGGCCTTGTAGCGGCTCTCCTGTTTGCTCTCCTCCTGTGAGGGAAGTTCGACCTTTGCCGGGGCGAGGAGTTCTTTGTTGGCTTCGGGGTCTTTGAGCATCTCGGTCATGACGGGACCCACCTTGTCGAATGTTTCGGCGTCGGCCTTGAAAAATCCGAACAGCGAGGGGTTCTTGCACTGCCGCATGAAGTTGGACAGGAAGGCCTCTATCGGGTTCTGGCGTATGTTGAATTTCACAAGGTCTCCGAGTGAGGCGGTCTTCACATCCTTTATTACAGGTGTGCCGTCCTCGTTGAGTCCCGCGACCGCTCCGGTCTGGCCTGTCTCGTTGTTGCGGGCTATGAGTACCTGCTCTTTGTCGGGTGTCTGGTCTTGTGCCATTTTATCTATGTTGCTATGTGGACGGTCTCTTGCCGTTTTCCGGCCGCGACGCAGCCGCGGGTGTCTTCACCCAGTATGTATCCGAGCACGTCGGGGGTCAGGTAATGTATGGGACCGCCGGGTGTCTTGCGGATATATGGGAGTGTGCCTTCTTTCCTTAGATTGTACTGCTGCCGCTCGCTTATCCCGAACTTCCGTTCCACCTCCTTGGGGGTCAGCAGCCGTGGCATCTGGTATTCGTTGCCGTTGAGACGGCTGTCTATGCTGTCGAGCCTATCAAGCACTGTCCTGAGAAGGCCCATAAGGGCTGTGGTGTCGGTTGTCATGGGCGTGGCGGTGTTTTTATGCGGCGTTTTTCGAGTATCGCCATTATTGTCTTGCGGCTGAAGTCAATCCCGTATGTGGATATTGCGTCGGTGACGTCACCGAGCCTGAACTGGCCCGTGCCTCCGTCCCCTACATCGGTAAGGCTGTATTTCTTGATGTAGCGGTAGGCTGTCCTCTCGCATACCATCCAGATCAGCTGGAGTTCCTTGCAGGTGACAAGGTAGTTCCTCTCAACTTCATCAAGATAGTAGTCCTCATACTGCGGTCTCCCTTTTGTTTTTCTCGGTGCTGCGTCCGGACCGTCCACAAACGCCAGCACCTTTTGCATTATGCCGTGCATCTCATCCATGCGGATTCGCATAGCACTTATTTCGCTGCAATAATCTATGGCTGTTTCGCTCATTGTTAGTGAATAAATGTTACGGAGCCCAATCATGGATTTACGCTCCTGTTTTTATGTTTCGGTTTTATCTTGTTTCCGGGTGGAATAGGGTCTATTCCTTTTTCGGATGCCCCAGTCTCCGGGGAGGGGGTCTTGTCTGCCGTATCTTCATTGTCTCGTTTTATTTTTGGGCGATTTTCAGAATTAAAACATCGACACTGTACCGTTTTCCCTGACAGTCTACTGACAGAGTTATGACAGCTTTCTGACTTTTTACATGATGACTGTAATGTTACCTTATTTATCGTTTGTTATCCTGCGCATAGTCAAGGTATCCGACCGCGTTCCCGGCGGTGAGACGCAGCTCCGCCCATTTCCTCAGTTCAGATATGCGGAAGTGGAGACGGTGCCCGAATTTGTGGAATGGGATGTTGCCGGCAGACGTTTCCTTGTATAGCTGGCCCTTGGCAATACGGTATCCGTTGGAATTTAGAAACTCCAACGCACCGTCTATATCCACCGATTCCTGTTCCCTCTTGGGTTGTGATGCTGCGAGTATTTTATCAAGGCTCTCGCTGACCGCGTTGTTGATTAGCTCCCTCAAATTCTCAAAGGGGATAATGACTATGTTGTTATCCATCTAATAAAAAACCGCAAAGTATGGGGTTTACATACCCATGCAATATGTAAAATCGCCGTAACACGGCTAAATGTTCATTTTTTCTCCGTTAATATTCAACCCGCGACCCGCGGAGGCTTTGCGGCAGTCGGATGTATAACAACATCTAAACGTCTTTTGATTTTCACAAATAACGGATTGTCAGTATATTGTCATAACAATGTCACCAACGTGTCAGGGTCTTTCATGAAGTGCAAGAAATTACATTTATACCATAACGTATTGATGCCTGAAAAGCCTGTATCCGACACTATCCCCGGAAGCGTGTCCTGCCATATACTATACTTATCCGAAACTTCGGTTTGGGTGCTAAAAAAGCCGACACAGCAATGTGTCGGCTTTACTGATTCCGAATCAGTCACTGTGCTATATCAAGTTCCGGAAGGCTGTTAATGGCCTTGTGTTTCAGCTCGTCAACGACATGGAGGTATTTCTCCGTCATCTCGATGCTGGCGTGTCCCATAAGTGCTTGGACCGTCTTTATATTGGCTCCGCCGTTAAGCACGTTCACAGCGAAACTGTGGCGGGCACAGTGCCATGTTATATGTTTGGGGATGCCGGCCTTTGCGACCCATTTGCCGATATGATAGTTGCAGGACCACGAACTCGGAAGGGTGAATATCGTCTGTGACAGGGTTTCTCCGGTCGGGGGTTGGCCGATGAGTTTCAGTATCATCGGACTCAGCGGGGTCACTACACCGCTGTTCTTGCTGCGTCCTGCAATCTTGCTCTGCTCAAATTTCAACACCCCTGTGGCGAAATCCACATTGGAGTATTTCAGTTTTCGCACGTCGCACCAGCGTATGCCTGTATAAAGGCTGAACAGGAACGCCCGCCTTATGTCCGGCTCTCCACCCTCGTAAGGGGTTATGGCGAGAGTTTTCACCTCGTCAAGAGTAAGTATGGACTTCCTCAGCGCGAGGCGGTCCATACGCATGACTATCCCCTTGGCAGGATTTTTCTTCATCAGGCCTTCCTCCACGGCGCAGGCTATCACTTTTTTGAACAGTCCGAGGCAGTGCGACGCTCCGTAACCGACCGACACTTTCTTCAGGTGGTCAGCATATCCCGACACCATTTCCGGGGTAAGGAGGTCCATCCTTAGAAACTCGGTGTAGCGTCGGTATTTCTGAATACCGGAAAGGAAGTCTATGAAACGTCGGTAGGCTGTGCCGAGGCCGACCCTTGTCGGTGTGGCATAGATTTCGTCATCATGGTGTTTGCGGAAGTAGCGGAGGAAGTCCGTCTCCTTCTCTTTCTTCAGGCGATACCCTTCGCGGTCTTCGAGAAATTCCTGCTCACGCTCAAAACGTATCTTCTCGGCGAGCGCGAGAGTGTTCTTGTTCTGAGTCCGCTCTGCCTGTGTCCGGGGATGCAGTATGATGTACAGGTTCAGGTTCTCCCGTTTGCGGTTATGCTTGATTTTGTATTTCGGCTTCCCCGCCATTGCCCCATCGGTATATATGACGTGGTTGCCCTCGTCATCGAATACGGGGGTCTCAGTGCGTCCGAGATAGTATTCCAGCGCGAGGCTGGCGCGTCCGTCTTTCAGGACCGTCTGGACGAGTTTCGGATTTTGTTTGTTCTTGTTTTCAACTTTTGCCATAGGCTGCTATTCTGAGTTTTGCGCAAAGATAGCGCGGTTTGGTCATCGTTGAAAATCGCCCTCAACACATATTAACAACTTAATCGTACAAAATGTGTACTAATTGAGAAAAAAGAAGCAAATCTCGGAATGTCATCACAAATCCTAAAATCCTAATTCCCTTGAAATCAGACTATGAAAATTAGGTAGAAATTCCCAATTTTCTATCCCAAGTTTACCGATATTCTTGTTATCACAAAGAAATAAATCATGAGCGAAGAACTTCAACAAAAACTCCGCGCCCAACTCTGGGCGGTTGCCAACAACCTGCGCGGTAATATGTCAGCCAACGAATTCATGTATTTTTCGCTTGGTTTCATTTTCTATAAATATCTTTCTGAAAAGATTGAAAAGTATGCCGACCAAGCGCTTGAAAACGATGAAATCACATTCAAGCAGCTTTGGGAAAGTCATGAGGAGGAAGCTGTTGAGCTTCAAGACGAAGTGAAAAAGCAGTGTCTTGAAAATATAGGATATTTCGTTGAACCACATTTCCTGTTCACATCTATCATTGACGGTATCAACCGTAAAGAAAATATACTACCGCAGTTGGAACGCTCTTTGAAGCGAATTGAGGACAGCACTCTCGGTCAGGAGAGTGAAGAGGATTTCGGAGGTCTTTTCTCGGATATTGATTTGGCTTCGCCCAAACTCGGAAAGACGGCCGATGACAAGAATAACCTGATCAGTAGTGTTCTCACTGCTTTGAATGGCATTGATTTTGGCGCTGATGAAGCCACGCAGATAGATATTCTTGGCGATGCCTACGAATATATGATTTCGCAGTTTGCCGCCGGTGCCGGCAAGAAAGCCGGAGAGTTCTATACGCCGCAGGAGGTCAGCCGCATATTAGCTGAGATTGTTACTCTTGGTCACGCTCGTCTCCGTAATGTATATGACCCGACTTGTGGATCCGGCTCTCTTCTTATCCGTGCCGCAAATATCGGCCATGCTGTTGAGATTTTCGGTCAGGAAAAGAATCCCACGACCTATAATCTTGCCCGAATGAACATGCTGCTTCACGGCATCAAATTTAGCAACTTCAAGATTGAGAACGGTGACACGCTTGAAGCTGACGCTTTCGGCGAACGACAATTTGACGCTGTCGTGGCAAATCCTCCATTCTCAGCCGAATGGAGCGCTGCCGACAAATTCAACAATGATGATCGTTTCAGTAAAGCCGGACGTTTGGCACCTCGCAAAACTGCGGACTATGCCTTCATCCTACACATGATATATCACCTCAACGATGGCGGCACAATGGCTTGTGTCGCTCCTCACGGCGTGCTTTTCCGTGGCAATGCTGAGGGGGCGATTCGCCGTTACCTCATCGAAAATAAGAATTATGTGGATGCGATCATCGGACTCCCTGCCAATATCTTCTACGGCACATCTATACCGACCTGTATCATCGTAATGAAGAAATGCCGCAAGGAAGATGATAACATCCTGTTCATTGATGCCAGCAAAGAGTTTGAGAAGGTTAAGACGCAGAACAAACTCCGCGAAGAGCATATCCGCAAGATTGTTGAAACTTACCGCGACCGCAAGGAGATTGAAAAATACAGCCATTGTGCCACTCTTCAGGAGATAGCCGACAACGACTACAATCTCAACATTCCTCGCTACGTTGATACCTTTGAAGAAGAAGAGCCTATCGACATCAAGGCAGTCATGGCCGAAATAAAGGAATTGGAAGCCAAACGCGCCGACCTTGACAAAGAAATCGAAGGCTACCTCCGTGAACTTGGAATTATTGAATAATCTCAAAGACAGACCTTATGGCACAAGATAAAGACCTCAAAACCCCTAATGTTCCACCTTTGCGATTCCCCGGCTTCACCGACGAATGGAAAAAGTACGAGCTTAATCAACTTGTGAAACGTGTGACCAGAAAAAACAAAGATGAAGAAAGCAAAATCGCACTCACTATTTCTGCACAATATGGTCTTGTGGATCAAGAAAGCTTCTTTAATAATAAAGTGGCAAGTTCAGACTTGTCTCATTATTACTTGTTGCTTAAGGGTGATTATGCCTATAATAAAAGTTACTCTTCAGGTTATCCTTGGGGAGCAGTAAAGCGTCTCAATCTATACGAAAAGGGTGCTGTTTCAACTTTATATATATGTTTCAGACCTGTTGACACAGTCGATTCTGATTATATAGGGCATTATTTTGAAAGCAAGAAATGGCATAAAGGGGTATCCGAAATTGCTGTAGAAGGAGCGCGTAATCATGGTCTGCTAAATGTTGGAGTTAAAGATTTCTTTGAGACTGTACATTTTGTTCCCTCCATAGATGAACAAAAGAAAATATCTGCTCTATTGAATCTTATTGACGAGCGCATTTCGACTCAAAACAAAATAATTGATAACCTCAAATCCTTAATCAAGGGACTTGCAAAGGAAC
>ERZ778516.1846-NODE-1846-length-15284-cov-12.286362_pt1 | contig 15284 bp, 15 predicted proteins | sample MGYA00510342_ERZ778516 | MGnify/ENA primary metagenome ERZ778516 (study PRJEB29527, sample SAMN07138961) | mouse gut metagenome | material: feces | host: mouse | place: China:Nanjing | collected 2016-01-25 ...
GCACGAAGACCTGGAAATTCATGTGTATGGCAGCATCCGGCAGTTTTTCCATACCTTGCGGATGCAGCCATACAACCAGAATACGGATCCTGCCAGAAGGAGTCCCCAGACCGGAAGGGTGATGAGTTCGTAGATGCGGTCCGTCAGGATGATTCTGGTCCAGAAGGTGATCCAGAGCATACACAGAAAGAGCGCAGCAGGTTCCGAACGCCTCTGCCGGCTGTACAGGCTTTGAAAACAGATGCAGCAGGTCACGTTGAAGGGAAGGAAGAACTGGATGATCAGTTCGGCTGTCTGTATCTGCATGGTGACAGAGATCATGGTCAGAAAGGCCGTGATCAGGAACAGGTCCACCAGCGCGAAGAGGAACATGCGGGCAGCATACATCTGCCGCAGGGAATAGAGGGTGGTGCATTCGATCTCCACGGCATCGGCCATCCGGTCTTTCCAGAGTTCCGGCATGATCAAAAGTGCGAAAAAAGGCACCAGGATCCCCATGCAGCGCTGTATATGCGGACCGCTTCCTGTGTATTTCATATATATCCAGAGAAGGAGCAGAAGCAGCCCCTGCAGAAACCACCATCGTTTGCGGATATATCGGCCCTGGGTATATAAGAACTCGGAAGCGGACAGAAGATGTTCCGCTTCGTGCTCGCAGAAAGCCTGGGCAGACCGCCGGATCGTCTTCTGGATGTGTTCTTCCCGGCAGGGAGGTGCAGAATACGGTTTTACATAAGTATGAATTTTTCTCAAATGCTGTTTCATGATTGTCTCCATTCCGCCGCCAGGCCGGCGGCGCGGGCAGTGTGAAAGGTTTCTGCTGTCATCATCGGTCCGTTCGTATTTTGACTGACGGAACAAATCATAAGGAAACTCTCCGCTATATCAGATCTCTCAGTTTTTCCCGGATCTTCCGGATCCGGTATTTCACCAGCGGCAGTCCGATGCCCAGGATCCGGGCAATCTCCTTCTGTTTTCTTTCCTGTAAAAAGAACAGGATCGCAACTTCTCTGAATTCCGGAGAAAGTGTCCGAAGGGCAGCCCTTAGATCCATCCACTGTTCCAGATGTTCCATCCGGCGATCTTCCGGTTCCGGAAGCGTCTCTGTCAAAAGCTCGTCCTTTTTTCTGCGGTAGTAGTCCCGGCAGTTGTTGGCGGCGATGGCATAGAGATAATTTGCCGGTTTTCCATAGGGCTGATACTGTCGGAGAGACCGGAAAAAGCGCTCAAAGGTCTCCTGGGTCAGATCCTCCGCATGTCCGGGATCGTGAATATGGAGACGGCAGTACTGCAGGATCTGGGGGTAATATTTCCGCACGAAGCGTTCGATGGCAGTGTCGTCGCCGCTTTTCATCCGCTGTATGAGCAGGATATCCAGATCCATGCCGCGCCTCCTTTCCTTCCGGTCGAACAGATCGAAAAATGTCTTTCATAATATTATAGACGCAGATGGAGTGAAAAAGGACAGACAGAAATGTAATTTTCCCGAAGTTATTTATGAAACATTTTGCGCCCTTAGTACCGCTGTTGCCTTTCATTAAGCGCAGGCGGGATTTGCGATGAGAGAGGGGGACCCACGCAGTGGGGAAAGTCCTGATCGCCTGTCTGGAAGGAACAGATATCCATGACAGGCGTCCGGGGAATCCATAGTGTGAACAGCACTGACGGCTTCATGCATTCAGAGGAATTTGTTTGTGTTCTCCTTGACACAGGAATTTCTCTGCCATATACTGGTACAGGAATTGAAAAAGAGCTGTGAAAGACAGATACAGGATGATAAAACAGCATCTGCCGAACCGTGCCGGAGGGCTTTCGGGACGCAGATGTCATATAATAACAGGAGGAACGATCGTGACAGATATCAGAAAAGAGATAGAGAAGAGACGGACTTTTGCGATCATCTCTCACCCGGATGCGGGTAAGACGACTTTGACGGAAAAGTTCTTATTATATGGAGGAGCCATCAATCTGGCCGGTTCGGTAAAGGGAAAGGCGACGGCCAGGCATGCGGTGTCGGACTGGATGGAGATTGAGAAGGAGAGAGGTATCTCGGTGACTTCCTCGGTGCTCCAGTTTCATTATGACAATTACTGCATCAATATTCTGGACACGCCGGGGCATCAGGATTTCTCAGAGGATACTTATCGGACTTTGATGGCGGCGGATTCTGCCGTTATGGTCATCGACGGCTCCAAGGGTGTGGAGGCCCAGACCCGGAAGCTCTTTAAGGTATGCGTCATGCGTCATATTCCGATCTTTACGTTCATTAACAAGATGGACCGGGATGCCATGGACACCTTTGAGCTTCTGGACGACATCGAGAAGGAACTTGGCATTGCCACCTGTCCCGTCAACTGGCCCATCGGTTCCGGCAAAGAATTCAAGGGCGTCTACGACCGCGCCGGCCGGCAGATCCATGTATTTTCCGATACGGAAAAAGGAACGAAGGAAGGAGAGGACCGGGTATTGTCCATGGAGGAAGCGGACGGAGTGCTTCTGGAAGGCCAGAAGGAGACGCTACTGGATGAGATCGACCTTCTGGACGGTGCCAGTGCGGAATTTGACCAGAGTCTGGTGGACAAAGGAGAGCTCTCGCCGGTATTTTTCGGTTCTGCTCTGACGAATTTCGGTGTGGAGATTTTTCTGAAGCATTTTCTGAAGATGACCACCTCGCCATTGCCCAGAAAAGCGGATACAGGCCTTGTCGACCCCATGGAGGAAGGATTTTCCGGTTTCATCTTCAAGATTCAGGCAAACATGAACCGGGCTCATCGGGACCGGATCGCATTTATGCGCATCTGTTCCGGAAAATTCGACGCAGGCATGGAAGTCATGCATGTGCAGGAAAATAAAAAGATCCGCCTGTCGCAGCCTCAGCAGATGATGGCGCAGGACCGGAAGATTGTGGAAGAGGCTTATGCCGGCGATATCATCGGTCTTTTTGATCCGGGCATTTTCTCCATTGGCGACACGGTCTGCATGCCGGGGAGAAAGCTTCAGTATGAAGGCATTCCGACCTTTGCGCCGGAGCATTTTGCAAGAGTGCGCCAGATGGATACCATGAAGCGCAAGCAGTTTGTCAAGGGAATCGAGCAGATTGCACAGGAGGGTGCGATTCAGATCTTTCAGGAATACAATACCGGCATGGAGGAGATCATTGTGGGAGTCGTCGGCGTCCTGCAGTTTGATGTGCTGAAATATCGCCTGAATCACGAGTATAATGTGGAGATCGGACTGGAAAACTTACCATATGAGCATATCCGGTGGATCGAAAATGAAGAGATCGATATGGACAGGATCAGCGGCACCTCCGACATGAAGAAGATCCGCGATCTGAAGGGGCGTCCGCTGCTTCTGTGGATCAACAGCTGGAGCATCGGCATGACCCTGGACCGGAACGAAGGACTCAGACTCAGCGAATTCGGGCGGTAAATTCCCCCTTTTCAAAAGCAGGAAGGTTTGTTATACTATAAGCAATATTGATTCAGAAATAATGAACCGTGGCCGGAACCTCCGGATGCATTAGCGCCGGGAAAACGTTCCAAAGTCAGGAGTACGGTTCAGACAGGTGCGGAACTTAAGGAGGTATTGGGAATGGAAAAACTGGACAGAGCGACACATGAGATCCGGGTTGACGGTGATCTGGGAGAAGTGCAGATTGCGGATGAGGTAGTGGCGATCATCGCCGGCATGGCAGCGACGGAAGTAAAGGGTGTCGCATCCATGGCCGGGAATATCAAGAACGAGCTGGTGGCGAAGATGGGCATGAAGAACCTGTCCAAAGGCGTCAAAGTGGAAGTGACCGATACAGATGTAAAAGTAGATCTGGCGCTGAATCTGGTCTTTGAAGCGAATATTCTGGAGGTATCCGGAAGAGTGCAGGAGAAAGTGAAATCAGCGATTGAAAGCATGACAGGCATGAAGGTGTCCGTGGTAAACGTACGCGTGGCCGGTGTAGTACTGGAATAACTGCTGCCTGTACAAATGAAGGAGGGCTGCCGGGGGACGCAGCTCCCGGTGTGCCGGGAGCCACAGGTCGCGGCAGCTTTTTTGTATCAGGTTCATGGAGGAAGATGAATGAAGAGAAGAGAACAGAGAGAGTGCATCTTTCAGCTCCTTTTCCGTGTGGAATTCAACCGGCAGGAGGAGATGCCGGAACAGGCAGACCTGTATCTGGATGACATCCGGGAGGAACAGACCGTACAGGAGAAGGATGAGTCTTATATTCTGGAAAAATACAGCAGGATCGCGGAGGAACTGCCGAAGATCGACGCCATGCTGGATGAAGCGTCCAAAGGCTGGAAGATATCCCGTATGGGCAAGGTGGAGCTGACGGTCTTAAGACTGGCGGTCTATGAGATGAAATTTGATGAAGATATTCCGGAGAAGGTGGCGATCAATGAAGCAGTTGAGCTTGCCAGAAAGTTTGGAGGCGATGACGCTCCGGCGTTTATCAACGGAGTACTGGCGAAGCTGGCGGTGAAGCAGGAAAGATGACAAAGAACGTATATTCGGTCCGGCAGGTCAATTCTTATATTAAAAACATGTTTGTGCAGGATTTTATGCTGAAACGGATCTATGTAAAGGGAGAGATCTCAAACTGCAAGTACCATACGGCAGGGCATATCTATTTTTCTCTGAAGGATGAGTCCGGAGCAATCGCCTGCGTGATGTTCGCAGGAGACCGCAGAGGGCTTGGTTTCCGGATGCAGGAGGGGCAGAAGGTCATTGTCCTGGGCAGCATCAGCGTCTATGAACGGGACGGGAAATACCAGCTCTACGCAAAGGAGGTTGTTCTGGACGGCGAAGGAGTGCTGTATCAGAGGTATGTGCAGCTGAAGCGGGAGCTGGAAGAGATGGGGATGTTTTCCGCTCAGTACAAGCAGCCGATTCCGGTATACAGCCGGACGGTCGGGATTGTCACGGCTCCGACCGGGGCGGCGATCCGGGACATCATGAACATCGCCAGACGGAGAAATCCCTGTGTGCAGCTGATCCTGTATCCGGCGCTGGTGCAGGGAGAGCAGGCGGCTCCTGGTATTGTCCGGGGAATCCGGATGCTGGATGCATATGGCGTGGATGTGATCATCGTGGGGCGGGGCGGCGGCTCCATGGAAGATCTGTGGGCATTTAATGAAGAGATGGTGGCAAGGGCGATCTTCGAATGCCGCACGCCCGTGATCTCCGCAGTCGGGCATGAGACGGATACCACGATCGCAGATTATGTGGCGGATCTTCGGGCGCCGACTCCGTCGGCGGCAGCAGAGCTGGCGGTTGCGGATTACCGGCAGCTTCTTGGCGGTGTGGAGCTGTTTAAAAATCAGCTGACGGACCGTCTGGAACAGAAGATCGGGCTGTATCGCCAGCGTATGGAGCGCTATGGGCTTCTCTTACAGCACGTCAGTCCGCAGAACCGGCTGAATGAGAAAAAACAGTATGCAGCGGATCTGATGGAACGGATGCGGCAGGAGATGCAGCAGAAGATCACGGAATGCAGACACCGGATGCAGCTTCACGCAGGAAGTCTGGAGGGCTTTTCGCCTTTGAAAAAACTGCAGCAGGGATATTCCTATACAGAGCTTTCAGACGGAAAAGCGCTTCGGAGCATTTCACAGATACAGCAGGGAGACCTGGTCAGGATTCATGTGACAGACGGGACAATTCTGGCAAGAACTGAGAAGACAGAGCCAGTGGAAAGGAACGGGCAGTAATGGCAGAAGAGTTAAAAGAGAAAAAAGAAGAGCCGGGTCTGGAAGAGGCCTTTGAGAAAATCGAAAGGCTTCTGGAAAAGCTGGGGGACCGGGACGTGTCTTTGGAGGATTCTTTCCGGTATTATCAGGAGGGTATGGAGCTTCTGAAGCTTTGCAATGCCCGGATCGATCATGTGGAGAAGCAGATGCTCCAGATCGATGAGGAGGGACAGGTCCATGAATTTTTCTGAAGAACTGAGAGAACGGACAGAGCAGGCGGAATCCATCGTCTGCAGGCGGCTTCCGGGGCATATGGGACAGCAGCAGACGATCGTGGAGGCCATGTGCTACAGCGTGACGGCGGGCGGCAAGAGGTTAAGACCCCTTCTCATGTTTGAGACCTTCCGGATGTTCGGCGGGAAGACCGATGCGATTGAACCGTTCATGGCTGCCATTGAGATGATCCATACCTATTCGCTGGTGCACGATGACCTGCCGGCCATGGACAATGACGAGTACCGAAGAGGCAGGCTGACCACCCATGCAAAGTACGGACATGCCATGGGGATCCTGGCAGGCGACGGGCTGTTAAACTGGGCATTTGAGACGGCAGCCGCAGCTTTTGACGGTGAGGAGGATGCAGAAGGGCTGAAACGGGTGGCGAAAGCGCTTCAGATATTGGGAACAAAGGCGGGTGTCTGTGGGATGATCGGCGGTCAGGTGGTGGACGTGCAGTCCACGGGACAGGCAATCGATGAAGAAAAGCTTCTGTTCATCTATGAACTGAAGACCGGCGCGCTTCTGGAAGCGTCCATGATGATCGGCGCCGTGCTGGCCGGGGCATCGGAAGAGGAAGTAAAGGCCATGGAGCAGATTGCGTCCGATGTGGGAAAGGCATTCCAGATTCGGGATGATATTCTGGATGTGACCAGTACGCTGGAGGTGCTGGGAAAGCCTGTAAACAGCGATGACCGGAATGAAAAGACGACCTATGTGACACTGAAGGGACTGGATCAGGCATCCAGGGAAGTGGAGACCATATCGAAGCGTGCGCTTCAGAGGCTGAAATCTCTTCCCTGTGAAAATGAATTTCTGACGGAACTGATAAAATCCTTGATATACAGAGAAAAGTAGAGGGCATGGATCATGGCACTGGAAAAGATCAATCAGGTCAATGACATCAAACAGATACCGCCGGAAGAATACGAAGTGCTTGCCGCAGAGATCCGGGAATTTCTGATTGAGAAGATCAGCAGTACCGGCGGCCATCTGGCATCGAATCTGGGTGTGGTGGAGCTTACGATGGCGCTGCATCTGAGCTTTGATTTCCCAAAGGACAAGGTCATATGGGATGTGGGCCATCAGGCATATACCCATAAGCTGCTGACCGGAAGAAAAGCAGGTTTTGACGGTCTGCGCAAATACGGCGGCATGAGCGGCTTTCCGAAGAGGAAAGAGAGTGAATGCGACTGCTTTGATACCGGGCACAGTTCCACCTCCATCTCAGCGGGAATCGGTCTGGTGGCGGCGAGAGACCTTCTTGGAGGAGATGAACACATCATCTCGGTCATCGGTGACGGTGCGCTGACCGGAGGTATGGCGTACGAAGCGCTCAACAATGCTTCCCGGCTTAAGAAGAATTTTATCATCGTCCTGAATGACAACCATATGTCGATTGCGGAAAATGTAGGAGGCATGTCGGAGTATCTGAACGGCCTTCGGACCAATGAAGTGTACACAAGCTTTAAGAGCGGTGTGGAGCAGTCGCTGAACCGGATCCCGGGCGGCGTCCATCTGGCCAATCAGCTGAAGAAGACCAAGAGCGGCATCAAGCAGCTTCTGATCCCCGGGATGCTTTTTGAAGATATGGGCATTACTTATCTGGGACCGGTGGACGGGCACGATATCACGAAGCTTCTGGATGTATTCCGCAAGGCGAGGAGGGTCAAAGGGGCTGTTCTGGTCCATGTGCTGACGAAAAAGGGGAAGGGATATGAACCGGCAGAGCGGCACCCGGCAAGGTTCCACGGTGCTGAACCGTTTGACATTGAGACAGGCCTGCCGAAGAACAGAAGAAAAAAGGCCAATTATCAGGATGTTTTTTCTACCTGTATGGTAAAGCTTGGACAGCGCCATGAACATGTGGTGGCGATCACGGCAGCGATGCCGGACGGGACCGGGCTGAAGCGCTTCAGAAATATGTATCCGGACCGGTTTTTTGATGTGGGGATCGCGGAAGAACATGCGGTGACCTTTGCAGCAGGGCTGGCAGCAGGCGGCATCCGGCCGATCTTTGCGGTCTATTCTTCTTTTCTGCAAAGAGCCTATGATCAGGTGCTGCACGATGTCTGCATCCAGAATCTGCCGGTTATCTTTGCCATCGACCGGGCGGGACTGGTCGGAAGCGACGGGGAGACCCATCAGGGAATCTTTGACCTGTCTTATCTGTCCAGCATTCCGAACATGCATATCATGGCGCCGAAGAATAAGTGGGAACTGTCCGATATGCTGAAGTTTGCAGTTGGATTCGACGGCCCGCTGGCGCTTCGCTATCCGAGAGGAGAAGCCTATGACGGTCTGAAGGAGTTCCGCAGTCCGATTGCATACGGAAAGAGCGAGCTCCTTTATGAAGAGGAGGATATCGCCATTCTGGCAGTGGGCAGCATGGTAAAGACGGCGGAGCAGGTGCGCAGGAGGCTGAAAGAGATCGGCTACAGCTGTACGCTGGTCAATGCCCGGTTTGTAAAGCCTGTGGATACGGATATGATTACAGAGCTTTCCAAGGATCACCGGCTTCTGGTGACCATGGAGGAAAATGTGCAGAGCGGCGGTTATGGAGAGAAGGTTCAGGACTGGATCGTGCAGAAGAAGCTGCCGACGGCAGTGCTGAATATCTCCATTCCGGATGAATACGTGGAACATGGAAATGTCGATATACTCTATGAAGAGGTAGGCATTGATGCAGAATCCGTAACGAAACGGATCATAGAGAAATATATTGTGCAGGGATAGAGACAGTATGAAGACGAGATTGGATGTTTTGATGGTGCAGCGGGGGCTTGCAGAGTCCAGAGAGAAGGCGAAGGCAGTCATCATGTCCGGGAACGTATTTGTGGACGGGCAGAGGGAGGACAAGGCAGGCGCTTCCTTCGGGGAGAAAGCCGTGATCGAAGTGAAAGGAAATCCTCTGAAATATGTGAGCAGAGGCGGATTGAAGCTGGAAAAGGCGGTGGAGTGCTTCGAAGTGTCCCTGACGGACCGGATCTGTATGGATGTTGGTTCTTCCACAGGCGGCTTTACCGACTGTATGCTGCAAAACGGCGCACGGAAGGTCTATGCAGTGGATGTGGGGACCAACCAGCTGGCATGGAAGCTTCGGCAGGATGAGCGGGTGACCGTCATGGAACGGACCAACATCCGATATGTGACAAAGGAGCAGATTCCGGAACCGGTGGAGTTTGCTTCGATCGACGTGGCATTCATCTCTCTGACCAAAGTGCTTCAGCCGGTAAAAGACCTTCTGGTACCGGACGGCGAGATCGTGGCGCTCATCAAACCGCAGTTTGAGGCGGGGAGGGAACAGGTGGGTAAAAAAGGTGTGGTGAGAGACAGAAACGTCCATCTGGAAGTGATCGAACGGGTGCTTGCGTATGCAGAAAGCATCGGTTTTGCAGTCCGGAATCTGGAATATTCGCCGATTAAGGGACCGGAGGGAAATATTGAATATCTGGCGCATCTTAAGAATCAGGAAGAAGGGACGGTCCGGGAGCAGGAGGCAAAAGATCCTGCTGCTGTGGTAGAGCAGGCCCATCAGGCTTTGCAGGGATACATATGAGAACATTTTATATTATTGCAAATACAGACAAGGATGTGAATCTGAAGCTGTCCCATGAGATTGCGGATTATCTGATCGCCCGGGGAAAGCACTGTGTGGTCCGCAGACAGGAACAGGAGGAATCGACGCTGCACAGCCAGCTTTCCACGGAAGATGTGGAAGGGATTCTCGTACTGGGCGGAGACGGGACGCTGCTTCGGGCGGCGCGGGAGCTGGCAGACCGCAGGATCCCGTTTCTGGGGATCAACATGGGGCACCTGGGATACCTGGCAGAGATTGAAGAACAGAATGTACAGGCGGCGCTGGAGCGTCTGATTGCAGACGACTATACCATAGAAGAGCGGATGATGCTGTCGGGAAGCGTTCATGTGAACGGGGAAAGAGCGGAACAGGACGTGGCGCTGAATGATATCGTCCTGAACCGGTTCGGCAATCTCCGGGTGGTGGATTATGAGGTCTTTGTCAACGGTCAGTATCTGAATTCTTTTACGGCTGACGGGATCATCGTATCGACGCCGACAGGCTCCACCGGATACAGCCTGTCGGCAGGCGGTCCGATCATCTCGCCGACGGCTACCATGCTGATGCTGACCCCCATCTGTCCGCATACACTGAATTCCAGAAGCATTGTATTTTCCGGAAACGATCAGATCCGGATCCGGATTGGAGAAGGGCGAAGAGGCGGAAAGGATGAAGCATGTGTGACCTTTGACGGGGATACCTGTGTGCAGATGAAGACCGGGGACTATGTGGAGATCAGGAAGTCTGACAGGGTGACCCGGATTATGAAGATCAATCAGGTCAGCTTTCTGGAGGTGCTCCGCAATAAGCTGAGCCGGAGCTGACAGGGAAAGCATATCGGATACAAAGATCTGGACAACCGCACAGGCGGTCGGTAACAGGAGGTTTTCATGCAAAGCAAAAGACATGAAAAGATCATTGAACTGATCGAGAAATATGACATAGAGACACAGGATGAACTGGCAGACCGTCTGGTCCTGGAAGGATACCAGGTGACTCAGGCAACGGTCTCCCGGGATATTCGGAAACTGAAGCTTTCCAAGGTGCCTGGAAAAGGGGGGCGTCAGAAGTACGCGCTTCTGAACCGGGAGGAGCATCAGATGGCCGACAAATATGTGGGAATCCTGAGGGAAGCGTTTGTGTCCATGGACTGCGCCCAGAACATTCTGGTCATCAAGACCGTCTCCGGGATGGCCATGGCAGTGGGAGCGGCACTGGACAATATCGGCTGGAAGGAGATCGTAGGCTGCATCGCCGGGGACGATACCGTCATGTGCGCGATCCGCACGGCAGAGGATACGGCAAACGTAATGAAGGAACTGGAAAAGATCGTAAAAAGACAGAGGTGAAGAAATGCTGCTTCATTTACATGTAAAAAACCTTGCCCTGATCCGGGAAACAGAGATTGATTTTTCCGAAGGGCTGAACATACTGACCGGAGAAACCGGCGCGGGAAAATCCATCCTGATCGGTTCCATGACCATGGCTCTCGGCGGGAAAGTGCCGAAGGAAATGCTCAGGGAGGACGGCGGTCCGGCTCTCGTGGAGCTGGTGTTTTCGGCAGACTGTCCCGGGCTTTTAAAAAAGCTTCAGGAACTGGAGATTCCAATGGATGACAAGGAACTGATCCTGTCCCGGAAGATTACCGGGAACCGCAGTATCTGCAGGCTGAACGGAGAGACCGTCAGCACATCTGTTCTGAAGGAAGTATCTTCCTGGCTCATAGACATTCATGGTCAGCATGAGCATCAGTCCCTGTTAAACAAAAAGAAACATCTGGAGATTCTGGATGCCTATGCGCATGAAGAACTGCTGCCGGTCCTTCAAGAACTGTCAAAGCGCTTTCAGATCTGCCAGAACCTGAACAGGGAACTGGAGCAGATGTCCGGGGATACCGGTACGAGGGAGAGGGAGCAGTCGCTTCTTGAATTTGAGATACAGGAGATTGAAGAGGCAGAACTGAAGGATACAGAGGACGAGCTTCTGGAACAGTCCTACCGCAGAATGGTCAACAGCAGGAAGATTCTGGAGGCGCTGAGCGCGGTACGGGGGCTGTGCGGAGGGGAGGAGATGTCCGCTTCGGAACAGACCGGCAGGGCATGCAGGGAGCTGTCAGGAGTTCTGCAGTACGATGAGGGACTGGAAAATTTTAACGACCAGCTTCAGGAGATCGACAGCCAGCTTCAGGATTTTGTCAGAGAACTTTCCGATTATATGGAAGGGTTTGAATTTTCCGAGCAGGAATTCCGGGATACGGAGGAACGGCTGAATCTGATCAATCATCTGAAGGCCAAATACGGCCCGTCCATTCCGGAGGTTCGGATGTATCTGGAAGAAAAGCAGAATCGTCTGGACATGCTCGTCCATTATGACCAGCATCGGAAGCAGCTCCAGGAGGAATATGAAAAAGCTTCGAAGGAGCTTATGGACTGCTGCCAGGAAGCGCATGGCATTCGGGTGAAGGCGGCAGAAAAGCTGACGGTACTGATGAAGGAGCAGCTGGGAGAGCTGAATTTTCTGGACGTGCAGTTTGAGATCTCGGTAAAGGATACGGGAACCCCCTCTGCAGCCGGTTTTGATGATGTGGAGTTTCTCATTTCCACCAATCCGGGAGAGCCCATGAAACCTCTGGGGAAAATTGCTTCCGGCGGAGAACTTTCAAGAGTCATGCTTGCCATCAAAACCGTGATGGCAGACCAGGATGAGATCGATACGGTGATCTTTGATGAGATCGACACAGGAATCAGCGGACGTACGGCACAGAAGGTATCGGAAAAGCTGGCGCTCATCGGACAGAGCAGGCAGGTGATCTGTATCACGCATCTGGCCCAGCTTGCGTCCATGGCAGACGGACATTACTGCATTGAAAAGCAGGCGCTGGACGGCAGTACGCAGACGCAGATACGCAGGCTGTCCGGAGAAGAGATCACGGAAGAGCTGGCCCGTATCCTGGGCGGCGCGAGAATTACGGATGCAGTTCGCTGGAATGCCATGGAGATGAGACGTCTGGCGCTTGAATTTAAAAAGAAAAAAGGAAAAACCTGACAGTAATTTTAGACGGTTTTATGCAGACACTAAAGAAAAAAGTTCGAAAGGTGTGGCTGCATGAACCGTCTGAAAATATATCGCGCATGCCTTTTCCTGTCCCTTGCACTGTCCGTTCTTCTGATGTTTTTCTATGTCAGATGGTATCTGCGGACACAGATACCGGATGTGGTCCGGGTAGGGGTCGGAGATGAGCAGACGCTGGATCTGGGGCTGAAGGAAGTGTCAGTCCGTGTTGTGGAGAGAAAACGGGTAATTCCGGGCGGGATTCCCATCGGCATCTATCTGGAGACAGAAGGAGTCTATGTCGTAGGGACCGGAGAGGTGGAAGCCGCCGACGGGCTGAATTATGAACCGGCTTATCAGATCGTACAGACAGGAGATTATATTCTTGCAGTCAATGGAAAGAAGATCCACGACAAGGATGAACTGATCGGCTGTGTGCAGGCAAACCGGACGGATATTATGATTCTGAAGCTGCTTCGGAACGCACAGGTGATTCAGGTCCGCGTCCATGCAGTAGAGACAAAGGAAGAGGATTATAAGATCGGCGTATGGGTAAAGGATGATATCCAGGGGATCGGTACGCTGACCTATATGACCGAGAATATGCAATTCGGTGCTCTGGGGCATGGAATTACGGATACGGATACCGGGGAACTGCTGGAAGCTTCCGGCGGTTCGCTTTATGATACGAACATTCTGGAGATCATCAAGGGAGAGCGGGGGACTCCGGGTGAGATCAGCGGTATGATTACGTATTCCGAGCGGCATGTGAGAGGAACGATTAACCGGAACACTTCAGCAGGTATCTTTGGAATCACAAATCAGAAAACACGCAGCGAGCTGGCGGCAGAGCCTGTGGAAGTGGCATTTAAACAGGAGATTTCCAAAGGGACCGCATATATCCGCAGTGCCGTATCCGGAGAACTGAAGAATTACCAGGTGCAGATTCAGGAGATCCGGCTTAATGAGGACGATGTGAACAAGGGCATGATCTTTCAGGTGACGGATCCGGAGCTTCTGGAACTGACCGGGGGCGTCATTCAGGGTATGAGCGGCTCTCCGATTTTACAGGACGGAAAGCTGATCGGAGCCGTGACGCATGTATTTGTGAATGATCCGACAAAGGGATACGGGATTTTTGCGGAGACGATGATCAGCGCAGGAGAATAGGATTCTCCTGCGCTGATGCAGTTTTTGACAATCTGACCGCATCGTATTATAATGAAACGGTTTTTGTAAAATGCAGGAAGCAGAGGTGTTATACAGATTATGAAATTATTTATGACGAGCAGCCCGGGAGGAAGCGCCTGTACAGACGGCAGATGGACAGCTGCTCCTTTTGACTGCGCAAACGGTTTTCTGAATGGATTCCGAAAGGCATGCAGGGGAGAGACGGACTGTCTGATTTTAAGCTCAGACCCGTCCAATATAAAAATGGGGGATGAGATGCAGTCTTTTTTTAAGGAAGCATTTTTTCACAGCGGGATGTCCATTGCACGGGTGGATGTGTGCGACAGAAGGGACATGAAGGCGGCAGACCGGCTCTGCTGCTATGGGCTGCTGATTCTGGCGGGAGGACATGTGCCCACGCAGAATGCGTTTTTTCAGGAGATCAGACTTCAGGAAAAAATTCGCCGGTATGCAGGCGTGGTGCTTGGAATCAGTGCCGGTACCATGAACTGTGCCGAAATCGTCTATGCCCAGCCGGAAGAGCCGGGAGAGGCAGTAAACCCTTATTATGTGCGGTATATGCAGGGACTTGGACTGACACATGTGAATGTACTGCCCCATTTTCAGAACGTAAAGGGAGCGCGGCTGGACGGACTGCGGGTTCTGGAAGATATCTCCCTTCCGGACAGCAGAGTGCGTCCGTTCTATGGTCTGCCGGATGGTTCCTGGCTGTATCGGGAAGACGGACATACCACACTCCATGGAGAAGCCTGGCTTCTGGAGGCGGGAACCTGTATCAGGATCTGCGGGGACGGAGAATCCCGGGAGGTGGAAGATGAACAATAAACAGGATTTTACACAGGGCAGTATTCCTGTAAAAAACCGGCTGATGTTTGGAATACGCAATCCTGTTTGCCGTTTCCGGACAAGTATGATATGATGGCAGGGTAAGAAGCAGGACAGGAGGGGTTTTTATGAAGTATGACGTTATTATCATCGGGGCAGGGCCGGCGGGAATCTTTACGGCGCTGGAACTGATCCGGAAAAATGCCGGGAAGAAGATCCTGATGATCGAAAAGGGAAAGCCGGTGGATCAAAGGCATTGTCCGAAGGCAGAGACCGGAAAATGCATGAACTGTAAGCCGAACTGTATGATTACAACGGGTTTTTCCGGTGCAGGCGCTTTTTCGGACGGAAAGCTGAGCCTTTCCTGTGAAGTGGGCGGAGAGCTTCCGGCGCTGATCGGGGAAGAGTTTGCACAGGAGCTGATCGACTACACAGACAGAATCTATCTGGAGTTCGGGGCAGATGAGCATGTGGAAGGCATCTATGAAGGAGAGGAGATCAACGAGATCCGCAGGCGTGCCATCCGGGCAGGGCTGCGTCTGGTCAACTGTCCGATCCGCCATCTGGGAACAGAGAAGGCGCAGAAACTCTATCTGAACATTCAGAATGATCTGGCAGACAAAGGTGTTGAGATGCTGTTCGGAACAGAGTGTGAGAATATCATTCTGGAA
>ERZ778516.1850-NODE-1850-length-15248-cov-5.307839_pt1 | contig 15248 bp, 12 predicted proteins | sample MGYA00510342_ERZ778516 | MGnify/ENA primary metagenome ERZ778516 (study PRJEB29527, sample SAMN07138961) | mouse gut metagenome | material: feces | host: mouse | place: China:Nanjing | collected 2016-01-25 ...
GGAAGAAGCATAGATTTTGTGTAGGCCATTAACAAAAGGCTTACAATTACAACTATCATAAGTGCATTAAGCACTTTACTTCTAAAAAATGCGTGTAGCCTGTGATGGATTATATCTTGCTGCATAGCGCAAAGTTATGAAAAATGAGCGACAAATCCAATACGGACTTGGTGCTTAAAATCTGCTTATGAGAAAATTTATATCTCAGTGTGGCGTTTTCGGCGCCAGATGTAGAGGATATGGCCGCCACAATTAGAATGAAGGCGGTGGTGCCTCCGTAGAAAAGACACATTCTATAACGTAGTGCGGTGTATATTGCCGAAAATGAGTAACTTTGCGCATGGTGCACAGTCGAATATATATATTTAGTTGCCTGACGGCTATTATAATGTTACCTCTTTTGCTCTCGGCAAAGAGTGTAAAAATCCGTATAATAGATAACGTTGGTAATCAGCCGATATTCGGATGCCCCGTCGTTTTACAGAATAGTGTCGATACAAAGTACATCGGGGTTACCGATATATACGGAGGAATCACGTTAGATGTTACAGACAGTGGTATGTCTGTTGAATTGAGGCCTCTTGGCTATAATCGAGCCGTAATCAATGCAGTAAACGATACGACTGTATTTTTAGATTTAGACGAGGAATTATTTCAAAATCCTCTTTGGGTAGTTAATGGAATAGTTGTTGCTGTCAATTATATTCACATATGGAACCCCGGTATTTCGGCTTGGGCCTATTATCCCGGTGTTTGTCAGATCACAACCAACCGCTGCAAATAGGGATAATTGTAGATGGCATATTGAAAAAGACTGTAAAACATACGCCCGAAGTTTTAATAAATTATGCGCATCGAAAAAGGTTTGCGTCAAAAAAATTAAAAATTGATGAAGATGATATTGTTTCGGCAGTCGCTGTGAATACTTCGGATATACCTGCGTGTGATACAGATGTGGATAAATTTTTATTGATAACCACGACAACGCAATATCGACATATATTTAAAACGGATTTCAAGCCCTATCAATTTGATAACGGCGATGATTATGTACGGTGGGAAAGATATAGAATTGTTGATAATGAGGGGAAAATCGGTTATGCAAATTCGCAAGGATATATAGTAATTGAACCGAAATATGCTTTTGGATTTCCGTTTGAAGATGGGAAGGCAAAAGTAACCGACACAGGGCAAATGAAAGGGTTAGAGGGCGGTAATGGCGAATATCATTACTGGGATAGCAAAGATTGGTATTATATAGACCCAATGGGTAATCGAATAGCTAAAAACGAAGCGGTGCAATGAAAAAGTGGCAGAAGATACTGGGTTGTTTTGTGTTTTGCGGTCTTATCGGGGTTGAAATTTTATTATACTCTTGGGCTGTGGTAGACTGGGAGCCTACGCCGTTTTACAAGTGCATAGCATTGTTAGCCAACGCTATGTGGCTCAATTTGGCATTGGCTTTATTTCTATTTATCTGCTTATGGCGTAAGGAAGAAACTAATAAAAGCCTCTCCGTCATTGATAGATTGACACTGGAATTAAGGCGTTTGGGTATAAATAGTAGCGAGTATGCTTTTAATGATATAAGCAAAACGGATTGTATGGTCCTATATAACAGCGGTGTAAACTACCGAATAATATATGTAGATGATAGGGGTATTCAAAAAATAATTGCATCATTTTCAACTGAAGAAAAGGCGTGTGATTATGTTTTAGATTATTTCAAGAAATCGGTGCAAGTAAGGAAGAAATATCATCTATCTAATTAGCAACTGGCAGAATGATTGGTCGTTAAGGGCGTCGGCAAAGGACTCTTTCAGATTCATCACGGAGGCATAGTATTTGGGTGAGAACCATTTGCGGCGTTGGTGCACTTTGTCGTGGCCTATGCCGAGCAGTGATTTTTCAGCGGAGTACGGTGTATATCGCCGAAAATGAGTAACTTTGCCTATGACATACAGCCATATCTCAAGCAATGGCAAAAATCTCAGTACAAGATACCAAAGTTAATGTTATAAAAGTAGATGGCGAGGATTATATCTGCCTGACGGATATGTTACGCGCCAAAGATGGGGATTTTTTCATAACTGACTGGCTGCGAAGTCGTAATACGCTTGAATACATAGGTATATGGGAGAAAGTGTATAATCCTATTTATCTGCCTATGTAAGAGAGGGGGTAAGAAATGACGAAGACTGATAAGAGATTTTGGATATTGCTCATCCCTATAATTATAATATCCTGTAATAGTAACCCTAAGGAAGCAGATACAAAATCTGCAAATGACTTTCAGAGAGTCGATAACTTTATGCTGCTAAAGGCAGAGAACCAATCAGTTGATGATGTCACAGATGAGATAACGGTTGATACAATCATCAACGGATGGCATATACGATTCAAGCAGCTTCCCAATGAAAGAGTGATTAGCAGACATTTTGATTATGCCGATAACTCGTTGTTTGTAGATTTAGAGTATAACGGATTTAAAATAGTCGATTGTAAAGAGTTTCGTTCAGAAAACTTTATACCTGAAAATGACACCATCACGGCATATCAATTATACGGCTCAAGCATATCGCAAGTTGAGGATTCTGTGATTACATTATCGTTTGTCTGTTGTATTCCGGATACAGATATTGGTTATGATGTATCCTTAAAATTTGACACACAAGGAACGTATTCATATAAAGTTACAGACACAATTGATTTTTATTCAGAGGAATGAATAAGTTGCGATGATTGATCGTTTAATCGAAAGCGTAACGGAGTTGTGCGTCAGAAAACTCATGCCAGACCTACGGCACGGCGAGGTCGATATGTAAAGCGAGGCGGGTTGGATATTTTATTCATTCTCTGCCTCTTATAAATATGCGGCCTGGCTCAGTAAACCTAATTGGCAGCAAATATGTGAGAGGGCATTTTTTAGGAGTGAAATATTTTACCCTGAATTTAGGCAAGGCTTTTACAAGTCTTAAAGCCTCGGCATTGGCAGCATCGTTTTTGCTTGGTCTTATAATTTGGGGGTCAGTTACAGTGCCGTCGGGTTGAACATTGAATTCAACTACGACTCTTTCGTTACCCTTATATCCTTTCGGAATTTGAATATTGGTGTCAAGCCATTCTTTGAATTTGCCGTTACCTCCGGGAAACTCGCATATGGGGTCAAGGTTAATAAGGAATTTACGCGTTTCTGCTTTTATTTGGTCAAGATACTCGGGCGATATGGTAAAGAATATGGCGCGATTACCGTATTTATCATCTTTAACCTCCATCTTTTGGATTGAATCGGTACTAACGATGTCAATAGAAAGAGCAATCCACTCGTCGTTGAAGTAATAGAACACGGTGTTGGTTTCCTTTTCGGTAAGAGGGAACTGAAATTCTCGTATAGCACTGTCGTTTATGCAGCAGTTCTGTGCAAACGCCATGCACGACTGAACGAGGAAGAAAGAAACGATTAAAAGATTTTTCATATTCTTTTGAGCCAATAATGCAATGGTAAGCGGTAGCCTGTTGCGATAAAGTTAATGATAATATCCGATAAAACGAGCGTTTTATGCTGAAAAACATAACGATACTCCTTCGACGGCGACGTTAGGAATGTTAGCGCCAATAAGCTATGAGGCTTTGGGGTTTGTTGAAATAAACTTTATTGTCTGACATATGTAATTTTTTGAATAAACTTGCGTCCAATAAGAAAAACCTTCAAATACAAATCACCATGCGTGAACATTGGTATGTTTATATAATAATTGCGGCAGTTGCAGCCATATTGTATTGGGCTTGCAACAAATTGCAAATTCTAAAGTCGAAGGCCTTACGGATATTCATAGTTATTCTCGTCGCTTCCGTTATCTGTTGGATTATTTACGACCTTTTCATCGGACCGAAATAAAGTATGATATTTGCGTCCTGATAGCCAATTAGCATATGGCTTAAAAAAATATGTAAAAATAGTTGGGCGGATTATCTGTAATTCAAAAATTATTCTTAACTTTGCACTCGCTAAAGCAAAGGAGCGATGCTCGAGTGGCTGAAGAGGCACGCCTGGAAAGCGTGTATACGCCAAAAGCGTATCGGGGGTTCGAATCCCCCTCACTCCGCTAAGTAACACGTTATAAATCAGCACGATTTAAGCGTGTTACTTTTGTTTTTAGCCTCGACAAGTGACTTAAAAAAAAGCCTTCCGATACCGAAAGTTGACGGAAATTGCCGAAGTTTACCGAGGTTTACTTGCGCATCACTTGCGCAAGTTGCGCAAGTAGATGTTGCAAGTCCTATTCCAGAGCGGTATCGTAGGAAAATTTTTAAGCCTATGGCAACAACAAAATTTTACCTCGACTGCCGTCGAGCCTCGGAGAAGACCCACAATCTCCGCATCAACATCTGCCAGCACACAAAAACTGCGGCCTACCCTCTCGGGATAAAACTCGAAAGGCACCAGTGGGAACCCAAAACACTCTCGATAATCAATCACCCCGAGGCGAAGTTTTGGAATAACTACATCAACAAGCGTAAGGTCGAGATTGACACTCTTATTCTAAAATTAGAGGACGAGGACGCGCAAAAATTGGCGGCGATGTCTGCAACGGAGATACGCGACTATTTAGTAAGCAAACTTTCTCCGGCAGACACTCCAAAGAAAGTGCAGAAGCCGAAAGAAGACCCGAACACATTCTTAAAGTGGTTTGACCGCTTCACAGCCCGAAAGTCGGGTCGCACTAACGACATCTATACCGCCACGCGCAATCGCCTTGTAGCTTGGCTCGGAGAAGAAAAACTCGGCAAAGTCAAATTCGAGGACATCAAGATTTCGTGGTTGGAGGACTTCGAGGATTTTCTCTCGCAGACAGCCGGAGTTAACGCCAACGCCATACACTTCCGCAATATCCGTGCCGTTGTAAACTACGCTATCGACAACGAGGTAACAAGCTACTACGCATTTCGCCGCTTCAAAATCAAGTCCGAGAAAACACGCAAGCGCAATTTCGACATCGACACTCTGCGCCGTATCTTCAAGCACACCTGCGATGAAGAGTGGCAGCAAAAATACCTTGACTTCTTCAAGCTCTCCTTTATGCTAATCGGTATAAATGTTGTTGACCTCTGCGGCTTGAAGAAGATTACACAGGGGCGTGTCGAATACCTCCGCGCAAAAACACATCGACCCTACTCTATTAAGGTGGAGAAAGAGGCACGGGAGATAATCGACCGTTACGCCGGAAAGGAGTTGCTTGTCAACTTCTGCGAGAGCTATGCAAACTACCGCCATTTCTACAACAATCTATGCAAGGGATTGAAAGAAATAAAAGGTCAGCTCGAACTCGAAGAACTCACAACTTATTGGGCGCGGCACTCCTGGGCTACAATAGCCCGTAAGTTGGGAGTAAGCAAAGATACAATCGCTCTCGCCCTCGGTCACGGAAGCCACGATGTGACCGACATTTATATCGAATACGATATGAAAGAGGTCGATGAGGCTAACCGCAAAGTCCTCGATTACGTCCTCTACGGAGGCGTAAAAAGCGAGGCTCCGGCAAAGAAAAAGCGTGGCCGTCCGAGGAAGAACGCCACGCCGGAGGTTGAGGCGGAGGTTGCCGCTTAATCCTTGACGGGGTAGAAGATGCCTTTGAGTAACTGCGACATTCCATTTTCGGTGAACGTCGCGGTTATTTTTTCGCAGATGTAGCGTTTGCCCCGGATAAGGAACAGGGAGCGCACATCGGGGATTGTATTGGCGAGGAACTTAAAGGTAGTCTTCATCTTCGGCTCGACGGTGTGGAACACTTTGCTGCGGCGTGTGAGGCGGTTGTTGATGCGCAGGGAGAAGTGGACGTATGCAAAGTTGCTCCAATCGTCGGCTATGGCTATGTCCTCGACATTCGGGTAAGGGAGGTGATTGCCGACAAAGTGATTGGCGCCGTCGTACCAGCCCACATATATGCGGTCGTAATATTCCGATTTCTTCTCTTTCTCACCTGCGGCGAGTGTCGAGTCGGAGATTGTTTTGAGAAAGGGGTGGTCGCTGTCGTCCTCGCTCGTCGTGTCGGTGTCCTCGTCGTAGCCGGAGAAAGAGAGGAACAGCACACGTCCATACTTTTCCTCGGTATCGTCTATCCACGCCGGAACAAACTCTATTTCCTCGCTGTCGGCATCTTCTTCGTCATTGACTATGCGCCCACCAAACAGATTTACAGGTTGCAGACGGCAGGTATAGAGGTAATAAATCCGTATCAGCCCCGGGGAAAAGTCAATCTTCCGCTCGCGGCTAATGGTGCGTATCAGGAAGTAGGCGTCGCAGTCCTCGGCATATAGCAGCTTGTCGATTTGGGCGTTGCGTCCGCGCTGCCCTCTCCAAGTGCGGTAACCGCGATTGGCGGCAAGCAGCTCCGACATTGTCTTGTAGCGCACCACACGGTTCTGCCACCCCTCGATAAACCAGTCGCAGCTGTAATACTTCCACATTTCGTGGTCGCAGTCCTTATAGACAAGGTTCTTCGCCTCGGAGTAGTCGCAGTCCTCTTCCTCGACCTTTACCTCGGTGGAGTGTTCCTCCACCACGTCGGCGATGCAGACTGTCGGCTTGTCTGCAAGCACCTCGTGTGTAAAGGCGAAAGTGATGCGCTTGCCTCGGTGGTCGAAGTCGAACTCGCCCCCTAAAAACAGCTCCAACTTCTCGAAATATTCCTCGACCGTCCAATGCGGCAGGGCGTTTGCGAAGCCCGGCATATACCACGCATGAGGGAGAGCATTGCAGATAAGGAGGTATTTGTATTCCTCGTGTTCCTCCCATTTCGAGAAGTCGGGCGTGTAGCCCACGGCCTCGCAGATTTTCCGTGTGATGTGCAGCAGATAGGGTTGCCACGACAGCCCCGTGGTCTTCTCGCTGTTCCATTCAAAGTGCCCTCTCCCCTGCGCGGCATCATCTACGACATATTCGGCGAGATTTTGGATATTGCCGGAATAGTCGTTGACCCACGGCAGGGCCACGCATCGGTCGGAGTTTGAGGCCGGGTGCCAGGCGTTGGAGGGCGTTATCTGCGAAGTCGAGGTTGTCGGGGGTGCGCCGAGGTCGAGTTCGTTTATATACACCTTGTCGAAAGTCTTGTCGAAGTTCTGCTCGGAGCGCCCCTCCAAGAATTGCGTCTTGACCTCGGCCTCGGATATTTCGGTAATGGTGATAGAGCCGAACTTGTAGAAGCCGCGGTCGCGTATCTCGCAGTCGAAAATCACCTTTTGTGCCGCCACATCGGCACGGTTGATATGGCCGAAGATAGCAATATTCTCCGGGCAGTCTTTGAGCGGAAAGGTGATTGTCAGCGTGTAGCCGTCGCTGCCGCTGAACATACGGTTTTCGGAAACATACTCAAACGAAGTGCCTTTTTTCAAGGCAGCGAGCCTGTTGTTGACGTAGATTTGCATAAAATAAGCACCTTTACAGTGGTGTCTGCAAAGGTGCTATTTTATGAGCGTTTTGAAAAAGACGGTTAGTTAAGACGTGACATCGCATCGAATTGAGCCGCAGTAACTTCCTTTTCTTTTTGTTGAACCAAGTTTTGGATATCTTTTGGCACTTTATCAATCGAGCATAAAGAGTCATACTCTTGGATTAGCTCGCTACTCTTGAAGTCGGAAAACTTCTCCGAGGTTGCATTGAAGTTTTCAACATTTTGGGCAGCATTAAATTCCGACATAATAATGTCGTATTTTGAAATCACTGACTTGTAGATTTTTTCATCGCTACTTTCGCAAGAGCAAAGTATTATAGCGATAACCGAACAAAGGGAGATGAGTAATTTTTTCATACACTTGGGTTTTACGCTGCAAAATTACAAATTATTTTCGAGATTTGGGTGATTTGTTCTTCATCAGTCGGTCGTATTCCTCCTGTGCCTTTTGTATGCCGTGATCGCCGCTTACGGTGTTCACGGTCACAAAAGGTTCGTTGAGCCGGGCGTCGAGGCGGTCGAGCACGGCCACCATTCTGCCGTCGCTCGCCGGGGCTTCCTGCGTGTAGGTGTTGTTCACTATGGTTTGGGGTGCTGACTGCTGCGCGGCGATAACCGCCGGTGCGGTTATTGTCCTCGACACATCGGCAGCTGTGATAGAGCCGATGGTGTTGGTACGCTGCGCATAGTCCAGAGCCTCCAACAAAGGGCGGGTCCGGGGATTATTGACAAGTCGCTGCGAGGCGACCCATTCCCCTTTGTGAACGACACCTGCTTCCTCGTACTTGCCTCCGGGAGGTGTGAAGCCACCCTCGGCATATCCCTGCGCCTCCGACGCCTGTTGCTGCTTCTTGATAGTGGCGATTTGGATAGCACCTGCGGCCACGGCCATAGCCGCCGCGATAGGTGCGAGGATATAGCCGATTACGGGCACCTGCGCCGCCGAGCCGTAGGCGTTCAGGGCGTTGGTGGCAGTCTGCGCCACGGCCTGTATCACCTGCATTGCGAACTGCTTGCGCGATGCGTCGGACTTAATCTTGGCTATCTCCTTTTCCTTGTCTTTCTCGGCTTTCTTGACCTTATAGGAGTTGCCCTCCGCAAGCTCAATCTCGCGGTCGTACTTCTTTTCAGCCTTTGCGACTTCAAGGTCGGCCTCGGCTTGCATATACTCCGACATCTGCTGCATACCTGCGGCCATAACAGCGAACACCGATTGGGCGAGAGCGGCAAGGCGCGTGGCCCAGTTGCCGCCGTCTTCCTCGGTGGCATCAAAGAAATTCTTCCACGCCTCGTAAATGTCGAGAAGTTGGTTTGTCTGCGTCGAGCCGAACTTGCGCACGGCATCGAGCGACTTCTTGTTGTATGCCCTCTCGATGCGCTCCTTTGCGTCCTCGTACTGCTTCTTGTCGAGTATGCCCTGGTCGTAGAGCGACTTCACCACATCGAGGTCGCGCTTCATCGCCACGGCCTGACGGTCGGCAGATCCCTCCGAGGGCTTTGCCGACTCCGGCAGGTATTCCCCGGCATACTTCTTTTTCAAGTCGCGCTGCGCTTGCAGATATTCCTTATAGGAGATAAGCCCACGGTCGTATGCTTCGAGCAACAAGTCCATTTCAAGGGCATAGCGTTGCCCGGCCTCGCGGTATTCATACTGCTTGCGCCATTCGGCCACACGCTGGGCGAGCAATTTCTGACGGCGCAACTGCTCCGCAGCCTCGGCCTGTTCAATCTGCACCTTGTAGCTGTGCCATTCCTCCGAAGCCTCGTTATAGGCGGCTTGCATCTGTTTGAGGTACTTAATGCGTATATCGAAAAGCCGCTGCTGCAAGGCTTCCTCCTTTTGGTACAGCTCACTGCCGGGCGTGTAAAAATCCATTTGCGCGTCCGTTTCCTCGGTCTGCTGCATACGCTTTGCCTCGTCGACTTTGAGGGCTGCGTTGCGTTTGAGCCAAGCGGCCTGCATTTCCTCTTTCTTTTTGAGCAGTTCCTGATAGTCCTCGTCCTCGGTGAGGTTGAAGCGTTTATAGACAGCCTCACGGTCTTCGTAATACTTGACTTCGAGATTGTATTTGTCGAGAAGGAATTGCGACCACGGCTTCAACCCTGCGGAATAGTCGGAGATATTCTGCGCCGCAGCCGCCTCCCAGTCGCCCTTGGTGTCGTTGAGGGCATCGCGGAAGTCCTTACGGGCCTTGACCTGCGCCCTGCGCTCGGCGGCTTCCCTCGCCTTTCGGTCTTTCTCCGACTCGTAGGGGGTGAAGTCGTCGAGGTTGAAGTCGGGATTACCGCCCACGACCTCCGGCGTCGGGCTTTCGAGTACCGACAGCCGGGCCCGTGCCTCGTCGAGGAAGTCGCGCAGCTCCGCAGCCGACACATCGCGCACCGTGGGGTTAGGCTCGTTCAGTCCAAGTATGATGCGCCCTCCGCGGTTTGCATCGACATTCGCCTCGTTGTCACGGATAAAGCGGCGCAGTTCCGCCTCGGTATATGTGGCGAGCGGATTGCCGTTGCGCTCTATATCCTTGATTTCCTCCATAGTGACATTATACTCGGTCTGCCCGGCTATCATTTCATTCACGATGTTCACCGGGTGCGTCGCCATACCTTTCTGCTGCCAGGTGTTGCCCTTGATTGCTTGCAGCTCGTTCACAAGGTCTTGCGAGAGCGTGCCCGTGGTCTGCAACTGATACACCACCTGATTTGTGATGCGGACGGCGTCGCGCAGGGATTTGCCCTCGTCGATAAGCGACTCCTGCAACTTCTTCGCCCATTCCTTGAAAGAGTCGCGGTAAGTTTCGTCGGCGGTTTCACGGGCAACCTGTATCGACCGCTCCCGGGCGGCGATACGGGCAGCGGCGGCGAGGCGTTTGTACGCCTCGGCAAGGTTCGTGATTTCTCCGCGCTCGTCGATAAGCCCTTTGAGATATTTGCCGTACTGCTTGATGATTTCGTCCTTGACCTCCTTGTATGCCTTTGTGCCTTTCTTGGCCGCTTCGAGCCGCCCCATGAGCGTGTCTATGGTCTTCATTTCCTTGTGCAGTTCCTCCGAGAAATTGGCGGCGGTGTTCCTGGCCTCGCGCATCTTCTTTGTATATTCCGAAGTGCGGTCGCACAGCGCCTTGATTGCGATTGCGACAGCGGCGAGCACCGAAAGGATCAGCCCGAAAGGGTTGGCCTTTACCACGGTGTTGAGTATGCGCATGGCGTGTGTGGCCGCGCCCACGCCCTGCGTGAAAGCGATAACGGCGATGCGCCCGAGGATAATTGCCGTGCGGTATGCCACCATAGCGGCCTTGCCGACAGCGACAACGGCGTTCCACGCCACGGTGGCCGTCTTGACAAGCACAATCCACCCGTAATAGGCGCCGATGACGGTAACGACATTGGCGATAGCCTTGCGGTGTGCGATGATGAACGACACAAGGGTGTTGAGCACACGGAGGAACACCGACGATGAAGTATATATGTGCTTCATCAGCGGATAGAGCTTTTCTCCGAGTTCGATTGCAAGCTCCGACACACGCTTACGCGCCTTGTCGATAGATGCTTGCACGGTGTTGTTGAAAATGGCGTACTCGTTGGAGGCCGATGTGCCCTCGCGGAACGCTTCGGCAGCCTCGCCCATTTGCCAACGGAGGAAGTCGAGGTGGGAGGAAAGGTTGGAGAGCACCGACGACACACGGGCGCCGTCGAGGCCGAGGTCTTGGAACAGCGGCGACAGGACGGCCAGAGCCTTGTCCTCGCCCAGTTTGCCGAGGGCTTCGAGGAACATCATCACGCCCTGCGTGGTGCTTTTATTGAGCGTTTCAATAAAAGTGTTCGTTTCCAGCCCTACCTTTTTCGCCATTTCGGCAGGTTTCTTGAACAGCTCCATAATGGTACGCTGCAAAGCCGTGGCCGACATTTCCACCTTTTGGCCGTGCGCGTCGAGCGTTGCGGCAAAAGCCATAATCTCGGGGATAGTCATTTTGGCGGTCGAGCCGATGCCGGCCATACGCTGCGCGAACTCCACGATAAAAGGCTTGGCGGCGGTGCAGTTCTGCGAGAGGTGGTTGACCGTCGAGCCGATTTTGAGCATCGAGTCACGCACTCCATACATCTGCTCCATACCGAAGATGTTAGACAGCTTGGCAATGGTCTGCGTGGCCCCCTCTCCGAGGTCGACGAGCGCCACGTTGATAATCGACGCGGCCTCGACATACTCGCGGACGGAGGCGACAGTATTGTAGCCGAGTCGTCCGCCTTCCTGGGCGAGCAGGTTCAGCTGCTCACGGGCAAGACGGGTGTCCATGCCCTTGAAGATCTCGTTGAGTTCTTCAACCTCGGCGGCAGTCATACGGGTGTACTTTATGGTGTTAGCCATAGTTTCCTCGATGTCCGAATACGACTGCACCGCCTTACGTCCGGCCATAATAAGCCCCGTGACGGCGGCGGCTACGGCCATTATGACAGTCTGCGCCGAGTTGAGCCACCCATTGAAGCGTTGCCAAAGGGTCTTTTGCGTGGCGAGAGTGGCGTTTACCTTTTGGAGTTCCGCTTTGAGCATACGGATTTTAGCGACGTGCGCATCCCAAGCGGCGGTGCCTCGCTGCAATCCGTTTAGTTGCTGTTGGAGTTGGCGCAGGGCTGTGTTGAGCTGCTTTGGCGTTGCCTTGTTGAGCCGCAGAAGCACCTGCTCGGCAGTCGAGGCGGTGCCTTTCAACTGCTCCATAGCCTTACGGGTGGAGTTCAGCTCGCGCTGCAACTTCTTCATCGTGGCCTTGTCACCTGCGACGGCTGCTTTCGCTATCCCGTTTTCCAGACGCTTTGCGTCCTTTTCGAGTTGGGATAGCATCTTTTGAGCCTGTTTGCCGTTGACGGTGAGTATTACGTTGGCGGAGGTGGAATAATTTGCCATTTGAAAACTGAAATTGGGAGTTGTACCTGCAAATTTCAGCCGTCTTTATCGAGGGCGAAAAGACGGTAAAAGGCTTATATTCCGCTGAAAAAGGGAGAGGTGTCGGAGTAGGAACGCCCTCTGACGGAAGGGTGCCGGGAGGGAAAATCCCGGCTTGCACTCTCAATGGGCGGCGGTGCCGGTCGGGTCCCGTTGAGAGTGCCTTAAAGAGTTGACATTTAGGCAACTCGACCGCAATTTCAGGGGTCACGCTGCAAACTTTTTCCAGTTTGTAGTGGGTTGAAATTGCTAACGAGTGAAGAATGAGCGAGTTGGGGGTTACGGGGGCTTGCCCCCGTAGTGGCATCGCACACCCCCCACCGCCCTGCCGCTACTTTTCGGCTCGCCCGTGCCGCTCCGTGCGGAATATGCAGAGCCGCCCCCACGGATTGAGGGCATCGGGCGGTCAATGGCTTGCGTGTGTGTCAAAATCCGCAGGGTGGATTTTGATGCACTCGCAAGCAACCGCTCTCCCTCGGCGCGGATTTATCAAGGCGAGGGGTGTAATGACGGCGATGTGCGGTGAGGACGATGCGGCGCGACACGGAGGTGCAGGGTCAAAGGAGCGGAGGGAACTCGGCGTGGTCAGTCGAAGTAGCCGCGCTCCCCCCGACGCAGGAGAACACTTTTCGACGCGGCGCAGGGCACCGAGCACGGGGCGATATGTGTGTGGGGGTGGCGTGGCGTTCACCTCGACCGACAAAACGCGGAGCGAGCGCAGAGGTTGACACTGGGCCATAGTGGAGTCTGTGCATCGGCTGTCCGCACATCGGGGCTTGGGGTGGGGTCGCGTCGCAGACGATGTTCGGGAACCGGGAATTGGGGATTGGGAATTGGTGCGCCTGTTCCAAATCCCAAATTCCTAATTCCTTGATTGGGTGGGTGGAGCGTGGCGTTTGTGCGGCTGCTGCGCCGGGCGGAGTTCGGAGAGCCACGGCTCGGCATCGGCGGCTCGGAACAGCAAGGGGTGGTTGCCGGTCAATGCGTGACGCAGACGCGCACGCCACCGCGAGGCAAGGAGCGGTGGCGTGAGGGAAGCGGCGGCGTTTCGGATTGAGAAGTTTGTCGTGGCCGTCGCAGATCCGCAACTCCCGACAACCGACGGCTCTGCCGGAGGTGTCGGGGCAAAGTTGCGGTCAAGAGGGAGGCGGCAATCTTCGTGCCGGCAACCGCCCCAGTTGCTATTCATAAGCGCAACTTGTGGAGCCTATGAACAGCGATGCTCGGAGTTGACGATGTCCTGGGCTGTGGCTTGGAGAATGGAGAACGTGCGGTGCGATGCCGGGGCGCGCCACGCTCCGGGTGGGTCAATGATGCCTCCCCCTACATCGGCCCCCTGCGGCGTTCAATCCTCTCTGCCCTGCAAGGGCGTTGCTCCGTGTGTCCGTCAGTCCGCTTTGGGTGGGGAGGAAGGTGGCGTGGCGGCTGCTGTGCCAATGAGGGAGGGAGCGCGGCGGATAGACCTTCGGGAAGCCGGAAAACAAGCAAGGTGGCGGACGGTTGTAGCGAGCATCGCCACAGCCGAGAAAGTTTTTGAAAGGAGGTGCGGACATCGCGCCCGACACCGTGAGTTTAGGAGCGGTGGCGTGATGGAAGCGAGGTCAAGCCGGAGAGATAAATCTTTCGTTCCGCCAACCGCAGCGGTCGCAGTTTACAGGGAGGTACGACCCGTGAACTGCGATGTTCGGGCTTTCAAAGGTCATATACGCAAGCGAGTGAGTGAAGCCGGTTCATAAGTAGCCGCCGCGCCACCTGACGGGTCGGGGTCAATAAGGACGGGCACGATAAACAAAACGAGCCACCCTCACGGGCAACTCGCTTGCTATCTATGAAAAAACTTACTCTTGGGGTATGGGGATTAGCGTTTTCGGAGGAAAAGCCATATCAGGACGGCTGCGGCCAGGAGGGCTGCTACGGATATTATCGTGCCGTCGGGCGGATTGTATAGGCGTGTGGTGGCGGTGTGCTCGGTTGATGCCTCAACTGCCGCTTGCCTGTATCTTACCGTATCGAGGGTGTTGTAGGCTTCAACGCTATCCCGATGCTCACGCCGCCGGTCTATCACACGCCCTTTTATGGCTTTGAGGCGGATAATCTCGGGTGCCTCGGCGTATTGACCGGGTCGCTCGATTTCGATTTTCAGGGTGTCGAAGCTAAAATCGAAATGTCTTATGGCGGAGTCTATCACCGCTGTTGTGCGGTGATGCTCACTGTGCGCGAGCGAGTCGGTGGCGAGCGATTTATCAGTGACGATGTTTTTGTTGGTCTTACAGCCGCAAAGTATGAGGAATGGGAACAGGTAAATGGGAATTGACCGCAGCCAATCAATCCTCAATCTCCAATTACCGTTTGCCTTTATAGTGCGCATAGGTCGGGGTCGTTTTTTACGATGAATGAGGGGCAAGCCTTGTTTGCGAACTCGTTGTGCCCGTGGAGGGTGGCCGAGGGATAGCGGCTTTTCAGCTCTTTGCAGAGCCTGATTATGGCGGCACGTTGCTCCGGGGTGCGTGTGTCCTTGCCTTGGTTGGCCCAGTTCTTGACGGTGCGCGGAGGGCAACCGCCGCAGTAGCACACTCCGATTGAGTGGGAGTTTTGGCCTGTGGTGTGCGCCCCGATTTTGGCCTCGTCGCGCCCTTTGTGGATTTTTCCGTCGCGTGTGATGTACCAGTGATAGCCGATGTCGGTAAATCCACGGGCGAGGTGCATCTGCCGGATTTGGTCGACGGAATAATCCTCACCCTCGGGGGTGGCCGAGCAATGGAGGATTATCTTGTCGATGCGGCGAGGGTTCGGTGATGAGCCGATCCCGAGCGCAGCCCAGGTCTTGGGGCCAACGATGCCGTCGGCGGCGAGGTTATGGG
>ERZ778516.1851-NODE-1851-length-15247-cov-5.377896_pt1 | contig 15247 bp, 15 predicted proteins | sample MGYA00510342_ERZ778516 | MGnify/ENA primary metagenome ERZ778516 (study PRJEB29527, sample SAMN07138961) | mouse gut metagenome | material: feces | host: mouse | place: China:Nanjing | collected 2016-01-25 ...
CCTGCAAGATTGGAGAAATAGACAAGCAAGATGTGTCACTTATTTTTCTACAGTTTCTTACCCCTCCCGCATAATATCTGCTATTACATTATCTAAATATTCCCAATGGTTCTCCCCGCTAAACTGTATTAAATAACGTCCCGTTCCACCCTCTACGTATTCCCATTCCTGCGTTTCTCCTAAGCGAAATGTTTGATACATAAAATAAATGTTATTATACTCTGCATCGAACTCGGCTGTATTAATATTCAACTCTCCATTTTCACGCAGAATATATTGTATACTCTCATATTTTGATTCATCTATCTTATGTTCTTCCGGAATCTTTGCAAGTGCTTCCACTTCTTCCTTTGTCACTTCCCTTGCCGGTATTTCCTTCCATTGTTCATGGTTAAATTCAAACGTATAAGGTTTCCATGAATGCCATATCATAAAATAATCCCCCTCAACCAATCCTGCACCAACATCAAGCAATCCATCATACGCGCTCTGTATAAAAATAACCTGTCCCTCGTCATTAATGCGCTTACGAATCCATGAATCAGAAATATAATAGACTTGATTATCCCTTACTGTTACCACATCTGTAACCCACGAATTTCCAATATCATGATTTATAAACAGATATATTTTACCATCTTGGCAAATATACTGTTGACTTGCATAATATGTTCTTGACCAATCTACGAATGCTGCGGAATAATTGCTGTCAACAAACCAAAGATTCCCCGTTATCATATGCAATGTAGGCTCTCCCCAATTATCCTTCCTTTTTCCAACAATCACAAACGCTTCCTCTTTACCATCCCCGTCATAATCCGCCTCATAAGTATGTGTTACAATATCTGAATTTGTAAAATCCTCTCCTGCTGCCCGCACCGCTTCCACAAACGGATTATCCGAGAACGACGGGCCGACTATCCCATACTGCTTTCCATCCTTATCTGCCAAAATATCATGTCTGGTAAAAAATTGAACACGTAACTTATTATCATTATGATCGATATAGAAATAATAATCTGGTGTCTGCTTCTCTTTTTTATAAATATAAAAATATTCAAAACTCCCCTGCGCATTATACTCATTTTCAAAAACAAGGCGCTCTTGTGCATCATAATGCCCTTGCACCAAAACGTTGCAAGTATTATATAAGTTATAACTACAATGATAATTGCGTTGTTTCAGCGAACCATTTTCACGGTATGTCCAATCCATTTCCACAATATCCGAACTGTTGCCCGACTTACCTGTATGGCTTATCCGCCTATGTGCCAAATAATGCTGTGGTCTGCCGCTTGATGTAGCGTTTAAATCCTCCTGCAAATATTCTATCACCATATCCGCCGCACCATTCCCGCCGTTTGGAGAAGAAAACGCATATGGATCACCATTTACCCTTTGGGGAAATGATGCTAGAAAATCCTTACTCATACGCAATTTGTACCAGCGAGTGCCTAAATTTGCCAATAACACCGACTCACGAACGTTTTTTTCTTGAGTGATAGGATAAAATTTATCGCTCGTGAGTATATCAACACCACTAAATAAAAATCCCTCTGCTGCCTTTTCTAATTGAAAAAATGGCTTTTTATCAGGATAATAACGCACACCACCACCCTCTCCATACCATTCATTATAATAAAGTTCCAGCAGCAGCGCACCGCTGTCTTCATCAAAATATTGAAAAAATGGTTCTTTATCGGCAAAACCAAAGTCCTCTAAAAAATCTTCAACGCACCGATATCCCAGCAATTTTGCGTCGTATCGGTTATCTGTAACCAGAAAATCCGCCGATTTCAAACAAATATTTTTCTGTGGCGGCAATACTACTAATTTTCTTAATGCTATTTCTCTATCCAATGAGGAATACGACTCCTTCATTTTCTGTGAAATTTCCTCTAGCTGCGAAGCAGACGCTGATAATATTCCCTTCTCACCGCTTGCATGAATATCAACAGAATACGCAGATACCTCCTTATTGCTTCGCCTGCCTTGGCTATAACTATCGCCATGGCTGCTTGCAAAATAATATCTACAATTGAACTGCAACGGCGCAATTGGAGTAATAAGCAGTGCTGCAATTAAATTTAACACAATAAAACAGGACTTTAATTTCCATAATATTATTTGTTTCAATGTTATGTTTTTCTTTTGGTCTTTCATGCGGATGATATTCCTTTCTAAATGGAACTTTTGTTATCCCATTTAGTATAGAATATTCATGCATCAAATTTGCATCATAATTGTATCATAGTTGCATCATTTTCTTATTCACACTCCGATTTTACCATTATTTTGCACCCGAAAGATATAATACCAATAAAGATAGCTGCCAAGGCTTCTTGTACAAAGATTATCCTGACAGCTTTTTAGATTTTATTATTCCTTATATAATATACTTAGATGGGCAATTGTTTTCGTTCATGAGTATAACAATATCATTATATTTCTACACTTCTTTACCGGCTTCGTTCTTTGTCCATGCTTGATAAAGAAACATACCACACATTGCCATCCCTGCCCCCGTCGGTAAGGCATTTAAGTCAACACCATTCATATTGCAGATAATATTAATTATCATATTAACAGCCGTTAACGCTGCCACTATCACAGTTCCTTTTAATAAATGTTTCATAATTTTATATTCTCCTTTTTCTTTTTCCTTTATAAATAACCAAGTTTGAAATCTGCTTATTTATAATCTTTATTTGTTCTATTTGTTTTATGTTCTTTACAAATATAATTATATCTACTTTTTTCTGGCTCTCACGATTATATATTCAAATCTCTGTTTTGCGTCATTTTCGATTTTAAAATTCCCTTAGATCGCATTTATGCATCGCAAACGTCAATATCTACTGTCCGTTTAAATTTTTTAAATCCTTTAATTATAACGAAATACTTCGCCGTAACAGCCTCCTTTTCAGCAACTGCCTAACTTTTTTTACTTTAATCCTTTCATCATGCGGGACGAGATCAGGCACTCATCACCATTGACCATATAAATCACGCGATGCTGAAAATCAATTTCCCTAATATTGTCCTTGTTCACCAAAAAGGAGCGATGACAGCGATAAAATCGCCCATCAACCTCTTTTTCAATCTCCTTTATTTTCCCTAAAAATTCCATCTGACGATTTTTACAGTGTAAAATAATCTTATGTACATTCGGAGATGTTTCAAAAAACAAAATATCGTCATAATCAACGGTAAATACCTTTTCATTTACTTTCACCGAAAAATTTGCGTGTACTTTATTATTAACAGACACAAATCTTTGATTCGCTTTAAGAATGCAATCATATACTCTTTTTCCCAATTCTTCCGGTGCATCCTTCAAAATAAAGTCCAACGCTTCCAATTTGTAAATAAATGTCATATAGCTCATTTCCGAATGTGTGGTTACAAAAATAATAAAACCTCTTGGATCATATTTCCTAATTTCTTGTGCCAGCGTCAAACCTGTCATATCTACCCCCAGAGCAATATCCAGAAAATAAATTCCAACATCTTGTGTTTCTTTGACTTTTTCGAGAATTTTAAACGGATCTGCTGAAACACAGCAAAGTTCCATATCCAGATCTTCCATAAGAACAATATTCTCAATCACTTTCTGCATTTTATCTCTTTCTGCTTCCATATCTTCACATATATATATTTTCAACATACTGCCTTTTCTCCTTTCCAATAAAGCGGCAACCCATTCCCTTTGGATTTGCCAAAAACTTTTCTATTTTGATATTATGCGAAATACCTGAAACTTGTCAAAAATAATTTCCCTTGCAATCCGATTGCTTAAACATTCCTTAAAACTTAATTATAAAATAAAAATCCCTGTTTTATCTTTTCTGTCGTAAACGTCTATTTTTGCATCATAAATGCTCTTTTTCTTGCCAATTGAACCACAATGAAGTATAATGAAAACGCTCTGGCAGTTTTGTGTGCCCCTTATCAAAGCAAATCACCAAAATCATACTGCCTTCAGGCACTTAAAAATAAAATCTTGCGCAAAATGGCAAAATTTTGCTTCTGGTATATCCAGTATCCGGGTTAGGAGTTTTTTATGATTGCACTATATATAACTGCTTCCATCGTTACTGCGCTAATGATGATTATTGATATTTTTATATTGGCTTATCCACATCTTCCCATAAAGAAATATCCCCTTTTCTATTTGTTATTTTTGGTGCTTTTTTTCACAATGGATTATTTTACCTTTTATCCGATGTTGTTTTTTATTCTGGCAGCAGCTTCGATCCTGTTAGTAAAATTTACTAAGCAATTATATTCTGTTTTTTATATTCCGCTTGGTTATATTGTAAACTGCATTGTAATCAATTTGTTGACGCTTGCTGCTAATATACTATGGAATCTCTCCGTTAAAGAATTTAATGCTGATAAATTTCTGATTGTTATATTTAGCATTTGTACAATTGTTGTTTCCTGCCCTATTATTTATCTGATCAGACAATTGTTTCAGAGATATCTTATCCATATTTTTGATAATATGAGCAAAAAACTGCTTACTTTCATTGTTTTAACCCTTCTACTTTGTGCTTATATGATTCTTACGCTGGCGTCCTTTTTTGACACCTTGGAAATTACACACAGAGAGTTTATTTTAATGGTTTCTTCAATTGTCCTTTATTTTTTGTTTACAATCAGTATGATTTTTATTGTATTGTATACAGCTAGGAAAAATTATGAAGCCCAGAAAAAAGTGGAGTATCTGGAAAACTTAAATGAATACACCAAAAACTTAGAAATGGTATATAATAATCTGCGCTCGTTCAAGCATGACTATATTAATATTATGGCTTCGCTTGCTGCCTATATTGATGAGAAAAAATATGATGAACTGGAAACCTTTTTCTATAATCATATTTTACCAATGCAGAATAATCTCACACAAAAAAATGCGTCATTAAACAACTTATTGCATATCCATATATTAGAATTGAAAAGTATTTTATATACAAAGCTGCTCTTGGCGGTCAATCAAAATATTGACGTGACGATTGATATTCCGGATGAAATTGACTCCATTCATATGGAATCCATTGATCTAATCAGAATGCTTGGAATTTATCTGGATAATGCTATCGAAGCGTGTCTGGAAACCGCTAATCCAATGATTCATTTTCATCTCGGTAAGATGAATCAGGATACTGTATTTATTATATCAAATACATTTATTGACAAAGGACTTTCTGTTACACAGATGTATAAGAAAGGCGTAACCACAAAAGGGGCTGGACACGGTATTGGGCTTTACAACGTGTCTGAACTATTAAACCGCTATAACAATATTTATCACGAAACTTTAATTCAGGATGGCTTGTTTATACAACAGGTTCAGATAACATAAAGGAGAAATTTAGTATGTATGGTGCAGTATTCGGTGATATTATTGGTTCCACTTATGAACTTCACAATGTAAAAACAGAAGACTTCCCGCTATTCCCTGCTGGAAGCGCCTTTACAGACGACACAGTTATGACCATAGCCATTACAGAAAAATTATTAACCCAAACACAAAGCAAACATTTTCTCTTTCTACCGCCACCAATCACTTCTGCCCAAAGTTACGCGCTCTGGTTCAAACAATACTATCGCCGTTACCCCAACGCTGGCTATGGGCAGATGTTTGCAAAATGGGCTTTATCAGAAAATCTTAACATTCAAAGGAGCTACGGAAACGGTGCTGCTATGCGTGTAAGCGCAATCGGCTGTGCTTTTGATTCACTTAGCGAAGTGCAAAACGAAGTCAAACAAAGCTGTCACTATACGCACCACCATCCCGAAGCAATCCGCGGCGCGCTGGCAGTTGCCACCACCATTTTTCTAGCACGCAAAGACTGTGACAAAGACGAAATCCAGCATTATCTTTCCAAGAAACTGCACTATAAACTCAGTGTGCCATTAGATCAGCTACGCGATACCTATGTATTTAACAGCCGTACTTCTTATTCTGTACCACCTGCAATCCAAGCCTTCTTAGAATCCAGTTCCTACGAAGATGCTATCCGCAAAGCCATTTCCATTGGCGGCGACAGTGATACTATTGCCTGCATTACAGGCGGCATTGCGCATGCTTATTATAAAAAAATACCCGATACCATTTATTCCCGCGCAATAACCTATCTTGACAGCGGACTTAAGGACACATTGCGGCGTTTTGAAGAACGTTTTCATATCCCCCAATAATACCATGCTTTATTTTCATCCGTCTGCTGTAAATATGCAATATCCTGACGGTATACTTCCGATTCTTTATCTGGATTAATCAAAGCCCTCGACCGCCGCACCATAACCTCGAGCCTTCTCCAGAAAGCATTGTCTTCCAGATAACTATACTGAATCGCTTCGCTTAAATCCGCAAATACCTGCTCCCATTGATACTGTTCTCTGTAAAGCTGCATATGTGCATACGCCCGTATGGTATATCCAAGATAAAGATGCTCCCCGCTTTTTATTACCTCCTCGGCGTATTGATATAGCCCTTGATAATCCAATTCCTTACACAACCGAAGCGCTTCCTCATTGTCCGTCGGGCCTAGGTAGGCAATTGTGTCCAAAGAAGTGTCTGGTCGTCTTACCGTTTTTCCCTCCTCCACATAAGGAAATATTTTATCCAGCCGAAAATGCTTTGTTTTCGCAGCTTCCAGCCACTGCTCCGTTTCTTCCCGTTTTTCCCACTGTACTTCGGAATATACCGGCTGCCGCACAATACAGTCAAGCAGTTCAGCCGCTTCTACCTTTTGATAGGAAAGTCCTCTTTCCTCCGCAAGGCGCACAAGCATATAGCCCCATTCATCTGTTACAATACTATACAACTCGTACCAACCGCGGATATAACGCACCCGCGCAAGCAATTCTTTGGTCAACGCCTTCCCATCCCCTTGCAGAACCGCAAGAATACCACTGTTTATATGCCCTTCTTTATCAGCTTCTGCATACTGCTCTGCGTCTGCCTTTCCGCACAGCAGTTTATAGAGATCTTTGCAGCTTTTATCATAAGAAAAATAATACAGCCGCGCAAGCAGTTCCTTAGCGCCTGATGCATACGCCCGCACCATTGCGCCTGAAATACTTGCCTCAAGATGCCGCTCATGATTAAAAGCTTCTCCATGCAGTGGATACCCATATTCAAAAAGTTCCAGCGAGTAAAGCGTTTCCAGCGCAGAGCGATACCAGCCTGCCAAAACCGTTTCCGCTTCCAGACACATTGTGCCTTCCCATTGCGCAGGATTTAATTCCTTCATTTTTTTCAATCGCTCGATATCATAATCATATCGCAGCGAAGTCCTGCGGATCAGCGGAAAGGTTTTCTTATCCGGCTTTTCCTTTTGTATCGGCGCACGGTGTTCCAGCAGTTCCTCTCCAATTAAAGAAGGGCGTGCACTCTGCTTTATCGTTTCAATACACGCCTTTTTCTCGCTTTTATCTACAGCAGATACTTCTTGAATCAACTGCGCAAGATACTGCTGCTCCTTTTTTGTTGCTTTCTCTAAATCAATATTGGGGCTAAATGCTGCAAACTGCTCTAAGATCTGCATCGGACGTTTTAAAAATGCGCCTGCTTTTTTACAATCCTTTTCATATACAATCCGAAAAAAGTCCTCCAAATCCTTTACAATCTGCAACGCCAGTTCTTCCCATTTATCCCGCGGTTCAAAGTAACTGCACTCGATTGTTAAAATATACTTATCATCCAAACGATACCCTGTCGCAGCTGCTTGATAGAGCCTGTCCATTGTCTTTTTTAAATGGCGCGACATATCAAACCGCCGATCTTTTGCCAGCCGCTCATATAAATCATATTCCTGATACATTCCCTGCAGTCCCACAAGCATATATTTCCAAAAAAGTGTTTTCTTAGGAAATCCACTCTGTAAATCCATTTTATACCTCCGTTAAAAAATATTGAAACGTGTATCCCAGCACCCGCAAAATCTCCTTCCCGTCTGAAAACGTTACAATCCCTGTTTCCTCTGGTTTTATCCGCACCTCCAAAAGATATTGCAGCAATTCTGCCACAAAACGGGGCTGGTTTAAATTAATCAATACAACTTCTCCCTCCCTAAACGCGCGAAGCCCTGTCTGAAACGGGCATTTTCCAATCTGCACGCTTTTACCGTTATCGTCCGGAATAAAATATAAAATTATCTTTAATTTCCGCTCCGGTGCCCGAAACACCAAATGCGATGGAAGCTGCCAATCATAATTATCCACCGAAAACCTCCATTCAAAAGTCTTTCCATTTACCGTAATTTTTCTAAAAAAAGCCAAAAACGCACCTCCTTTTATAGGTTTTCTTCACGCGTCAGCTATGCTGACAATCTTGCTTTGAATACCCATGTGCATAAAAAAGCTTATCTAATCCAATAATAGTAAGGGACGTCACATTAAGGCAAACGGATACAGGATAGTCTAACACGGTACGGATATTTCTACGATATCTTGTATACGGAAAGCTTATTGCGACAGTTTCAATAATACAACGCATTATTTGAACTACTGTAACAATTTAGCCTTGCTGAATTGTTAAACAGCAAGCCATGCAGAATCGCTTCGCGATGGCTTGATGCATCTCAACCATTATGTGTTCTTACGGACTTTACAGCGTAGTGCAAAGTCCTAGGCTGAACTGTTACGAACTACTACTAATACTATGCAAAATAGCAAGAAAAGAGGTAAACAGCAATGATTTTAAATGAAAAAGAAACTGCTGCAATCAAGGATTTGCAGACACAAGAGCAAAGCTGTATTGAGAAATACGGCAAATATTCCATGGAAGCGCATGATCCTGTTTTAAAGGATCTGTTCAAGACGCTGCAAAAGAAAGAACAGCAGCACTATGATTCCTTAAATCAAGTATTAAACGGCTCCGTTCCCTCCTGCAACTGCAATGACAGCGACGGAAAATCTTACAATCCAACTGCAACTTATAACAAAATGGCAAACTCTGCCGAAAAGAAATCTGACTGCTTCTTAGCAACCGACTGTATCAGCACCGAAAAATTAGTTTCTTCTGAATACAATACAGATGTATTCTGCTTTGGTGACTCGGATGTACGCAAGCTCCTTGCCGATATCCAAGTCGAGGAGCAAAATCACGCTGAAATGCTCTACAAATACAAGACAGTAAACAGTATGTCATAAAATATTCGTTCGCATTTTACTCTGCCATACCATAACCTTGCCACACGCATATTATACTGAAAAATCGGGGCTGCTTTTCCCAGCAAAGCAGTCCCGTTATACTAGTCTATTTCCATCTCCAAAACCGTGCCGGAAACAGCATCAATGGTAAAGCTGTACTCTTTTCCGCCAGCGTAAAATTCTATTTCATACTCTGCCCTTCCATCATCATAATCCAGTTCGGACTTCGTATAAACCACCTGATCTGCCGTAAACTTTGCATAATTCAAAGCAATCGACTTTGCCTCGTCAACAGAAATAGACGCCTGTGAGGACGTGCCGCCAGAAATCTGCTCCACTGACTCCTTTGACGACTTTAGCACCGTGCCATTTGCTGCACTAATTTCATACTCATATTTCGTAGAGCCTGCAACAAACTCAATTTCATATTCTGCCACGCCATCATCATAGTCTAATTGCGCCTTAGTAAAGGCTGCATCTGCGGATTCCACTCCCGCATTCTGCAGTGCAATACGCTTAGCCGCCTCCAAATCAATTTCATTTCCAGACGAATGCTGTCCTGCTGCATTTTGCTGCGTTCCAAGATCCTGTCCTGCCGCATTTTGCTGTGTTCCTGTTTCTTGTCCTACCGCATTTTGCTGTGTTCCAAGATCCTGTCCTGCCGCATTTTGCTGCGTTCCTGTTTCTTGTCCTACCGCATTTTGCTGCGTTCCTGTTTCCTGTCCTACTGTATTCGGCTGCGTTCCGATCTCTTGTTCTGTTTCATTCTGCTGTGTTCCTGCTGCCTGCTGATTATCTGCTGCACGTTCTGTGGACGGTGCCCCCGAGGCTTGATTTCCCTGTGCTCCATTTGCATTTGAAGCGGAACAGCCAGACAACGCCAGAATTAAAGCCAGACAACAAGCTGCACCGCAGCAATTCCTATGAAAATCCTTTTTGTGCATAAACAAATTTCCTTCCTCTAATCACTTAAACCTATTTAGAAACTGTTCTGTTCCTTACAACGTGAAACATCTTTATTATATACACCTTCTGCAAATCTCGTCAAGTATCCTGCCCGTCCTTTTTTCATCTTATTTATCTGCATAAAACACCCAACATTTTATTCCACTTACGCTCTTTTCTCACGATTCAGCACAATATACCCTGCCAACACACAGACAACGCCGATTGCCGCCAACACACAGATATCAATCACTGAAAACATTTCCTTAGCCAAAATCGGCAAAATCCGTCCAGATTCCTCTGGATACTTCATTGCCACTAATGATAAAAAATTATTTAAAAAATGTATCATCATTGACAAAAATATACTTTTTCCCCGCCATACAATATATGCTAAAAAAGCACCTAAACACGCCGTTGGCAGGAATTTCACAAGACTCATATGAAACAATCCAAATATCAGCGCCGATATCAATATCGCCCATTTTACTTGAATCCGTGAACGCAAACTCCCAAATATCAATCCGCGAAACAACAGTTCTTCACCCACTGCCGGCATAAGCGCAACTACAATTACCAGTACAATAAACGGCTGTTTCACAATCTCTGTAAAAGCGTCTGCCATATTCTGCGTACTTTCTTGAAACAGCGCAGTCATCAGCATACTTACCAGCATTATAATGCAAAATACCCCTGCGTACGTTATCAGTGTTCCGACTATATAGCGCAGTTTCGGTATCTCAATGCAAAACAGCGTTTTCTTATCTGATTTCATATACCAAACTACAAACAGCGGCGTCACCAATAGAAACAGTTGATTTACCACAAGGCTTGCAAAAAAATTACGCGCGCCAACCATATTTCCTATATAAATCATTCCCAAAAATACCACAGCAATACACATTAAAATATCGCCATTTGCCGGAATTGTCCCCTCACGGATATCCGAACGCTTCTGTAAAATTCGAAAACTGCGGAAGCCATCAGAAAACAATATATCTTCGCTGTCATACATCTTCGCAAGAATCCAAATTACAATAATACTGTATCCCATATTTACCAGAACCGTAATACCAGCAAGAATAATATCCATCTGCTGTGAAAATACTTGCTTTATCAAAAGAGAAACATTTACCAGCGGAACCAGCGCGAAGCGATAATTTAATTCGATTGATGGAACCATTCCTATCATAGATGCAAACATAATCACTAACATAACCGGCGTTATATAATTGTTTGCCTCCTTTGTACTTTTTGCAAATATACAGAAACACATACATAGAGCAGTTATCAGCATTGCTGTTGTAACGAGCGCCACCAACAACATAGGAATACTAGAAAGATATCCTGCCAATTGTACCTGCTCCATTCCGCCTGCAGATTCCTCCGGCATGCCCAGCAGCAAAAATGCCACAGCACCAGCAAGCGAAATCATTGAAACCACAGCCGTTACACACGCAAACAGCGTAACGGCAACATACTTACTCATAATCATCTGAAAATTTGTAACAGGAAGCGTCAGCAATGTTTCCAAAGTTCCACGCTCTTTCTCGCCGGTTGTAATATCCACTGCCGGATAAAATGCTCCCAGCACAATCATTGTAATCAACAACATTCCCATTGCGCCGCCAATACTCATTCCCACCGTTTCCGTAGCTGTTGCACTGTCAACCGCCTTAAATACAACAGGATAAAGGAAATCCTTGGACAGTCCCTCGCGTACCAGATTTGCCATCAGTAGTTCTTCACGATAGCGGTCTGCCAATTCCTCTAGCGCATCCGCAGTATACTCGGATTCTGTGTTTGCTGAGGTATAATCCACCGTTATATAGATCCCCTCCGCACGTTCCTCAAATCCAATCCACACGTCCGCCATATCCAATACTGTATTTTTATTTTCCGCAGAAGCCCCGACAAACGAAATCTCAAAATCCCACTCTTCCTGTTGATACAATTCTTCAATCGGCTGCAAATACGCCTTATCCTCCAAATAGTATCCAACAATATGTTCCTGCTCCTCCTCCGACTGCATAATCAAGGACATTCCCAGCGTCATTCCAATTATTAACAATGGATACATTATCAGCGGCACCAGCACCATAATTATTAATGTCTTTTTGTCCCGCAGAATTTCCATTATCTCCTTTTTAATTAAGATTCCTATTTTCCTCATAATCGTTGTTATTCCTTTCCAAGTACAAGAAAATACAAACAGCTCCTTTTTCGCACTGCCCTTACTGCACTATGCTTCCTTTATCACCGTTCAACTGTCACAATGCAGCCTTACCAAACTATAGCTTTTAATGTGCAATTTCCATCTGATGACTATCACCTTTTACACGATTATAAATTGCATGAAATGCCGCACGCAGATTCTCGCTCGCTGTCTTAATCCGCAGTTCTTGCGGCGTTCCACTCGCTGCAATCCTACCATCACAAATCATATAAATACGGTCGCACAGCACTTCTGCTTCCTCCAGATAATGAGTTGAATACAGCACAGTTTTTCCCTTTTCCTTCTGCTGCTGCATAAAATAAATAATTGCATCCGCACTGAGAATATCAAGTCCCAAAGTCGGCTCATCCAAAATATAAAGCTGCGGATCTGCCATTAAACAACGCGCAATTGAAGCACGCTGGGTCTGTCCTGTCGAAAGCTTTCCAATATGATTATCCGCAAATGTTTCCATATCCAGCACTTGAAAAATTTCCTTTATCCGCTCGCCAATCTCCTGTTTCGGATATTCATACAATTCCCCCAGAAACTGCAAATATTCTCGAATCGAAAATCTTTGATAAAGCTTTGTATTCCCCGAAAGATAGCCAATTGCTCCCTTTTTCTTCGTAAGATCCTCTATTTTATTTCCTGACATATCTGTCATTTTTATTATTCCGGAAGTCGGCGTCATCAACATTCCCAACATACGCAACAGCGTAGTTTTTCCGGCACCGTTTGGGCCTAATATCCCGACAATCTCGCCCTCCCTCGCCTGAAGCGATACATTATCCACAGCAAGAAATTCTTCCTTTATCATCTTTTTTCCCCGCTTCGTGCTCCGCTCAAATTGCTTACATAAATTAACTGCCTCAATCATTCCCGCTTTCAACTCCTTTCCTTTGCAATCAAGTAGAGAAGATTCATCTTCCCTACTTGTGCGCCACCGATGCGCCATGCAATGACATATTTCCTTTAGGTGGCCATGTGCAAAAAAAAGACCAACTACCCTTCCGGATAATTGGTCTATTTTTAACAATTATGTGGTAGTGCACCAATACTGCGCAAATCTTGCCAATGCGCCAATCCTTATAAACTCATATAAATTTAGTCAATTGTATAAGGCATTAACGCAATATGGCGTGCACGCTTAATAGCAACTGTGAGCGCCCTCTGATGCTTTGCACAGTTTCCTGTAATTCTTCTTGGTAGGATCTTACCTCTCTCAGAAACATATCTCTTTAACTTAGCAGTATCCTTATAGTCAATTACATTATCCTTACCGCAAAAAACACAAACCTTTTTTCTTCTGCGGATTCCGCCCCTTCTTTTCATTGGAGAGTCCGCTTTTTCTGTTTTATTAAAAGCCATAGTAAAGCCTCCTATTCTTATAAATCTTAATCTAAATTGAAACTGATTATTAGTTAAATGGTAATTCCTCATCAATTCCGTCAGGGATATTCATAAAACCGTCACTTGCTGCCATCGGTGCTGCCGGCTGACTATTCATTGGACTGCCGCCAAATCTGTCATCGTAATTGCCTGCTGCATTGGCACTGCTGTTCTTACTCTCGGCAAATTCCTGTTCTTCAACGATCACTTCTGTGGTATAAACTTTCACTCCATCCTTATTGGTATAACTGCCAGTCTGAATACGACCTGTAACAGCTATCTTTGTTCCCTTGCGAAAATAACGCTCTGCAAACTCTCCTGCCTTGCCAAACGCAACACAAGGAATAAAATCTGCGGTATTCTCGTCATTATTCCGGTTAAACCGCCTGTCTACTGCAAGCGTATACCGCGCAATCGCCATCTGGTTATCTCCCTGTGAATAACGAACCTCCGGATCTCTTGTCAAACGTCCCATCAAAATTGCTTTATTCATATCAGTTCTTCTCCTACTATACGCACTGCTTACTGCAGCTGCGCACTCTATTTCTCGTCCTGTTTCACGCACAAATATCTGACAACGTTCTCTACGATGCGCACTCTCGACTCAATTTCAGCCGGAACCGTAGACGCACCCTCAAACTGAATAAAGTAATAAAACGCCTCGCGCATTTTACGCACTTCATAAGCCAGTCGTTTCTTACCCCACTCATCAATATTCGTAATTGTACCACCATGCTTTGTAATAATTGTCTTAACCCTCTCCATGGTAGCTGCTCTCTCGTCGTCTTCGATTTTCGCGCTAACAACAACGGCTAATTCATATTTGTTCATTTTGTAACCTCCTTTTGGTCTCTGGCCTCTCCCCTATTTGAAGAAGCAAGGAATTTATATATCACGAAATCTTATCATATCATAACTTGACCTTTTTTTCAAGTTATTTTTGGAACTTTTTAATTAAAAGCGTAACAGTTCATCCTATTCATTATGTTTATCCCAAAAGTTATTGTGTTAATGTTGAATTTTATGAAACCTTGTTCTGCTGTCCACATTTGTTTTTCTTTGCCAGATGTTGTCCACAGTCATTTGGGCAGAATTTCCAATATATATTCGCTTTTTTGCGGTAGTTATATTATACTGTTTCCATCGTCAGTCGTATTGGGAGGTGTTTTTTTTGGGTGCTAATTATGAATGTGGATTATATAACCAGCTTATGGAGGTTATGGAATGCCTTGATTCTGTTGAAAAAGAGTCCAAAAAAGAGATTCGGAAATTGAATGATGAAATTTCCCCCTGAAGGAGGAGAAACAGCAGCTGAAAGAAGAAAACAGACTCCTGTATGACGATAACGTAAAATCGAAAAAATATTCTTAACAATGACAGTTCCAACACCTCCCAGCCCCCATCTACAGATGTGATATGTTGTGAACTGTAGATGTAAACATTTCCGGCAAACGCAGTATTTTAGCGGAAATGGACATCTGCTAAAATACAACATATGCGGCTGGCTCATTTGTGGTGAATGGAAACTTG
>ERZ778516.1857-NODE-1857-length-15193-cov-4.274078_pt1 | contig 15193 bp, 8 predicted proteins | sample MGYA00510342_ERZ778516 | MGnify/ENA primary metagenome ERZ778516 (study PRJEB29527, sample SAMN07138961) | mouse gut metagenome | material: feces | host: mouse | place: China:Nanjing | collected 2016-01-25 ...
TACCCGCGTCGTTCAGGCATATGCACGGCTTTGGAAGCCACACCTACAGCTTCATCGACAAAAACAACCGACGCACATGGGTGAAGTTCCATTTCCGCACCCTGCAGGGTATAAAGAACCTAACAGACCAGGAGGCTGAGGCGATTATCGCCAAAGATCGCGAGTCTCATCAACGCGACCTTTTCGAGGCCATCGAGCGCGGCGATTTCCCCCGATGGAAACTACAGGTGCAACTGATGACCGAGGATGAGGCAAGGAAGTACCACATCAATCCCTTCGACCTGACCAAAGTGTGGTATCACAAGGATTTCCCCCTACGCGATGTCGGCATCCTCGAGCTGAACCGCAACCCCGAAAACTTCTTCGCAGAAATCGAGCAGGCGGCATTCAACCCCATGAACATAGTTGAAGGAATCGGATTCTCTCCCGACAAGATGCTGCAAGGGCGCCTGTTCTCATACGGCGATGCCCAGCGTTACAGGCTCGGCGTAAACCATAACCTCATTCCCGTGAACCGTCCGAAGTGTCCCTTCCACTCCTATCACCGCGACGGACAGATGCGCACCGACGACAACCTGGGCCGAACCTTGGCTTACGAGCCAAACAGCTTCGGAGAATGGCAGGACTCCCCCGCCCTGAAAGAGCCCCCGCTCGAATTACACGGCGCCGCATACAACTACGACGAACGGGAATACGATGACGATTACTACACCCAGCCCGGCAAACTATGGCGCCTTATGCCGCCGGAAGAACAGACCCAGACCTGCGAGAATACCGCAAGGGCGATGGAAGGCGTGCCACTGTTTATAAAGCAGCGCCACGTAAGAGCCTGCCACAATGCCGACCCCGGTTATGGCGTCAAATTGGCCAAAGCGCTCGGCATAAGCCTTGACGAGGCGCTCGTGGCAGAAGACCCGGCGCACCCAAAATGGGACAAGCGCAATCTTTCCGCCGATAAAAAATAGCAAACAGACCCAAAAAAGCGCCCCCTTGGAAATAAAGGAATCTTCCAAGGGGGCGCTTATATCTTAGAACGGCAGCTATCTTAGAACAGCAGCGCGAGCCTGTACACGCCCCAGGCGATGAGCCAAGCTATCACGGTATTGTACGCCACGCTGAACGCGCCATACTTCCACGAGCCTGTTTCACGGCATATTGCCGCCACAGTGGCAATACACGGGCAGTACAGCAGTATGAATACCAAAAATGCCAATGCCGCCGCAGGTGTGAAATCAGGAAGCCCCGTCGACGGGTTCGGCGCCGTCAGCCGTTCGCCAAGGCGTGCATCGCTCACGGTTTCGTCGTTAGCATAAAGCACACCGAGGGTCGACACAACTATTTCCTTGGCCGGAACGCCGGCAAGAGCGGCCACAGAGGCGCGCCAGTGAAATCCGAGAGGTTCCATCACTGGATTTATGGCTTTTCCGGCCATTTCAAGATATGAGTCGCGCGACGGGTCGATACGGGTATCGTCGACCGAGGCCGACGGCATTGCGGCAGCATCATCTCGCAGCGGGAAGTAATTGAGCGCCCACACTATAATGCTTGCAAACAATATGATGCCGCCCATCTTCTTTACATATTGCACGCCTTTGGCCCATGTGTGGCTTACCGATGCCCTCAGCGTGGGCATACGGTACGGCGGCAGCTCCATTACGAAAGGCGTTTCATCTTTATGGAACAGGAACCGGCGCAACAGACGTGCCGTAATCACGCCCACGGCAATGCCTCCGAGGTACATACCCAAAAGCACAAGCGCGCCGCGCCCGTCGAAGAAAGTGCCAACCATCAGAACATACAGCGGCAGACGCGCCGAACAGGACATAAACGGGTTTATAAGTATCGTTATAAGCCTGCTTGAACGGCTTTCGATCGCACGAGAGGCCATAATGGCGGGCACGTTGCAGCCGAAGCCCATAATCAGCGGAATGAAAGACTTGCCATGGAGGCCGATGCGGTGCATCAGCTTGTCCATAATGAAGGCGGCACGCGCCATATAGCCCGTATCCTCCATAAACGAAATGCAGAAATACAGAATGAGTATGTTCGGCAAAAACACTATCACCCCGCCGACTCCGCCGATAATGCCGTCGGCCACCATATCCTTAAGAGGCCCGTCGTGCATAAGCTTGTCGACAACATCGCTGAGCCACCCAACCGCGCCCTCTATCCATTCCATAGGGTACCGCCCGAGCACAAATGTGGCCCAGAATATGAAGAACATTATTAGAATGAATATGGGAAATCCGAGCAGCTTGTTGGTGGCCAAAGAGTCGAGCACCCTTGTGGTTCTGCCACCGGCACGCTTTCCCGGCACATATGTTTCGGCAAGCGCGCCGGCTATGAAACCGTACTTGGCCGCAGCCACCATCGACGATATATCCTCGTCGTGCAGCGACTCTATATGCCCGCGCAGTTTGTCACGCATCAGCACAATCGGGCTGTCTGCTCCGGCACGCACATGCTCGCGCCAGTCGTGGCGGCCACAGGACGACTCTCCGCAGCAATCCCGCCGAAACACGCGCGACCAAAACCCTCGCTTGCCGGGGCGGCAGGCCATAGCCTTATCTTCGGCCGTCTTTTCACCGGCCGGTATCTCGTCCTCTATTCGGTGGTCGCCTTCGAGCAACTTTATGGCAAGATAGCGAGGCGAAAACTGCTTGTTCATTGCCGGAGATGCCTTTATCATATCCACGAGCTGCCTTATAGCCCCCTCTATATCATTGCCAAGATTCACATGGATATGGCGCACGGTGTCATCGTGCCCCTCGAAGACTGCCACAACCTTGTCGAACAACGCCTTTATGCCTTCGCCGGTCTTAGCCACGATGGGAATCATAGGCACACCTATCATCGCGCCAAGGCTGTCGTAGTCAAGACTACCGCCCCGGGCGCGCACCTCGTCGTACATATTGAGGGCTATCACCATGCTTCGGTCCATATCTATCAGCTCGGTGGTGAGAAAGAGATTGCGCTCAAGGTTAGAGCTGTCTACAACGTTTATTATCACGTCGGGCGTGTTGTCGCTCAGATATTGCCGCACATAAAGCTCTTCGGGCGAGTAGCAGGTAAGCGAATATGTGCCGGGGAGGTCGACAATGTTTATGCGGTAGTCACCGTGGATAAAATATCCTTCTTTGGCATCGACAGTCACGCCGCTATAGTTCCCCACATGCTCCTTGGCGCCGGATGCCATATTGAACAGCGAAGTCTTGCCGCAATTCGGATTCCCTATCAGAGCCACATTTATTATATGCCGCTCATGATGATAAGCCGTGCGTGCGGCAATATCCGCCTCCGAAACTCCGGACGACGCCACAGCCATCGACCCGAGCGACACGGCTTCTTCCGGGCTGACCTTCACCACTTCTACCAAATCGGCCTCAGACGCGCGTAGCGACACCTCGTAGCCCATTATGCTGTATTTGATGGGGTCGTGCAGCGGCGCGTGGAGCAGAACTTTCACAGCATGGCCTCGCACAAAGCCCATCTCTATAACACGCTTGCGGAACGCACCGTGTCCCAGCACCTTAACAACAATCCCGGTTTCGCCGGTGCGTAATTGCGACAATTTCATTCTATATCAATCTCTTTTTCAATATGCAAATTTGCGAATAATTCCTATTATAAACAAGGACGGCGCATACCCTGTTCCCGGTATTTTTAATATAACAAGGCTTCCCAATCCGCAAAAGATTCGTAATTTTGTGCCATATGAATGTATCATACTGGATATCGCGCCGGCTCCGCCTCGGAGGCAAGGGCAGCTCGGCGGGTGTTGTCATCGCCGTTGCGGGCGTCGCATTGGCTGTTATGGTTATGGAGTTTACTCTGGCAATAGTGGTAGGTTTCAAAGACCAGATTCAGGCAAAATTAGCCGGGTTCGACGCCCAGATAAGCGTATACGGAGCCTACGACCCGTATACCGGCAGCCGGCAGCCATATGTAAGCGCCACCCCGCAGTTAGAAAAAGTGCTGGCAGATGCCCTTCCCGACACAGAACGGCGCCTTGCCGTACGCCAGCCGGGAATCATTAAAACCGACAATGATTTTGAAGGCATAATGTTTATCGGTCAGGCTCCGGGCAGCAATTTTGACTTCGAGAAGTCGAATATCATCGCTGGCTCGTGGCCTGACTACGCCTCCGACAGCTGCCGCAACAGCATAGTCATATCCGAGGCCACGGCTTCAGCCCTCGGCCTCGACGTGGGCGACAAGGTATATTCCACATTCATAATAGACGGCAACGTGAAAATGAGGCGCAACACCGTGGCGGCACTGTACCGAAGCAATTTCGGAGAATACGACCGCACCGTGGCCTACGCGTCGCTCGCCGGGCTGCAAAGCGTGTGCGGCATCGACAGCATCTCAGGATCCCGCATAGACATCCGGGGCCTCGCTCCTGAAAAAATATCGGAAGCGGGAGCAGCCCTTCAGCAAGCCCTTGTCGATGCCGTCGGCACAGGCGAGCTTGACGAGTACTACCCTGTCGAAACCATTGCCGAAAGCGGCGCCATATACTTCAGCTGGCTATCGCTGCTCGACACCAATGTGGCTGTAATATTCGTTCTGATGCTATGCGTGGCCGGATTCACGCTTGTGTCGAGCCTGTTTATTCTCATACTGGAACGCGTGAGCATGATAGGGGTGCTTCGCTCCTTAGGCGCCACAAAAGGAATTGTGAGGCGCATATTTATCGACCTCGGCCTCAGAATCGTAGGCCTCGGCATGGTAATCGGCAACATACTCGGAATCGGCCTGCTGCTGGTGCAGAAGCACACGGGCGCCATACCCCTCGACCCTGAAATGTATTATCTTGCCTCTGTCCCGGTAGAAATCAAACCGTGGGCCATGGTGGCGCTGAATATCGGCGTTGCGGCAGCAGCGTGGCTGATACTTATATTGCCGGCGCGGCTCGCCTCGGGAATCGACCCGGCCAAGACCGCAAGCTACGAGTGACACCATATGATTAATCCAAACAGACTCTTCAATTGTTAAAGAAATACGGCGTTACTGCCGAGAGCCATTTCACACTTGTTGACACTCCTCAAATGTTAAGTTTCAATAAGTTTAAATGAGTTCGCCATTTATTCATTATCTTTGCCTGAAATTTAAAGTTAATTTAATTAATGACATCCAATAAGGAACTCCAGCAACTCATAATAGAAGGAATACAGGAACGTAAAGGCCACGCGATAACCATAGTGGATATGAGCCACATAGAATCTGCGGCAGCACAAAAATTCATCATAGCGCAGGGAAACTCGACCACACAAGTCGGCTCCATCGCCGAATGCGTCGAAGACTATGTTCGCGAAAACGGCGGCGGAAAGCCCTACAACGAAGCAGGAATGGCAAATGCCGAGTGGGTGGTAATCGACTACGGCGACATATGGGTTCACATATTCCTGCCAGAAACCCGACAGCACTACAACCTCGAAGAACTGTGGAGCGACGCCAAGATAAGCGAGATTCCCGATCTTGATTAAGAGTGTGCTTGAATTAAATCCGCACAGACGCCGACATAACGTTATAAAATTTCTTTCCTCTTTTTTCATAAAGCATTATGCCCTTACCCCCTCTAAATAATCCCAACGGCCAGAAAAAAGGGCCGTTCAAATTCAGCCTATGGTGGATGTACGCCATAGTGCTGCTTTTCATCGCCGGAATACTCTACTTCGACACCAACACAGTGACCAAGGAAGTGAGCTACAGCGAATTTGAAAAATACGTGGAGCAAGACCACGGTATAAAAAAGATAGTGGTGCTCACCGACAAGCGCGAAGTGGAAGGCTTCCTTACCGACAGCCTCGCCCGCGTCATATTCAAAGGACACAACATAGCCGACGGACAGAATGTGGTGGCGAAAGTGAAATCCAACATATCGTCGGCCGACAAGCTCTCTGAGAAAATCGACCAGTGGCGCAGCACAGGAGCCTTCACCGGCACCGTTGACTACGAGAAAAGCAGCCCCTACAGCAGCTTCCTGTGGTCGATACTGCCGTTCGCTCTGTTTATCGGCGTATGGTTCTATATGATGCGCAAAATGTCGGGCGGCGCCGGCGGTGCCGGCGGCGGTGGCGGCATATTCAGCGTGGGCAAGTCAAAAGCGATGCTTTTCGACAAGAACAACGCCGAGAAAGTCACGTTCCGCGATGTTGCCGGCCTTAGCGAAGCCAAGACCGAAATCGAAGAAATCGTCGAATTTCTCAAAAATCCCAAACGATACACCAACCTTGGCGGCAAAATTCCCAAGGGCGCCCTCCTCGTAGGCCCTCCCGGAACAGGTAAGACACTGCTTGCCAAGGCAGTGGCAGGCGAGGCCGACGTGCCTTTCTTCTCTATGTCTGGCAGCGACTTTGTGGAAATGTTCGTCGGCGTAGGCGCATCCCGCGTCCGCGACCTCTTCCGTCAGGCTAAGGAAAAAGCGCCCTGCATAGTGTTTATCGACGAAATCGACGCCGTAGGCCGTGCCCGTGGCAAAAACGCCAACATGGGCGGCAACGACGAACGCGAAAACACCCTGAACCAGCTGCTCACCGAGATGGACGGTTTCGGAAGCAACAGCGGTGTCATAATACTCGCCGCCACCAACCGTGCAGACATTCTCGACAAAGCGCTTATGCGTGCAGGACGATTCGACCGACAGATTTACGTCGACCTGCCCGACCTGCCCGACCGTGTGGAAATATTCAAAGTACACCTGCGCAAGGTAAAGACAGCTCCGGGACTTGACATCGACATGCTCGCCCGCCAGACACCGGGCTTCTCCGGCGCCGATATCGCCAATGTGTGCAACGAGGCCGCGCTCATCGCCGCTCGCCACAACAAGGAGTCGGTCGACAAAGACGACTTCAATGCCGCTGTCGACCGCATAATCGGCGGACTTGAAAAACGCTCCAAGATACTCACCGACGAAGAGAAACGCTCCATAGCCTTCCACGAAGCAGGCCATGCCACAGTGTCATGGCATCTGCGCTACGGCAACCCGCTGGTGAAGGTAACCATCGTGCCGCGCGGCAAGGCCCTCGGCGCCGCATGGTACCTGCCCGAAGAAAGGCAGATAGTGCCCTCGCAGGTATTGCTCGACGACATATGCTCGCTACTCGGCGGACGCGCCGCTGAAGAAATATTCCTCGGCCATATCTCAACAGGAGCCGCCAACGACCTCGAACGCGTCACCAAGCAAGCATACGCAATGGTGGTATACTACGGCATGAGCGAACGCCTGCCCAACCTCAGCTACTACGACTCGACTGGACAGAACAGCATGTTCACCAACCCCTACAGCGACGAGCGCGCCACTATCATCGACCAGGAAGTGAGCCGTATCATAGCCGAGCAGTACGAACGCGCCAAGAGCATACTGCGCGAACATTCCGAAGGCCACAACAGCCTTGCCGAAACACTGATAAGCCGCGAAGTAATATTCACCGACGACGTGGAACGCATATTCGGACCTCGCCAATGGACCTCGCGCACAGACGAATTGTTCGGACAAAAGGACAACAGCCCCGTGCCTCCGCCCATCGACGACGTGGAGGCTACCGAGGTCAAATCCTCCGACAAAGAAGAGAAACAAAACACCGAAGAAAAATAAACATGAAAAAAATCATTATCGCAACAGCTATGGCATCTATGCTTATGGCACCGTCGTGTACCGGCAAAGGCGAGGCAACGGCCGAACCGCAGGCCTTCGACTACAATGTCGACCGATTCGCCGATATCCAAGTGCTCCGCTACAAAGTGCCGGAGTTCGACAGCCTGTCGCTCAACCAGAAAATACTGGTGTACTACCTGACGGAGGCAGCTCTGTGGGGTCGCGACATTCTCTGGGATCAGAACAACCGCCACAACCTTGATATGCGCCAGCTTCTGGAAGCCGTATACACAAACTACGACGGCGACAAAGAAAGCGCCGACTTCAAGGCTTTCGACACATATATGAAGCAGGTGTGGTTCGGCAACGGCATACACCATCACTACTCTACCGATAAATTCACACCCGCTTTCAGCCGCAGCTTCCTCGAAGAGCGCATCGCAGCCCTGCCCGCCAACGCTGCCCCGGCCAACGCAGCAGAGCTCGTCGACGTGATATTCAACCCGGCGCTCGAAGCCAAGCGCGTGAATCAGGCCGCAGGTCAGGACCTCGTAGCCACCTCGGCAAACAATATGTACGCCCCCGGCGTGACTCAGGAAGAGGTTGAAGCCTACTTCGCCTCAATCCGCAAGCCCAACGACAGCACGCCTATCTCGTACGGCCTCAACACACGCATCGACCGCGGCCCCGACGGCAAAATCCGCGAAACCACCTACAAAATCGGCGGCCTCTACAGCAAGGCCATCGAGAAAATAGTGGAAAACCTCGACAGCGCGTCGCACTATGCCGAAAACGATGCACAGCGCCAGATTATCAACTCTCTCATCGACTATTACCGCACAGGCGACCTTGCCACATTCGACAAATACTCCATCGAATGGGCCGAAGACACCCTCTCGCAGGTTGACTTCATAAACGGCTTTATCGAAACCTACGGCGACCCTCTGGGTATGACTGGAACATGGGAGTCAATCGTCAACTTCAAGAACATACCCGCCAGCAAGCGCACCGAAACCCTCAGCGCCGACGCGCAGTGGTTTGAAGACAACTCTCCTGTCGACAAGCAGTTCAAGAAAGAAAAAGTGAAAGGTGTTTCGGCAAAGGTTATCACAGCCGCAATACTCGCCGGCGACGCATACCCCGCAACACCCATAGGCATCAACCTGCCTAACGCCAACTGGATACGTGCAGCCCACGGCTCCAAGTCGGTAACCATAGAGAACATCACCCAGGCATACGACGAGGCAAGCCACGGCAACGGCTTCAACGAAGAATTTGTAATCGACGAACCTACCCGCGAACTTCTCAACAAATACCTCTTCGTAACCGACAACCTCCACACCGACCTCCACGAGTGCCTCGGCCACGGCTCAGGACGCCTGATGCCCGGCAAGGAAGACGCCCTCAAGGAGCACGGTTCCGCTATCGAGGAAGCACGCGCCGACCTCTTTGCGCTCTACTACCTCGCAGACCCCAAAATGCTCGAAATAGGGCTGCTCGACAATCCCGACGCATACAAGGCCGAATACTACAAATATATCCTCAACGGCATGCTCACCCAGCTGCAACGCATCGAGCCGGGCAAGGAAGTTGAAGAAGCCCATATGCGCAACCGCAAGCTCATCGCCGAATGGGCATACGAGCACGGTAAGGACAACAACGTTATCGAACTCGTGAACCGCGACGGCAAGACATTCATCAAAATCAACGACTACGAAGCCCTCCGCGGACTCTTCGGCGAACTCTTGGCCGAAATACAGCGCATACGCTCCACAGGCGACTACGAAGCCGGACGCGCAATGATTGAGAAATATGCCGTTAAAATCGACCCCGCGCTCCACAAAGAAGTGCTCGACCGATATGCGACCCTCGACATCGCCCCATACAAAGGTTTTGTCAACCCCGTGTACACACCTGTTCGCGACAACGAAGGCCGAATCACCGACATAAAAGTTGATTACACCGAAGGATACGCCGACCAAATGCTGCGCTACGGCCGCGACTACCACGCGTTGAAGTAATCCTGTTCTACCTATCATACGAATATAAAGAGTGCAAACCGAATCGGTTTGCACTCTTTATATTCTTTTATACATATCAGCGAGGGAATTAACGTTCCAAAGGCGTTTATCTATAAACGCATAAAGATAGAAGGAATTTGGCATCCCTCGTCCTTCTCTCCGAGTAGTGATACTGGGAAGAAGGCTCTCATAAATAAATAGTTGAAACGTGACCAGAGTCGGCTTTAACAGTCGGCTCTGTGTTATCTATCGGCAAGCGACATATGCAATATCGGAAAAGGCCTGCCGGAATCGTCGGTTTCGTCCCTGCTGATGACAGCGAAACACTTTGCTTCATAAAAAGCACGGGCGGACGGATTCTGCTCATTCACATCTACATCTGTCGCGCCGGCATTAACGGCATAATCAATCAATGCCGACCCATAGCCGCAGCCTCGGCAATCGCTGTCGACAAACAACATTTCTATCTTCCGTCCGGCAATGCCTACAAATCCCACAAGCACGCCACGGTCTTCAACTCCGTAGAGCGCCACATTCGGGAAATAACAAGGTATCAGAGCCTCCCTGATCTCACATATTATATCGTCGGTCAAAAAATCGTGCGAACAACGCACCGAACGCTCCCATATCACCACAAGCCGATGATAGTCCGACTCATCACATTTTCTAATAACCATTTTGCAAAGTTAACAATTTGCTTTCTTCCGGCACTTTTTGTTCCGACATATTTTTTGCGTAACTTTACACACGCAAATAACCAATATTTACATCACCATGAAGGCAATCATACTAACTGTAATCACAGCTTTTTCTTTAGCCGTACCGGCGTCATACGCTGTGGAACCCTGCTCCGGGCAGGGCTGCTGCTCCGTGAAAAACAACCCTGTGCTACCCGGCTTCCATGCCGACCCCGAAGTGCTGTACGCCGAGCAAACCGGCAAATACTACATCTATTCCACCACCGACGGCACACCAGGCTGGGGCGGATACTACTTCCACGTATTCTCATCTCCCGACTTGAAGAGCTGGACAGACGAAGGAATAATGCTCGACCTTAAAAGCGACCAAGTGCCTTGGGCCACCGGCAACGCGTGGGCTCCCGCCATTATAGAGCGCAAGGAAGCCGACGGATACAAATATTATTTCTACTACAGCGGCCACTCCAAGGAAGCCGATACCAAACAGATAGGCGTGGCAGTTGCCGACAATCCAGCAGGCCCCTTCCGCGACCTCGGACACCCCATCGTCACCAAATCGCCGGCAGGACACGGGCAGCAAATCGATGTCGATGTTTTCGCCGACCCCGTATCAGGCAAACATTACCTATACTGGGGCAACGGATATATGGCCGTGGCCGAACTGAACGACGACCTGCTGTCTATCAAAGAAGAAACAGTAAAAGTGATAACCCCTGAAGGCGGGACACTCGAAACATATGCCTTCCGCGAGGCTCCCTACGTGTTCTTCCGCAACGGAACATACTATTTCCTATGGTCTGTCGACGATACCGGCTCGCCCAACTACCACGTGGCCTACGGCACCTCCGACTCTCCTACCGGTCCCATCAAGGTAGCCGACCCGTGCACAATTCTGATACAAGACCCTTCCAAGCAGATATACGGTCCCGCACACAACTCCGTGCTGAACATTCCCGGAACAGACCAATGGCGCATAGTATACCACCGTATCAACAAAGACCATATCGACCCGTCCAAATCACCAGGCATACACCGCGAAGTATGCATCGATAAAATGGAATTCAACCCCGACGGCTCAATCAAGCCGGTAACCCCCACTCTCTAATCCCCCAAACCACAAAAAAATCCTTGCCGCTGGTGCTGCAAGGATTTTTTTTGTGGAGGTCGGTATCGCTTACCAGATTATCACGCGTTCTTCCTCGGGAAGGAACATCGGGTCGCTTTCCTTGATGTCGAATGCGGTATAGAAGGGAGCAATGTTGCGGAGGGTGGCATTCACGCGCCAGCGGCCAAGCGAATGGGGGTCGTTTGTGGTGCGCGAGAGTATCTCGGCGTCACGGATATTGGCAGCCCACACATTGGCATATGCCAGATAGAAACGCTGGTCGGGAGTAAAGCCTTCGATTACCTCGCCCTCTTTATCTCCGAGAGAGTTGAGGTATGCTGTGTGCGCAACGCGCAGACCGCCCTGGTCGGCAATGTTCTCGCCGAGGGTAAGACGGCCGTTTGCACGGGTGCCGGGAGCAACCTCAATGCTGTCGAACTGAGCCACGAGCTTGTCGGCAAGAGCGTTGAAAGCCTCGGCGTCACCGTCGGTCCACCAGTTGGAGAAGTTACCGTCCTTATCGAACTGGCGACCCTGATCGTCGAATCCGTGGGTCATCTCGTGGCCTATCACCACGCCTATGGCACCATAGTTTACGGCATCGTCGGCTTCAGGATCGAAGAAAGGAGCCTGCAGAATACCGGCAGGGAAGCATATCTCGTTCGTTGTCGGATTGTAGTATGCGTTGACTGTCTGGGGAGACATATGCCAGCGGTCACGGTCGACGGGCTTGCCGTAGTCCGAGTTATTATAGTCGTTATTGAAGAGTATGGCATTCTGTATATTCTTCCAGTACGACAGCGAGGGATCGACAGTAAGACCCGAATAATCGCGCCACTTGTCGGGATAACCGATTTTCACGGTAAACGCATCGAGTTTTTCCTTGGCGCGGGCCTTGGTGGTATCGCTCATCCATGTGAGCTTGTCGATATGCTGGCCGAGAGCCTTCTGCAAGTTGCCTACCAAGGTAAGCATCTTCTCCTTGGAGCTTGCAGGGAAGTATTTTTCCACGTAAAGCTGTCCGAGGGCTTCGCCGAGTATGCCGTTGGGAACGGAAAGGGCGCGCTTCCATCGGGGCTGCTGTTCCTCCACGCCCGATATTGCCTGCTGGAGCGCAAAGGAGGCATTAATGAAATCATCGCTCAGATAAGAAGCTGCCGAACCGAGATAGGAAGCGGTCATATAGTCGCGAAGCACCTGTTCGGGCTGCGAGGCAAGTTCTTTTGCCACCACGGCATAGTATGCGGGCTGCTCCACTATTATTTTGTCAACATCGAGATTCTGAAGCTCGAAATAACGCTTGAGGTTGACATTGGGGTATTTCTTGTCAAGCTCGGCAACAGTGGTCGGATTATACTGAGCCTCGATATTGCGAAGCTCGGTACGTGTCATTTGGTTTTTGGCAAGCTCTGTTTCGATTGCCATCACATTGTCGGTAAGACGCTTGGCGTCTGCCTCGCTATATCCGGCAAGAGTTGCAAGTGTGGTAAGATACGTGCGATATGCCTGACGCACGCTTTCGGCACGCTCGGTATTGTCAGTATAGTAATCGCGGTCGCCAAGACCGAGGCCGCCCTGCGCCCAGTACATAGTGTTGACATTCGAGTCTTTAAGGTCGGCCATTACCCCGGTGCCGAAGAAAACGTCGAGTCCGGGCAAGGTGGCCATCATCTCGATAACCTTTTCGCGTGGAGCGTTTGCTATAAGCTGAAGATCGGCCTCGAGAGGCTTGATGCCCTCGGCGTTAAGGCGCACGCTGTCCATACCCATTGCGAACAAATCGCCTATTTTCTGAGCATTAGAACCGGGCTCGGCTTCAGCGTTTTCAAGACCCATTACAAGTTCGCGAACCTGCGAACGATTGTTTTCGGCCAACTGGTCGAAAGTTCCGAAACGCGAATACTCTGCCTTGAGCGGATTGGCTTTCATCCAGCCTCCGCAGGCATAGTCATAGAAATCGGCTCCCGGCTGGACTGTTGTGTCAAGATTGGCCGCGTCGATTCCCTTGGGCGCGGTTTTCTGGCTGCAAGCCCCTGCGAGGGCTCCTGCAGCAAGCAGCGCGCTGATAAGGATGTGGTTTTTATTTAACATATCAATCTGATTATGATTGTGAATATTGTTCTTTTAATTGGTCGAGCTCCATCTGCGCCATTTCCCATACGCTCATGGCGTTTTCAAGCTCTTTGATAGCAGCCGCGTGTTCGTCGTAAATGGCCTCTCCCGAAGATATGCGCGCCTCGATGGCGCTTATGGCCTCTTCGCGCGCTCCCACTGCGGCCTCGGCCTCTTCCACCCTCTTTGTGGCCTTTCGGAGAGCTTTCTCGCGCTCGCGCTGCTCGGCGTAGCTGAGCTTGCGCTCCGTGCGTGAATCAGGTGCCGGGGTCGGCTGCGCTTTCGAGGGCGCGCTCTTGGCCTCCGCGGCAGGCGACTTCGACAGCTCCAGCTCGGCAAGCGACGCCATACGTTTTTTCTCAAGAAACTCATATATGCCGCCGAGGCATTCCTTCACCTCGCCGCCACCGAACTCATATACTTTTTCAACAAGACCATCGAGAAATTCACGGTCGTGGCTCACAACAATTACCGTTCCGTCGAAATCGGCTATGGCCTGCTTGAGTATATCCTTGGTCCTCATGTCGAGATGGTTGGTAGGCTCGTCAAGAATCAGGAGGTTGACAGGCTCAAGCAGCAGTTTTATCATAGCAAGACGTGTTTTCTCGCCACCAGAAAGCACTTTCACTTTCTTGTCGGAAGCTTCTCCGCCAAACATAAACGCTCCGAGGATATCGCGAATCTTAGTTCGTATATCACCCACGGCCACCCTGTCGATAGTATCGAATACCGTAAATTCGCCATCAAGCATCTGGGCCTGATTCTGCGCAAAATACCCTATTTTCACATTATGACCGAGGCGCAGGCTGCCCGTAAACGGTATCTCGCCCATAATGCACTTCACCAAAGTAGACTTGCCCTGACCGTTTTTGCCCACAAATGCCACCTTTTCGCCTCGCTTGAGAGTGAAAGTGGCGCCGTCAAATACCTGATGGTCGCCATAAGCCTTGCCCACGCCTTCCACTATAAGAGGAAAGTCGCCTGAGCGCGGAGCCGGTGGAAAACGCAGGTTTATCCGGGAGTTGTCGATTTCGTCAACCTCTATGCGCTCGATTTTGGCCAGCTGCTTGATGCGGCTCTGTACCTGCACCGACTTGGTGGCCTTGTAGCGGAAGCGCTCTATAAACTCCTCGGTGTCGGCAATCTGTTTCTGCTGGTTTCGGTAAGCACGCATCTGCTGCTCTATGCGCTCATCTCGCAATACCACGAATTTGCTGTAATTCACGGCATAGTCGTAGATCTTGCCAAGATTGATTTCTATGGTGCGCGACGTGACATTATCAAGGAAGGCACGGTCGTGACTCACGAGCACCACGGCTTTGGCCTTGCTCACAAGGAAACCCTCAAGCCACTGTATCGACTCGATGTCAAGGTGGTTGGTAGGTTCGTCAAGCAAAAGCACGTCGGGACGCCTGAGCAAAAGCTTGGCAAGCTCTATGCGCATGCGCCAGCCGCCGCTGAACTCCGCCGTGGGTCGTCCGAAGTCGGAGCGCTCGAATCCGAGGCCTATAAGAGTTTTTTCCATCTCGGCCTCATAATTCTCCGTACCCTCCATTGCGAGCATATCGGTAAGCGACGAAATTCGCCCTATAAGTTTCTGATATTCCGCAGATTCATAATCGGTACGTTCCGAGGCCTCCTCCGACAGCGCATCAAG
>ERZ778516.1863-NODE-1863-length-15128-cov-5.940821_pt1 | contig 15128 bp, 13 predicted proteins | sample MGYA00510342_ERZ778516 | MGnify/ENA primary metagenome ERZ778516 (study PRJEB29527, sample SAMN07138961) | mouse gut metagenome | material: feces | host: mouse | place: China:Nanjing | collected 2016-01-25 ...
AATAGAAGAAACAGACTGGGCGTTTTTAAACAGGCTTGCAGGCAGATTACATACCGTTCTAGTGCCATCGATTTATTCCACAACGGCATGTCTGCATCATGGCATTCCAGAGGGGAACTATGCCAGAGCGGATAATCAAACCGTATGCGAAAGTATTTGGTTTGATAAGAAAATCCGAAGCATTTGCCGCCGCATACGAACCAGCCGGAATTGGGATATTGGTGATTGGATAGACTGGGAGGGATACCGCTATATAATTTCATCAAAAGAATGCAGTCTGGAAAAAGGCTTGCTGCAATTTTACTACACAGTATCAGGAACGGGTGCGTTTAGAGCAGAGCCGTATGATAACACCTATTTCACAGGTTTACTGCTTCCAGCGGTCGTACTTGATGTAAAAGAGGAACTCGTAAAAGTAAAATTTGATATGGATATCTTGCAGCCCCCAGAATCTGCATACTGGTATCCATGGCAGCCAGATATGGGAAATTTGGCATATTGTATGCCCGAAAAAGGTGAATGTGTTTATGTACAAATCGGAAATGCGGCAGGCGGCGAAGACAGAGCAGTCTGCGGCATCCGCAGAAACGGGAATGGGAATCCAGAATTAAAAAATACGCATCGCTATTTTACAACGAAAGATAAGAAGCGTATGTATTTAGAACCAAATGCAATGGGATTTCGGGATATGAAACAGAAAAAACGGTTAGAACTAAAACTCTCTGATTCGCAGGGCGTACAGATGGTAAGTCATCGTGCAGTAACCATAACAGCCAAAGAAACCATTGGATTAAAGGGCGGCAATATCCTGTTCAAAGCGCCGAAAGAACTCTCTTTAGTAAAAAAAGCAGCTTCTCCTACCGTTATCAATATGTGTAATGGCTTTGATACCATTGGCGCTGCGGATAAAGTTCTAATGAACGGCGGCGGGGGCGATAATTTCCCACTATTTCATCAGCCCAAAGAGCAAAGTGGCGAAAAGTATTCATTTACAGACCACAAAGTAGTCCAAAAAAGCGTTATCGGTTCTACGCCCGTAAAAGAGCTTACAAGCAATATTGAAAAACAGCTAGAAGGCTGTCAGGTAAAGCGGTTAAAGGCTGGTGTCTGGAAGAATTAGAGAAAGGGGATATTTTAATATGAGCGAATCCATGGAAACGGGCGGATTTGGGAAAAATCCCGCGATAGATAAAATCAATCATCTAAATTCCATTTCAAGCCGTATGAATGCGGTAAGCGAATTGGAAAAAAAGGTTTTTGAGCCAATCCAGCCAAAGCAGAAAGCGGTGCTGCAAAAAAGAAAAGAAATCGCAGATAAATTTCAGATAAGTTTTAAGAAGAAGGGAGAAAAACAAAAGTATGAACCAATTCTGCGCAGAGGAGAGCGAAAGCTGTCTACAGAACAGTATCCGGCTCGTTTCAGTGAATCTGGACAAGATCGGTTTGCAATTAGAACTGCCGGAGGGGTTTTTCCCGATGGAAGAAGACAAACAGCACAGATTTTACCCACGAAAGGGACGACCGGAAATAATCTTGGAGAACAGCGATGGCATACAGATAACAGCACAGTCTTTCAGACAACAGATAAAATCCGCTCAGATACGGCAGGCGGCAGAGGAACTGTGTTTGTCAACAAAGGAGATGTTTCCAAAATACGAGATATCACCGGTATACCTATACACGAAAGGGAAGCTTCCAATAGGATGGTTGTTGATGAAAATGTCAGATTCCCCGACAGAACATATCAAAGTTTTGAGTCTAATAAAAGAGAATGTAATACTATTGACAATCACATACCCAATAAAGGAATCTATCAAATGGAAAAGTATCATACGCCAGAGCTTCCAAACGTGGAAAGAAAGCAAATAAATTTGATAAACAGAGGTAAATGGCATGGAAAGGATTCATGAAAATGATGTAGAATGTTTTTTGCTGCAAACCAAACAGATATTTGCTCCACCGCCAAAAAGAGATAAGCAGCCGTCAGAATGGCGTTCCTTTCCAGCGTTTAGCATATGGATACCCAAACTGTTTCAATCAGCCGATAAAGAAACAGCAGACGAAATATTTTGGTCGGAAAATCAGCCGGAGATACTGTTTCTTAACCCAGAGCAGAACACAGGGATTACATTACAAACTTTAAAGGAAGAAACATCTCATGCGAAAGCGCTTACGATAGAAACAATTAAGCAGTTGTTGGAAAACCTTGACGATAGAACTGTATGTTATGACATGGGACAAGAAGAAAATGAGATAAAAGTGGACTGGCTGGAATATAAAAGTTTTGCAATAGACGGCAGAGTTTACAATGTATTGTTTCTTTTTAACGCTGGGAAGGAAAAGATGCTTGGTACATTTTACTGTCCTTTTGAAGAATATGGAACGTGGAAACCGATGATATGGGATATAATGCAGACAATTAAGAAATCACCTTCCTGTGTGGAAAAGGGATTATTATAAAATATCGGATTGGAGGATTACGATGAGAGAGTACAATATTACTACAAGTCCTGTAACGTTTTTAGATATAATAGAATTGCGGCAGGAGGAAGAAATAAATCATCATGGAAGAATGATTCTTTCTGGCCATATCACTGATGAGCAGGAAGAAGAATATCTGGGTGCATTAACAGGCAATGTTTGGGAAACTGTACAGGCTGTCAGTATAGATGGGGAAGTGAAAACCTTATTTATGGGAATTGTAACGGATTTTTCTATTTCCATGATAAATGATCAGCGAAAATTAACACTGGAAATTATGACAGGAAGCAGTCTAATGGATAACCAAAAACACTTTCGCTCATATCAAAATCCAGCGGTTACATATGAGAAAATTTTTAAAGAAGTTGTGACGGGCTATGCGGATTCGGCAATGTTATTCTGTAAACCGTACAAAGAAAAGTCAGGAGAATTAATTTTACAGTATCATGAAACAGACTGGGCGTTTCTAAAGCGTCTGGCAAGTAGAAACCACCAGTATTTTGTGGCAGATTCCCGTATTAAAGGCGTTAGAGTATTTTATTCTATGCCGCAGGGAGAAGCATTTGATATTCCGGCAGGCAGCAAGTACACAATGCAAAAAAACATCTGTGAATACAAAGAAAAAATATACCAAGGTATGGCAGTATCAGAAGCAGACTGTATCGAGTATATTATACAATGCAGAGAGGTACATCGGATAGGAGATTACACATCGCTGTATGGAATGAAATTTTACATATACAAAATCCAAAGCCGATATGAAAACGGGGAATTAATTCACTGCTGTTATCTCAAAAGGGAAAAAGGAATAGAAGTTCCCGAAATCTGCAATAAAGAAATCGTTGGCTGTACACTGCCAGCAACGGTTACAAAGGTAAAGGAAGACAAAGTTCAAGTTTCCATTATAAATGATGAAAATACACAGCAGACGATCAATATTTGGTATGCTTACGCTACTGTGTACTCAACGCCTGATGGTACAGGATGGTATTGTATGCCGGAGCCGGGAGACATGGTACGACTGACATTACCGCAACAGCAAGAAAGGGACGCATTCGTAGTAAACGCAGTACACTTAGAAACAGACAGTTCTGATCGAAAAGACCCTTCCTATAAAGTATTGAAAAGCAAATATCAAAAAGAAGTACGATTCACACCGGATTCCATTGTAATTACGAACAATAAGGGCACAAGAATTGAACTAACTGATGCAGAGGGCATTCATATCGTAAGCGAACACGCTGTTATGCTGGAAGCCGCGGAGGATTTAACAATTTCAAGTGAAAAAGGCTCATTAATTGTTGCAGGTGATTCTTTTGTCAATTTCAAGCAAAAAGGGACAAGCATACAGCTTGATAACGGAATCTCTTTTGTCGGCGGTAATTTGAAAATACAATAACGATAAAGGAAAGGATTAGGTGTTAAAATGGCGTACAGGGAAGCACTTATGGCGGACGCACAAATATTAGAAGAAACATTGTTTTCATCCAGTATAAGATTTTTAGAAACAGAATACCAAAAAAACGAATTAAGAGCGAATGTATTACAAACATTTACAGAACTATTCTGCCAATGGGGAGAACAAACAGACAAAGAAGCAGCGAGTCTTGGCATCTGTTACCTGCACAGCAGCATTTTAATGCGGACAGGAGAAATAAGACTGACCTTATTTGGTGAAGAATTTTACCTTGATAAAAATCAATTCGAAAAAGCATGGTATCCACCCTGTTTTTTCCAACAATATGAACAGGATATGTCAGAGATTCTGACCGCACTCCAAAAACATCACCCCAGAATTTATCCATACGAAGAAAATGCCGTTCGTTATCAGTATGCCCAGTATTTTTACACAGCAATTCAAAGCTTATGCCAAGATATGCTGGAAGAACTAACAGAAAGCGAAGCATATCAGAAAATGAAGAAAACAAAAGATTTCTTTTTCTTTTTCGGCAGATGGATGGGAGAAGCAGAAAAACTTTGAATATAAAAATAGTATCGTTTGGCAAAGTTAAACTGTAACAAAAAAATAAATGAGGAATTAAAATAATGGGTAGAAATTATTTGACACTGATTTCACAAAAAGGAAACCCCATACCGCAAATCGTTAATTGGTATGGAAAACTTGATATAAGGAACGTAAACAGAAAAGATTACAAAAAAATCCCCAAACCGCTAATACTGGAAATGCGTACTGGCGTAGATGTTATTTATCCAGACATTATGACTTCCCCTGTTTTTATGGTATCAGAAGAAGCAATGGAAGTGATTCTCCTATATGATAAACAGATGCCGTTCTTCTTTCTAGTATTATTTGAATCAGAAAAAGGGAAAAGCATATCCTACTATTGTCCAATTTTGGCAGAAGAATCTAATAATGATACAGAAGCTTTATATTATATAAAACGGCAGGAACGCAATGAAATAAAGATATGCGAAGAATTAGCGGAAAGTTTGTTGGAACGTGGGGTAATAGGAATGGGGCTGGTAAATAATAGCTGTTAGGCTATTACTTCGGCTAATTAATTTCCTCGTAGCAGAGCTGCGAAGTATTTACTCTTATAAATCATCCAAAAGCCTAATTGAAGTTAAGTATTTCCATCTGTTCTCAATCCCAAAAATAAAAACTCCTTGACAATTAAAGAAAGTATGTTTATAATTACAAAATGCAAACCATTTGCAAAAGTGAGTGGGAATTCTACGCAGTTATATAGAGCTGATAGGTATTTCTTGACTCTATACGAAACGAATACAAGACTACTATATAGCCTGCGCTGCATGGGAGGAAAAAACTTGATATTTAAGCGATATAAACATAAAAGTAAATTAGTTGCAAATATAGATGTATTTCAGCCTGCTCAAATTATCATATGTATTGTAGCAATCAGCGTTGTGCTGCTTGCAGGCTGCGGCGATAGAAATCGAACGAGCGTATTTGCAGATGACGGGAAGCTTCATATCGTATGTACAACATTTCCGCAATATGACTGGGTGCGTGCGCTGACAGCTGGTGCGGAAGAATATTTGGAATTGGTCTTATTAACGGAAGGCGGCGATCTGCATAATTTCCAGCCATCTGCTATGGATATTGCGCAAGTTTCGGACTGCGATTTGCTGATTTATGTCGGTGGCGAGTCCGATTTATGGGTGCAGGATGCGTTGCGAGAGTCGGTAAATACAGATATGCATATTTTCAATATGATGGAAAGAATCGAAGATTCCTTGAAAGAGGAGGAGCATATGGAAGGGGTACAGGGACATTCGCATCAGGAATCTGAGCATCATCATAACGAAGGTGCAGAGGGGCATGGTTATGATGAGCACGTTTGGCTTTCCTTGCGCAATACAGAATGTCTTGTAGCAGAAATTTGCACGGAATTGGAACAGCTAGACACAGAAAATGCACCACTATATCGAGCAAATTGTAATGCATATTTAACAGAGCTGCAAACACTTGACAATGCCTATAGCAGTTTATTTGCGACATCGGATTTAGAACAAGAAACGTCATTGCTTTCAAGTGAAGAAACAACGTTACCTACAGATTCTATGGCTTGTACGCTGTTATTTGCGGACAGGTATCCGTTCCGCTATCTGGCGGAAGACTATGGATTGCAGTGTTTTGCGGCATTTGACGGGTGTAGCGCAGAAACGGAAGCTAGTTTTCAGACTGTGGTATTTTTAGTGAAAAAGCTAGAGGAATTAGGACTTGACACAGTTTTTGTAATAGACGGATCCGACAAGCGGCTTGCACAAGTTGTTATTGAAAATACGAAAAGTAAAGACCAACAGATTGCCGTTTTAAATTCTATGCAGTCCGTTACAAAGCAAGAGATTGCGGATGGTGTAACCTATCTTTCTATTATGAAAGAAAATTTGCAGGTGCTGCAAAACTGTTATGTGGGGTTGTCGCAATAAGCTTTGACCATACAAGATATAGTGAAAAATACAATACAACATTACAATATCTTGTATCTGATTCCCTTAATGTGACAGCCCCTCGTGGGTCGGTATTATTGGCAAATTTATGTACTAGTATAATTACAGCGAAATGCGGTGGCGAATCGTAGGATGCTGCAAGTCGGACTAGTATAGGCAATAGTTGGATATTCGTTAAACGCGGCGTGTTTGTAGGAAGCTGGATTCCGTTTGGTATGGTTTAACGGGATAAATGCTGTGCGTAGCAATGCTCTGTGGAAAAGGGGAGTGACTTGAGATGGCATATATTAATTGCGAAGACCTTGTGCTTGGGTATGAGGGAACAGTGGTTGCGGAGCATATCCGTTTTTCGGTAAATCAAGGCGACTATCTGTGTATTGTAGGCGAAAATGGTGCGGGGAAAAGTACATTAATGAAAACATTGCTGGGGCTGACGCCTTTAATGGGCGGAAATATTGTAATCGGCGATGGACTGAAAGCACATGGAATTGGCTATCTTCCGCAGCAAACGTTTGTACAAAAAGATTTTCCGGCATCCGTATGGGAAATCGTGTTGTCAGGAACGCTTTCGCAGTGTGCCAGACGTCCTTTTTATGGAAAAGAGCAAAAGCGTCTTGCCGAGAAAAATATGCGCCGCATGGATATATGGGATTTAAAAAAAGAATGTTATCGCAATCTTTCTGGCGGTCAGCAGCAGCGGGTACTTTTGGCGCGTGCCCTTTGTGCGTCGGCAAGCCTTTTGGTGCTGGATGAGCCGGTTACAGGACTAGACCCCAAAGTGACAGTGGAATTTTATCAGTTAATTCAGAAACTCAATCAGGAAGCACTTACCATTATTATGGTGTCACATGATATTCATGCAGCGCTGCGATATGCAAGTCATATTCTACATATTGAGAAAGAAAAGTCTTTTATTGGAACGACAAAGCAATACCAGCAGAGCGATTTTTGGAAAGAACTTGGAGGTGAAATAAAGTAATGGGTACAGGAAACATTTTAGAAACGATTCAATTTTATCTCTCGTATCCGTTTGTGTGGTATGCTTTAATTACAGGCACCTTAATTGCGTTATGTTCATCACTTTTAGGCGTTACGCTGGTGCTGAAACGCTTTTCCTATATCGGGGACGGGCTTTCTCATGTGGCATTCGGTGCTTTGGCGGTGGCATCCCTTCTGGATATTGCAAACAGTACATTGGTAGTAATGCCAGTGACAATCATTGCGGCAGTTCTGCTGCTGCGCACTGGCAAAAAAACAAAGATTCAAGGGGATGCGGCAATTGCTATGCTGTCGGTGGGTTCTCTTGCAGTGGGGTATCTAATTTTAAATTTATTTTCTGTATCCGCAAATATTTCAGGGGATGTATGCAGTACACTTTTTGGTTCCACGTCAATATTAACATTGACAAGGGCTGAAGTGGGGCTGTGTGTGGTAATGTCTGTTATTGTGGTGGTGTTGTTTATTTTGTTTTATAATCGAATATTTGCTGTTACGTTTGACGAGGATTTCTCGCAAGTAGCTGGAATCAAAGCGAATGTCTATAATATGCTGATTGCTGTTATTACAGCAGTAATTATTGTGCTTGCTATGAATTTAGTCGGTTCGCTTTTGATTTCCGCGCTTGTAATCTTTCCTGCGCTTTCCGCAATGCGTGTTGTCAATCATTTTAAAGGTGTCGTGATTTATTCTGCTATGATTTCCGTGTGCTGCTCGTTAGCAGGAATTTTGCTGTCAATACTGTTTTCCACACCAGTTGGCTCTACGATAGTCGCAGCGGATATTGTCGTGTTTTTGCTAAATTGTGGAATTGGAAAAGTAATGGGACGATAAAGAAACTGCATGCCTTGATGCTTTGCAAAGCAGTAATCCTGAATTGCAATAAAATATTTTTTTGCATTGCCTGCTTAACAAAATCATATATTAGTGACAAAGGATTTTTGCAGGGTATAGAAATATGAGTGAAAATCAGAGCAGGAATACAACAAAAATATTAGCGGTGCTGCTGGTATTGGCAATGCTGGTATTAGCGCGTGAATCGGTACAGTATGCCAGTGCTTTGGAAGGAAATGTGAAAAATGGTGGCAAAAAGCCGATTACAATTGTGATTGATGCTGGACATGGAGGAAGCGATCCCGGCAAAGTAGGCGTAAATGGTGCTTTGGAAAAGGATATCAATCTGGCTGTTGCACTAAAATTGGAAAAGAACCTAAAGCAGCAAGGTGTTAATGTAGTAATGACAAGAACCGAAGATAAAGGTCTGTACAAGGAAGGTGATTCCAACAAAAAAGTACACGATATGAAGAACAGGCTTTCAATTATTGAGGAGGCGGAGCCTATTCTTGCGGTTAGCATTCATCAAAATAGTTATCCTGATGCATCTGTTAGCGGAGTACAAGTGTTCTATTACAAGGATTCTGTCAAAAGCAAAGAAGCAGCAGAAATTATGCAGAAACAATTGATTCAATCTCTAAAACCAGATAAGGAGCGTGTAGCAAAAGACAATAGCAGTTATTATCTATTAAAGAAAACATCGGTACCGATTATGATTGTGGAGTGTGCCTTTATGAGCAATCCTACCGAAGCAGAACTTCTTGTGCAGGAGGATTATCAAGAAAAAATAGCATGGGCTATTCATATGGGGATAATGCAGTATATTAATTCACAACAGTGAGGGCTAGTAATCTCTTATAAAGGATAACGATGCCAATTCTTGCAAAATAATCATTTGTGGAAGATTGGATTAGGTATACTACATAACATCAGAATTTACCGTACGGCACTGGTTAAACGTATATGGCTGGCGTTATGTAGTCAGGTTATTCAGAAACTTTAACGGTTAAGCAGTATATATTGTGAAAAAAGCTGGTATCGTATATACTAGATAGTAAGGAATTACAATTAAAGGAGAAGATCATATGAATGAAAATAAGGCAGGACTTGGATATCAGAATTTTGAGGAAGTGAGAACGGAACATATATTTTATATTGATAAGACTGATTTTATCAGGGAATGTTTTTTCTCTAATAAATATGCAGGAAGGAGTGAATTGTTTGAAGGCTTGTCTATATGGGAGGAAAAATCTCTGGATGGGGAATATAGGTACCGAAGATTGCAGGGGACTTTTCCAGTAATTTTTTTAAGTTTTGCCAATGTGAAAGCGACAACATATAAAGAGATGTTGTTTAAGATAACAGAAGTAATTACAGATTTATACAATAAAAATGACTATTTGTTAGAGGGTAATCTGCTAAATGAAAGAGAGCAGAAATATTATCAGGAAATAGAGCTTGGAATGCGCAGCGAATTAGCGGCTGGCGCAATACGTTCAATGGCAGGTTTTATGCAGCGCTATTATGGTCAAAAGGTAATTATTATCTTGGATGAATATGACACGCCGATGCAGGACGCATGGATTTTGGGGTATTGGGAGGAAACTGTCAGATTTTTTAGCGGTCTGTTCAACTCCACATTCAAGACAAACGAATACCTTGAGCGCGGATTAATCACAGGTATAACAAGGGTTGCAAAAGAAAGTATTTTCACTGGTTTGAATAACCTTGATGTTATTACGACAACTTCTGATAAATATATGACATCTTTTGGATTTACAGAAGACGAAGTTTTTATGGCGCTTGAAGATGCGGGATTAGGGGAACAGAAACAAAAAGTAAAAAGATGGTATGATGGATTTATATTCGGTGTTTGTGCTTGGCATGGTAGTAAATCTTTCGGATGCTTACAAAGTACGCTCTAACAGAGAGAGTGGTTTTGGACGTTATGATGTGATGATAGAGCCGATCGATAAAACCAAAAAGGCTTTTATCTTTGCGTTTAAAGTATTATATCCCGATGAGGACGAGAAAACACTTGAAGATACTCTGGCAAATGCTCGTGCCCAGATTGAGGAAAAGCAGTATGAAACAGAGCTCATATCGTGTGGTTATGCACCAGAGCAGATTCGCAAATATGGATTTGCATTTCGGGGGAAAGAATGTCTGATAGGATAAAAATTGACAACACCTATGCAAAGCAGGTAATAAATAAATGTTAATAGAAAATGGGGATATTTTTTACTCTTATATTATGGGTATTTTAGAAATGCTGACAGGCTTTCATTATTATGTGCGTTTCCTGGAAAAGAAAACAAAAAGAACAGACTATTTTGTATTTGCTGCACTTGGCTTGACAGTGCTGATAACTGTGCGTTTTGGAAACTTTGCACAGCTTTTGATATATGCCATACTGCTTACAGTAGGAGGTGTTTTTGTCTATTGTGCAGGGGGAGTGCAGTCTGCCTTGTATGCTGTTGTTACAGTAGAAATTATGCAGCTTTGTTTCGGAATTTTTAATTCCGTATTGAGCATTGGACTTTTGTGGCTGATTCCTATTGACGGTGGTATTGTTAGTTGCGTTGGTTTGGCATTTGGTGTTGTGGCGCTGGCTGCTGCAGTTTTTTGTTATCGCATAATACATCGTTATTTCCTATGCGATGAAATAGTGAAGAATCAATATGCATTAATGCTGTTTATTCCAATGTTGATGATATTTCTAATGGATGAATCTATTAATTCTGCTGTTTATGGCAGTAGTACGGTTGTAGCAAATGAAATATGGAGTGGTGAAAATGGAAGAAATGTAAATCATTATCAAATGCTGCTTATCCAATTATTGGGGCTGGCAAGTTTGTTTTGTGTAATGTTTGCCTATAAAAAGCTGCTGGAAAATTTTCATTTAAGTACGGAACTGTCTTTGCTGGAACAGGAGGAACACTCATTAATCCAATATGTCGAGGAGGCAAAAACACATTATGAAAAAACGCGTTCGTTCCGGCATGATATCAAAAATCACATTATTATGCTAAAAGCGCTTTTGCAAAATAATAGAATGGATCAGGCGCTGGACTATATCGGTGGTATGGAAGATATTACCCGGGAACTATACGCAGCATACAGTACCAATAACCCAGTGGTGGATATTTTAATAGGAAATAAGCTGGGGATAGCCGAAGAACTGGGGATTCAAGTAGAATGCGCGTTGCTTCTGCCGGTTCCTTGTGCAGTGCGGGATATTGATTTCTGCATTATTTTATCGAATGCATTGGATAATGCTATCCGCGCTTGCAAGGAAATGGAGCACGAGGCGGATCGCTTTATCCATGTGACAGGAAATATACAGGGAGCGTTTATTATGTTGGAAATAGAGAACAGTTTTCAGGGTAATGGACATTTCCAAAAAGGGATAGGGCTGTCCAATGTAAAGGCAGTTGCGGAAAAATATCAGGGTGCAATAAGTATTCAGGCGCAGAATGGGATTTTTATGTTAAGTGTGCTGTTGATTAATGTTAACTCGCATACGCGTGTCGAGGAACATTGACAATTCCTACACATCTTCTGACATCGTGAAGCAGCCCAGGAATATATGCATATTTTAATTCTATGATACTAGCGAACGCTTAGGAACTGTCCAAAAATAACTTTTAATATTGCTTGTCTTTTTCTCCGATAGCACTACTCAAAAATCAGTTACATAGCCCGCTATGCGCCTGATTTTTGAGCAGCACTCTCGAAGAAAAATCCTGCACACTATTTAAAAGTTATTTCTTGACAGTTCCTTAGATTTGCCCATTACGCTGGCTCACGAGCATAACTATCCGAAATAATATGGTGAAATTTATTGCTCGTGAGTATATCTTATTACAACTGTCCTTCTACTACTATAACAAAGTCTTCTCTGTTACTTGAAATAATTTAATATGAAACAACTGTAAAAATGCCAACTTTCACTTCGCAACTTTTTTTAAATGATTTGCTTCCTAAAATCTGGTAGGATAATATCAACAGCTAGAGAGATAGAAAAAATATTGTAGTATTGCAGTTTCGCATAGAATTTAGTGAGGGTCTTGAGAACGGGGCCTGCGCTTAGCTAAGTGAAAACGAGGTACGAGTACAACGATAGGAGCATGGTCATGGTATGTGAGATGTTATTGAGAAAAAATAAAATATGGATTATGGAAGAAAAAGAAGACATGACGCAAAGGAACGCACTCAATGACCTTTCTGTGGCAACATTAATGAAAAATATTGAACCGCTTGGCTATACATTTTCGCGAGAACTCTATGAGGAACTTTTACGCTATTCCACGGATCAGCTTGGACGGTTATGTTGGGAATTGGTTGAACTTTTGAAAAAGAGCAAGGGCGCTGATCACAAGTACCGCCCAATGTATCGAAATTTTCCTATGGAGGTTATGGCGGCGCCAGCGGGCAGGCTGTATCTCAATGCGTTGGTGCATTATTGGAGCAATGGAACAATGATGCCAGCTTCGTTCAAAGCGGAGCGGAAAGTGTTAACGGATATTGCTGCTTGTCAGGTTTTAACGCTGGGCAGCAGGGAGGAAGCAATAGATTTATTTCAAAATTTATTGTCTGCTAAAAGTTCTTTGTCGCTACAGGATAAAGAAGATATTGCATGGTGCTTTGCAAATTTGGGCAGAATTTGTATGTATATTCCGGAAAGTATTCCGATTAAGGAAAACGCAGCATGGATGGGCAAATGTTACATAGAAAAATATCCGCTTGCGAAAACGGAAACGTTGACGGAAGCATTGAAACCATATTTTAAGACACCAACGGATGTGCTGCGTTTGGCAGCAGCACTTTCTGACAGTGATGTCAGTTTGGCAGAGTTGCCAAGATTTATCAGCTTTTCCAGACCCGTGCGCAGGCTGCTGATGGGATTGTTAAACGATGCGTCAGGGTTAGAGGAGGGAATGGCTGCCAGGGCGGAAATCTTTAAGCGTCTTGGCGAGCGGCTGCATCCCGGAGAATATCCAGACGGTAAGTATGACCGTGTAAAGCGGGTATTTGCGAAACTGCGCAATGGAGAAAGGATTGTCACATTTGCGGGGAGTGTTGCTGATGCAATCAAAGCAAAGGATGTGACAAGTGCGTTAAAACTGTTAAGAAGCCGTCCCGGTGAGTTGGCAAGGCGGCTGGATCATTTGCTGCGGTTGGACGAATTGCCCCAGAGTCATAAGCAGGTACTTTCGGCTTGGGAAGATGTGGCGGCAGAGGTATCCGTTCCAGTGCTGCTGCAAGTGCGGGAGCATTTCCGCTATCGCAACGGCGGTGCAATGCGCTATTATTTTCCAAAGGGAAATATGGCAGACGGGCGGATTATCGAACCGCTTCCCAATATAGATGAGGAGCTTTGCGAACGTGTTATTGCGATTTGTGAGCGTGCTCTGATACAGCAATTTGCCCAAAAGGAAGCAATGGGAAAAGTTTATTTGTCGGAGAAAATGAAAAACTATATTGTTCCGTTTAATCAGCGTTCTGCGTCAAAAGCGGCGCATACATTAGTTCGCGGTTCGCGGATTCCGATAAAGGGAGGCGCACGGGCAATCCGCGGCTTTGTATGGTGGACGAATACTGAAAACGACGCACGGGTTGACCTTGATTTGTCGGCATTGATCCTTGATGAAAACTTTCATTATTTAGAACACGTTTCCTATACGAATCTGCGTTCTGAAAAATATAAAGCATGTCATTCGGGAGATATTGTGGACGGCGGCCCGTATCAGGCGGAAGGTGTCAGTGAGTTTCTGGATACGGATATCAACAGTGTAATAAAATACGGCGGCAGATATATTATTTATCAAGTATATTCTTATACCCGCCAGAAGTTTTCTGAACTTGGGCACGCTGCTTTTGGATTTATGGAACGGCGTGACGTGAACAGCGGTGAGATCTATGAGCCAGCGCTTGTTAAGCAGAAAATTGACCTGACTGCGCAGAGCTGTATTTGTGTTCCCGTGATTTTTGACTGCTTAACACGCCAGATAATTTGGTGCGACGTAAACCTTGGCACAGTGCATTCACATTATGGCGGCAACAATGTGGAATCCAATTTAGCTGGTGTAGAACTTGCCAGCTATGCAATGGTGAATATGCATAAAACCAATCTATATCAATTGATTTATCTGCATATCTGTGCCAGGGGCATCCAGTGCTATGATAAAGCGCAGGCAGATATCGTTTTTGACGAAGAAGACGGTATTACACCTTATGACACAGATGTCATAATGGCGGAATATTTATAAAATTTTTAAAAATATCCGGCTATGGGTTTTCCTCCTTCTATCCATGATCAGGGCAGAGAGTCGTCGGTTCGATTCCGACCGTTTGGTTCGCCAAACGTGGCCCAGTGGCAGAGGCGCTGCAAAAAGAAAACCCGCTTTCCGGTATAAGCCGCAGGCTATGGGTATCCATCCTTCTAAATACAACTTGGAAATTGTTAAAAGGGTATCCGCTTTCCTGCGGTTTCTAATGAAATTGTTAAGAAAAAACAGGGGCAGCGTATTACGTTTTATGAGGAAATGAAACACAGATACTAAGCGGCAGGCTACTCCATTCCAGAGGTTGTATTTTGGAATGGAAACGCCGCCAATGCAACATTCCATGTAACAAGAAATGACAACAGTGTTTCTTTGGTATCTGGATGCTCGACAAATATTTTTCGGGATGTTATGGAAAATATCGGAGCAACACTTTATGATGAAAGTGGTAAACAGCGAACGGTATCGGGAAATATCAGCATAAGCAGCTTATGGCGGCATAGCTGTCTAATTAGTGTAAGCAGCTTATGGATGGCGGTATAGCTGTCTAATTAGTGTAAGCAGCTTATGGATGGCGGTATAGCTGTCTAATTA
>ERZ778516.1867-NODE-1867-length-15111-cov-16.491100_pt1 | contig 15111 bp, 18 predicted proteins | sample MGYA00510342_ERZ778516 | MGnify/ENA primary metagenome ERZ778516 (study PRJEB29527, sample SAMN07138961) | mouse gut metagenome | material: feces | host: mouse | place: China:Nanjing | collected 2016-01-25 ...
CTTCTTTTAAAACCTTTGCCTCGTGTGGAAAGAGTGTAATTGTATTCCGCCAGGAAAACACTTCGCTGATTACCGGCATGAACCGCCAGCCGGTCGACCTGGAGCAATACGAAAAACAGCCAGGCATTGCCGGGTATATTGTAAAATCCGGCGACCGTTTATGGGACATCGCAAAAGAACACCACACGACCGTTGCCGATGTCATGCAGATGAACCAGCTGTCCAGCGAAAATGTCAGCCGGGGCGATAAGCTCTTAATTGTAAAACAAATGGGTGCTGCAGGCACTTAAAGCTTATCTGAATGTCCTGCTTTTTGTTTTCTTACATCCTGTTTCACGGAACATAGCGAAAATGCTGTAAAAATTCAAAAAAAGTTCACACTTTTTTATCATTTTTCATGCGGGTGTCCGGTTGAAATTATATAAAAGCCATGCTATACTATTGCGAGAAACCGTGGACAACACACAAAGGAGCCTTACATTGAAAAAACTTACTGCATATAACGCACATACATCCAAAAAACTCGCATCCCTGCTGCTTATAACAGCTGTCAGCCTTACTTCCCTGCAGCCTGCATTTGCAACAACCCGCAAATCCCAGGCAGAGGATGCAAAAAAAGCTGCTGAAAGCAGCTTAAATTCTGTAAATAACAATATCAGCAGCATTACTTCCCGCCAGCAGGAGCTGCAAAAGGAAATCAATGCACTGGACGCGGAGCTGGTTGAGCTTCTCGTAAATATGGATATCCTTTCCGACGAGCTGGATTTAAAAGAGCAGGAAATCAAGCAGGCCAGCCTTGATTTAAAGGCTGCACAGAAAGAAGAAACCGACCAGTACGAACGCATGAAAAAACGGGTACGCAGCATTTATGAGCACGGTGACAACACCATGCTCGAAACGCTTCTTGGCGCTTCGAGCATGACCGACCTGTTAAACAGGGTAAACTACTACAATGCCGTATACGATTATGACAAGGAGCAGCTGGAAGTATATAAGGAAACCAAACAGCAGGTTATTGATTTAAAATCCCAGCTTCTGGAAGAACAGTCCGAAATGGAAGAAATGCAGGACAATTACAAGCTTCAGGAAGCAGACTTAAACGCCATGGTGTCCCAGAAAGAATCGGACATGGATGATTTTGATTCCCAGCTGGCACAGGCAAAGGTATTAGCTGCAGAATACAAACAGACCATCCAGCAGCAGAACCAGATTATCCGTGACGAAGAAGAAAAAGAACGGATTGCAAGGGAAGCTGCAGAACGCGCCGCAAGAGAAGCAGCAGAAGCAGCAGAACGTGCTGCAAGGGAAGCTGCTGCCGCTGCGGCAGCAGAAGCCGAAGCAAGGGCACGCGCGGAAGCAGAAGCCCGTGCACAGCAGAATCAGCAGTCCCAGTCATCCGGCAGCAGTTCCGGCGGTTCTTCTTCCAACACAGGCTCGGGTACAGGCAGTTCTTCCGGAAGCAGTTCTCCGCAGGTTCCGTCTGTCACTGTTACTGTTCCGCAGACGCCGGCTGTCAGCCCGTCTGGCGCAACCGGAAGCGACGTTATCAGCTATGCGACACAGTTTATCGGCAACCCTTACGTCTGGGGCGGCACAAGCCTGACAAACGGTGCTGACTGTTCCGGATTTACAATGAGTGTTTATGCGCATTTCGGCTACTCACTGCCGCACAGCTCTGCTGCACAGGCAGGCTGCGGCAGGGGCGTCAGCTACAGCGAGGCCCAGCCAGGCGACCTTATCTGCTACAGCGGACACGTAGCACTGTACATGGGCGGCGGAAGGATTGTCGGTGCGCAGAGCTCCCGGACGGGCATTACCACACAGAATGCGACCTACCGTACCATTATTGCAGTCCGCAGAATTATTAATTAACGCGGGATTACTGTCTACATATCACTGAATTTAAAAACCAGCCCTATTGCCATGCACGCTCGAAGTTTCCGTCAGGCAATCGGGCTGGTTATTTATTTTGGGCGGCCTGCCAGGGATATCTGCAGGGCTGCCGCAGCAGGAAAAACATGCCATTGATTATACTGACTGCATAACCCCGGCTTCCAGTTCTTTTAATTCGTCAAATGATAACGCCGGAACACATTCTGCAATTTCATCAAGCGGCATCTTCCCTTTCTTTATAAGCCTTTCCGCTGTTTCTCTCGCCTCGTCGTGCCTTTCACTCTTAATAAACGACTTCATTATCTGTTCATCATCAAACAAACTCATCATAATCGTTGCAGCTTCTATTCTTTTATATTTTATACCCCCTTCGCGGTAATCCCCAAATACCCAGGCCGGCCCGCTGCCCGGCCTGCTGCCTGCGCAAATAAATATAGAAAATTCCCTCACATCCCTTGCGAAAAATGAAAACATGGTTATAATGATACATGGTATGATTGCGTAAACTTAATTTCAAAAATAGGATGGGGACAAAGACATGCATATAAAATTAGGCAGAAATGATAAATGCTGGTGCGGCAGCGGCAGAAAATACAAGCAGTGCCACCAGGCATTTGATGACAAAATCGCACGTATTGCCAGCCAGGGACGCCCGGTTCCAGCCAGGGAGATGATTAAAACCGCAGACCAGATTGCCGGAATCCGCCAGAGCGCCAAAATCAACATAGCGGTATTAGACTATGTCGCAGAACATATCCATGCGGGCATGTGTACCGAAGAAATCGACCGCATGGTTTACGAACAGACCACCCAGATGGGCGGCATGCCTGCACCGCTCAATTATGAAGGCTATCCGAAAAGCGTCTGCACCTCGGTCAATGACCAGGTGTGCCACGGCATTCCGTCTGCGGATGTGATTCTCAAAGAAGGCGATATTGTCAATGTAGACGCATCCACGATTTTAAACGGCTATTTCTCGGATTCTTCGCGCATGTTCTGCATCGGGGAAGTCAGTCCTGAGAAAAAAAGGCTTGTGGAAGTGGCGAAAGAATGTGTCTATGAGGGCCTGAAGGCTGTCCGGCCATGGGGCTGGCTGGGCGATATGGGACAGGCCGTCCACGACCATGCCTTTGCAAACGGGTATACCGTTGTCCGTGAAATCGGCGGCCACGGCGTCGGCCTGGAATTTCACGAAGACCCATGGGTCAGCTATAACAGCAAGCGCGGGGAAGAAATGCTGATGGTTCCTGGCATGATATTTACAATTGAGCCTATGGTAAATATGGGCCGGGTGGAAATCTATGTAGACGAAGCCAATGACTGGACGGTATACACGGAAGACGGCAAGCCATCCGCGCAGTGGGAAATCATGGTACTGGTCACGGATGACGGTGCTGAAATACTTTCCTACTAAAACATCATCCCAGGCATCGTTTTGCACCTGTTGTGTCTCTGTATCAAAGCTGCCTGTCCATGCATGATGAGTTCTGCCTGTTCACAGGAGAAAGGAGCCAGCCATTATGACAAATACACCGGAAATACAGATTTTTGCCATGACACATAAAGCATTTACACCGCCGCCTGATAACATGTATGTCCCGCTCCAGGTCGGGCGTGCCCTGCATGAACCGCTTGGCTTTCTGGGGGATGACAGTGGCGAACATATTTCAGATCTGAATGCCTGGTTCAGTGAACTGACCGGCGTGTACTGGCTCTGGAAAAATTACCGGGATGCGGATATTATCGGCATCTGCCATTACCGCAGGTATTTTATCGCAGAGGACGGCCATCTTTATAACCGGGCGGATATCCGCCAGCTGCTGTCGCAGTACGATATGATTGTCACAAAAAAGCTGGAGCTGCGCATGCCTTATTACGACGGCTTTGCTTCTACCCACGATGAAAAAGACCTGGTGGAAACCGAGCGGGTTGTTTCGGAAAAATATCCGGAATATGCCGCCCTGTTCCATGACATGGTACACAAAAAAGAAACATATTTTGCAAATATGATGATATGCTCAAAGCAGCTCTATGATGAATACTGCACCTGGCTGTTTGATATTTTATTCGAAGTGCAGCAAAGAATTGATACGACGGGATATGACAATTACCGGAAGCGGGTTTATGGATTTTTGTCCGAATTCCTGCTCACGGTCTGGATTGCCAGAAACCAGCTGCATGTTTACGAAAGCTGCGTTGGAATGTGCGCCGAAAAGCGGGAGACCGAGGAAATCAAGAACCAGATGTCTGCCTTTTTTGCCCGCAGGGATATTGCCGGCGCAAAGCAGTATTTCCTGCAGGAGCTGGAAAAACGCCCGGACGTGCTGATGGAAGCATCGGATATCCGCGGGGAATTAAAGCTGTGCATGCAGATTATTTCAACCTGCGAATACGAGCAGAAACGCGGGGAAACGATACTGCTCGACCGCGGCCTGGGTTTTGAACCGCTTTTAGAAGAACTGAAAGCCCTGAACCGCTTTGCCATGCGTCTGGATGACGGCTGCACGAAGGAACAGGCCGCTGCATATGCCGCTGCACATCCGGTTTCTGTGACTGCGGTGGAAATTGCATGCCTGATTGCCGGAAAAAATTTTTAAAAAAATTTATATGACCGCAACCACCCCTTCTCTTTCTGCGTTTTTATTTATAAGAACACAACAATCAGAAATCAGACAGGGGGAATTTCTATGAAAAAACATATTACAGCAATGATGCTGGCAGGCCTGCTGGGACTCAGCCTTGCGGCTGGCGGATGCGGTGCCAGTGCCGGCGAAACAGCGGTTTCTCAGGAGACCAGCTCCGCCGCTTCCGATTCCTTTGCCTCGAATGCTGCGGATGAAAAACTGGCGGTCAGAAAGTCCGCTGACTCTGCCCCAGCAGAAGGGGCTGCCGATGATGCCGACATGGACAGCGGCAGTACCGACAGCAGCGGCATGCGTACAGGCACGGTCAAAAGCCAGAACCAGAAAATCATCTATACATATAATTACACGACCGAAACAAAGGAATTTGACTCTTTTTATGAAAAGGTAACCGCAAAGACAGAAACGCTGGGCGGCTATGTTGAAAATTCTGAAACAAACGGCAGCGTGTCTGACGGTGTAAACCGCTATGCACATATGACGCTTCGCATTCCGGCTGACAAAATGGAGCAGCTGACATCTATGCTGGATGAAGAATCCAACGTAACATACCGCAGCCGCAGCTCTGAAAACGTAACCCTGCAGTATGCAGATATGGAAATCCATGTCAAGGCTCTCCGCACCGAACAGGAAACCCTGCTCAGGCTGCTGGAAAAGGCGGAAAAGCTGAAAGACATTATTGCCCTGCAAAGCCAGCTGACACAGGTACGGTACGAGATTGAATCGTATGAATCCCAGCTGCGGATGTATGATAACCTGATTGACTACAGCACCGTTTACCTGGATGTTTACGAAGTAGAGCGCACAACCAGCGTGACGCCTGTGCGGGCATCCTTCTTTCAAGAGGTTTCAGACCGGTTTTCAGATAATTTATATGCCGTCGGCCAGTGGCTGCGTTCTGCGGCAGTCTGGATAATCAGCTCGCTTCCGGTACTGGTTCCGCTTGGGATTGCGGCAGCTGTGCTTTTGCGGATTTTCTGGAAACGCTTCCGGGGAAGGGGGCTGCGCAGGGCCGCATTGGCAGCAGAGCCCCAGGCGCAGGATAAAGAGAATATTAAAGATAAGGATAAGGACGCGGACGAGACAGAATCATTCTGACGGGCTATGCTGATATATCTGCTGCATGTCTCCGCATTTCCCCATTTACTCACATGTTTCTAAATATTCAGACAGCAGGGCCGAAGATGGATTTAACCGCAACGCCCTGCTGTATTCTGGGCTATCTTCGTCAGGCGGTGCCTGTTCTGCATGAATCACTACACGTTCCCGTTCCTTTGCAGTTTCAATTCGTCAGATCCATAACCAGCATAGGGAGAATCTGCGCTGTCCCATTTCCACCAGCTTTTATCTTCCTCCGGTATCTGCTGTTCCATCATCGATTTTTCCAAAGCTTCGTAAGACCATGCTGAAATATATGGATGCAGGCCCCCATCGAATATAAACGCATAGAAATAAAAATGTTCTCTGGCTGTTTCTTTTAAAGACAGAAATGCTGCCCTGGCAGCTTTTACAAGGGCTTCAATAAGTTCTTCGTTCCAAATAACAGCCAGCGAACAGGCATCCATCTCTATAATTCGTTATCAGGCTGTAAATAAGATACCTTTCTTTACTTGAACTGAATGAGAATGCTCCAGCTATTTTTTCTATCTCTGACTGCTGCATCAATTTCATATCATAAGCCTGCATTAAAATACCTGCTGTTCCTATATATCTTGTATTCAGCTGTTTTGCAACCTTTCGTCCTTTTCGTTCATCAATCAATAACAAATCTGCTTTCTGTTCGTCATACATAATAAGCGCTTCGCTCTCTCCCAAATCAAGACCTGTAACACGTCAGAGAATACTCACCGATTTCATATTTTCTACCGGCATCACCCAAAGAAATTCTGCATTTTGAATCATTTGTGCTTCGTTTTGGTGTTGTATCTGAAATTACAATCATGATATCACTTCCTTTAGCGATGCAGCCGTCGACAATTCTTCGTCTATTTCCTCATCTGTCATTTCAATATAGGGGATTCCCAGCCTTCCATATAAGACAATCAAGTCTATTTTATATATTCCAAGGATTTCCGCAGCTCTGCCATGTGAGATAATCCCATCATGAACATATGGATACAGCATCATTGCATTTCTTTTTAACTGTTCTTCCTTGTTTGCCGGCAATACAAAAGACACCATTTCTTCTGGCATTTCTATATTAACAACTGACATAAAGTGCACTCCTTTCCATATTCCGCCCGTTCATAAACAGCTGCTCCCTCTTTTGCTGGGTTCTTTCAATGTATCGCGTAACAAAAATATAGCATATGTCAGCAAAACTGCCTATTCCTGCCTTTCAGACAAATCATCCTTCTTTTTTCTTGACAATCTCGAATATCGAGAATATAATAACATTAAATACTCGATATTCGAGATTGCTGAAAACACCGGTTCCCGGAATCTGGAAGCTGCACAATAATCAGGTTTTAAAGCTCAGGACTGCCTGGAACGCAGCTTCCCGGGAATCAGAATCAGGAGGTAAACCATGCCCAGGCCAAAATTCCAGACATTGACGGAGCAGATGTTTTATACACTGCTCTGCTTAAAAGATGAATGCTGCGGGATTGCTATTCTGGATAAAATCCCGTCTATGACAGGCCAGCGCGTCAGCATTGGTTCCGGCACGCTTTACACGCTGCTGGAACAGTTTCTGGCCGCTGGCATGATACGCGAAACGAAGGCGGAAGGGCGGCGGCGCAGCTATATCCTGACAGAAAAGGGCAGGGAAATGCTGGACCTGGAATATGCGCGCATCTGTGCGCGGGCCGCTGATTACCGCGCTGTTTTTGGAGAGGGGGAATCCATATGAAAGATAAAAAACGAAGAATCGAGCTTTTTTCCTTTTTTGACTATACGGGAATTGCACGGCATCTGACGAAAATGGCCGAAAAGGGCTGGCTTATCGAAAAAATGTCTTCTTTTGGCTGGACTTACCGCAGAATCAAGCCGCAGAAGCTGCACTTTTTTGTTTCCTATTATCCAAAAGCATCCGAATTTGACCCGGAACCAGGCGAGGGCCAGAAGCAGTTTCAGGACTTCTGCGCGCATACCGGATGGATTTGTGCCATGACCTGCGCGCAGATGCAGGTATTTTATAACAGCCGGGAAAATCCCGCCCCTATCGAAACAGAACCAGAACTGGAACTGGAAATGATTCATGCTGCCGCAAAAAAGAGCTATCTGCCGTCGCATGCGTTACTGCTGCTGCTCTCCCTGCTGAACGGGGGCCTGTTCGTACAGACGCTGCTGGACAATCCCATCCGGCTGCTTGCAAGCGCTTCCAGCCTTTTTACCGGCTTTGCATGGCTGATGGTCTTTCTGCTGTGCATCCATGAAACAGGCGGATATTTCTGGTGGCTGAAAAAAGCAAGGCAGGCTGCCGCACGGGGTGAATTTCCAGACAGCAAAAGCCGCATCCTCTTACAAAAAATCATCGGCGCTGCCGTGCTGGCAGGCTTTGCATACTGGCTGGCTACCGTTTTTGCATGTGCATCTCCCCTGCTGAAAATCACGTGCATTTCCATGCTGTGTTATACATTTGCCGTAATACTTCTGGTAAACGGAATCAAGCAGCTGCTCAAACGGAAAAAAGTTTCCCGGAATGTCAACCGTACCGTCACGTTTGTTTCCAGCTTTGTATTCTCCGCTGTCCTGCTTGCAGGCATTACATCCGGCATTCTTTATGCATCTGCAAACGGCCTGCTGTACGGAAAACACGACACCTACGAACACAACGGGGCCACATTTCCCATCTATCAGGATAACCTGCCTTTAACCGTTCAGGATTTGCAGCAGCTTCCCGTTCCGGAATCCGAGGAATACATCCGGGAACGCAGCAGCAGCGAATCCCTGCTGGCCGCACAGTACGAAATGTGGCAGCACCCGCGTTACGACAGCACACACATTTCACAGCTCCCGGAACTGAAATATACCATTACAGACATCCGGCTGCCGTTTCTTTATTCCCTGTGCAAAGAAAGCCTGCTGAACGCGAAAAAATATGATATCTCAGACGGCCAGGCATTTGCAAACCACTATGAACCGTCAGACCCTTCGCCATGGCTGGCACAGGACGCATACCGCCTGCGCTGGAGCAGCGGTTATATTGACCACTATCTGCTCTGCTATGAGAACCGGATTGTGGAAATCCAGTTTAGCTGGGAGCCAGACCCGGAGCAGATGACGGCCGCTGGCAGGATTCTGGCAGAATATTCCACCAAAAAATTCAAAAATATGTAAGATTTCTCCTTTCAAAACCGGAATCCTATATAGAAGGCAGTTCATCAGCCAGCAAATAATGTTAAGAGGTGCACGGTTATGAAAGCAAATGAAAAAAATTTTATTTCTCTTATCCGCAGAAAGAAGGAAGAAGGCATTCTGTATGTTATCGAAACTTACAGCGGTTATTTAAGGGCGATTGTATGCAGGCGGCTGTATGCCCTTCCCGACAGGGTGGATGAATGCATGAACGATATTTTCCTTGGTATCTGGAAAAACATTGACAGCTTTGATGCATCCAGGGGCAGTTTTAAAAACTGGGCTGGCGGAATTGCAAGGCTGCAGGCTATTGACTGCCTGCGAAGGGCCAGCCGTGAGCTGTCCGTTGCCAGTCTGGACGGACTGGAAATTCCGGCTGAGGACACCAGCCTGCTTGCACTCATCGAACAGGAGCTGTCCGAGGAAACACAGGCACTGCTGTCCTGCCTTGCACCAAAAGACCAGGAACTGTTTCTGCGGATTTATGCAAGGGAAGAAGAACCGCACCAGGTAAGCAGGGATATGGGACTGACTGTAAACAGCCTGTATGTCCGGCTTTTCCGCGGTAAAAAGAAACTGCGCATGATGGCAGAAAAAGAAGGGAGATGTCATTTATGAATAAGGATTTTTATATGCTTGCAAACGAAATCGCTGACCCGATGGACGGGACGGATAATGCTGCGTCCTTTTTTCAAAAACAGCCAGATGATGCCGTAACGGAACAGTACCGCAATCATATGCTTGCTGCTATCCGCCAGGAAAAAGCCCAAAAACGCCGCAGACGCCTGCCTGCTGCCGCAGCCTGCATTCTGCTTATGGCAGCGGCAACCGGCCTTTTCCACAACGAGGTTCAGGCAGCGATTGAGAAAATCCACGTCACCCTGAGCACCGTATTCAGCCCGGAAAGCCGAATGTCCCATTATACCGAAATCATCCATACTTCTGTCAGCAGCGGGGATTATGTCATCACACTGGAAGAAGCCATTGCCGCGCCGGAAAAGCTGTACGTCCGGTTTACCACGCAGCGTGAGGACGGGCAGCCTATGACCGATGCGGACAATTCCCTGTCACTGTACTCGGAGCTTTTGATTGACGGACAGTCTGTATGCGCCGGCAGCGGCTCATCCTGGGGATTTGACAGCGAACGCAGAACCATGCGCAGGGAAAGCACCGATTATCTTCTAAGCGGCTTTGACCTGTCTGGCGAGCACAGCTATGAGCTTCGGCTTTCTGACCAAAACCAGATTCACGAAGGCGAATGGGTGTTTCAATTTAAGGCAGACGGCTCCGAAATTTATGCCGATACAAAGACCATGGCACTTGGCATCCGCTATACCCTGCCGGACGGCTCCGAAATAACACTGGATGAACTGAGCCTGAATGAGCTGGAACAGAAAATCACGTTTCATATTTCCGCAGATGCCATGTATTACCAGGATTTTGAGCTGCATGCTGTAGACGAACAGGGCCGCATGACGAAATTCGACTGCGGTTCTTTTGGAAACGGCAGGGGGTATCTGAAAAACAGCTTTGTGCCGCAAAAGGATGCGCCAGTGCTGACATGGGTCGCAGAGGATGCACAGCAGCTGACGGTTACCTTTTATATCATTGACATGCCGGAAATCGACGGGCTGAACCCGGATGATTATATGCAGCAGATTGGGGAAACGGCTGTGTGGGATTTGACAAAGCTGCAAGGCGGGCCGTAGCCTGTCCGAAGCAGGCCGCCAGGCCTTTGCAGATACTGCTCGGCCTGCTTCTGCCGCCTGAAAAAATATGAATCATGATTCCTTTACAAAAGAACCGATTTCAACCAGATTTCCTTCCGGGTCTGCAACATAGCATGTTCTCTGTCCCCATGGCTCCGTGACCGGTTCGAGTATGCCCTGTGCCCCGGCAGCAGTAATTTCGGCATATGCCTTATCTACTGCTGCATAATTTTCCACGCTCAGCGCTATTTCATAATGCCCGTTTATCCCGGAGCAATACGTAAATTTCCTGCCTGCCATTTTTTCAAAATCTGTTTTGCGATACAGAAGGAACAGGGTGCCGTCTTTTTCCAGAAATACATTGGCTGCATTCTCATCTTCCTTGATGTCAAATCCCAGCACATCGCGGTAAAACCGTATCATAGCCGCCATATCGTCTGCCATAATTCCAAATCCATCTAATTTCATAGCCAGCCTCCTCCATGCCTTATTCCGGCATGTTTTCTTTTTTCCTGCTATGATAACAGACGTATCGTGACAGCTGTATGTCATGTTTGTTTCAAATGGCAGGTATTTCCTGAAGCATGTGAAAACTTCTCTGTCGGGCACAGCTGCACATCCTGCAGCAATCTGCAAGCCCTGTGCTTATGACAGCCTGCCCTTTTGCTTTTTCATCATCGATAATCACTTCCCCGGCTCCCGGCACCTGAATCTGCCCGGACAAAGGATTTTTGATGCTGTCTGCCTTTGTAGTGATTACTGCTTCCACGTCGGATTTCTGCGCTCTCGCCATCTGCCGGCCCGTCAAAAGAGCAGTTTCCTGCCAGAATATCCCTGCATCCATAAAGGGCCCGTTCCCTGTCAAAAGACTGATTTTCAATTATTTTCATTATAAATCTTCTCCCTTTTCGAATGTCTGAAAGTCTGCCGTTTTTTCTTTCCAGCTTCTTTTTCTGGTTCTGATTATACCCGCCTGTTATTATAACAGCAAATACTTATTACTAATTCATATCTGTAATTATTAACTATAAAAAACGTGGGCTGCAAAGGCGGCAGGAAATATAAGGTTCATCCCGCCGCCCGAAATTATTTCATAAATGTAGTTGTTAAATCAAATAAAATTTCCTGCACTGTATTTTTATTCGGTCTTCTTTTCATTCTGCTGTAAATAAAACAGGGTTTTTTGTATCTCTATTTCTTTTCTCAGTTCATCTTCTGTCGGTAAATACAATTTATATTTTGATGCAAACAGCTGCTCATTGCCATGAAGGATTGAATACTTTGCAATATCTTCATCTGTTTCTGTACATAATACGATACCCAATGTTGGATTATCCTCTGCACCCTTCTTTAATTCATCATACATGCGAATATACATATCCATCTGCCCTACATCCTGATGCGTAATCTTGCCCGTTTTCAAATCAATCAGAACAAAACACTTTAAAATATAATTGTAAAACACAAGGTCTATATAATAGTTCTCTTTCTCTGTCTTGATATGCTGCTGACGGGCTACAAAAGCATACCCCTTCCCCATTTCCATCAAAAATTTCTGAATATTAGAAATAATGCTGGTTTCCAAATCGGTTTCCGTAAAATCTGTATTGGACGATAACCCAAGAAATTCTGCTATAACAGGATTTTTGACGAATTCCAGCTTATCATTCTGGAAATCAGAAGTTTTTTCCATCATTTCCTGTTCCACCAGTTCTTTATTCTGAGACTGCAATATGCGATAGTAGTATTGGGTATTGATATTACGCTGCAAAGTACGCACACTCCAAGTCTGTTCATATGCCTCTTTCTCATACCAGCTGCGGGCAGCAGAATCTGTTACCTGTAATAATGCACGATAATGCGACCATGAAAGACGAATATAAGATTGTCGACACGCTGTGTCGACAATCTGGGGAAACTCTTTATAAAAGCGCAGACAATGATAAAGATTACTGCGGTCATAGCCTTTTCCATATTCTGCAGTCAGCTCTTTGGATAATTTCTTTATGATATTAGCTCCATACACAGCGCGGTCTGAACCGTCAATTTCTTCCTCTGCTATCCGATATCCAATCAGCCAGTTTCTTTGTGATAAAATCGTATCAACTGCATGATAAGCTTGCCGTTGAGAAACTTCTATCATATTTTGTATATCAGATAATATATTTTCTGATTTTTGATACATACTCATAAAATCAGTATTTTCCATTTTAATGGGTTCATTCATAATATTCCTCTCACATTACTGGTTCGTCAAACTGCTCTCCATGTTTTCCATATGCCTATTTTAGTATAGCTGACTATCCGTACATTATCAACCCCAACTCAAGCCAGATATTCCTGCTTTTTAAGCTTCCTATCCTAAACCGGTTTTGAAAGCTGTATTTTTTGTGATGTTTCTCCGCTGCCAGCCTTTCCCGAAGAATAACTTCATTCCCTATAGGCACTGATAATACAGCCTTATTTATCTTATAAAACTGGCTCTATGTATTTCTGAATCAGCCCGATTCTGTCCCTGGCTCGTGGCGCAAAAAGTGCTGCCATAGAAACTGCCAGCTTTTTCTTTGTATTGGCATAAATAACATTGCCGCCATCTCCCATCGCTGCATAGCCATCCTCAGTGACCCACCACAAATATCCGTAAGGCAGGTTCCTCTTTTTCCACCGGCTGTGTTCTGCCGTGCTTTCCGCTATCCATTCTGCCGAAATAATCTGCCTGTCTTCCCATATGCCGCCATTCAGATACAGCTGGCCGATTTTTGCCATGTCCATGGCCGTCAGCGTAAGGCCCCAGCCCGCAGCATGAGTTCCTGCGGCGTCTGTAACCCATCCGCTGATATCCACAGACTGGTTAAATGCCATTTGCTCCTCCTTATTTTTGAAAGACAGATTATTTTCCACCTGAATCCCAAGCGGATGAAACAAATTTTCCTGTGCAAATTCTAATACAGGCTTTCCTGCTGCTCTCGCCAGGATTCCCGATAAAATATCCGGCCCGATTAGCGGGGCATACCGGAATGCACCTTTTTTTCCACGGCCGCCTAACAAATCAAGTGAAAATTCCACCCAGTTCCTGCTTGTAAAGTATTTTACACCACTTTACAACTTTTCAGGAAATGGAAAATAAAATAACGTACAAAGCACTTTCTGATGTATAATAAGTTTGCCAACTAAAATATACGAAAGAGAGTGACCTTGTACGTCAGACTTATTATACAACGAAAATAATCTAATTGGTAGACTGTACCGTTATTTTTATATTTATTTTAAAACTTTTTCCGCACCAACTATTGAAACCCTGTTTCTGCTGGTATTATCTATACTTGCTATGGAGTCAGCGGCCTCCATCCGTTCATTGTACAGACATTTTTTGGCGGGGATTACGAAAAAATCCCTGAATGCATTTTATTACGCATGTTCTTATGCAAAGGCAGATTATTCCAGATTCATGAATACCACTGCGGACATGGCTCTGAATCTCATACCGGAAAAACTACAGTCACAGCCTGTGTTTCTGTGCATTGATGACACAATGGTTTCGAAATTTGGCAAAAAATTCGAGGATGTTTCAAAGCTTTTTGACCATGCCGCGCATAATGGTTCAAACTATCTGAACGGACACTGCTTCGTAAGTGTAATGGTCTGTGTCCCGGTATGGAACAAAGGCAGGATCCACTATCTTTCCGTTCCGCTTGGATACCGCATGTGGCAGAAAAAGGAATCCAAGCTGGAACTGGCTGCATCCATGATACGGCATGTAATGCCTGTATTCCATGAAAAGAAAAATGTCATCATCCTCTGCGACAGCTGGTATGTAAAGAAAAACCTTGTTTCCATCATAGACGAATACGAAAACCTTGACATGATAGGAAATGCCCGGTCTGATTCTGTCATTTATGACCTGCCGCCGCAGCGCACCGGAAAAAGAGGGCGGCCTGCGCTGCATGGGAAAAAACTTTCCATTCAGAACGATTTTACGCTGTCTGATGAAAAAATCGGTGATTATTACATGGCCGTGCGCCGTGTCCTTACTAACGTTTTTGGAAAAAGGACAGTCCTGGCATATGTCACATCCGCTGATAAAGCAGCGGGCAGCAGGCGTTTGTTTTTCAGCACAGTTTTTCCGGAACAGCTGCAGATCTTCTGCGCATGGGAGGAGAAATCCCCGCTGAACCAGACCGGCAGCAGCCGGATGCAGTATATCCCCCTGATGCTGTATGCTTTCAGATGGAACATAGAGGTCAGCTATTACGAACAGAAAACATTCTGGTCATTGTGCAGATATATGGTGCGCAGCCGAAAAGGGATTGAGATGCTGGTGAACCTGATCAACATCTCATACTGCGCTATGAAAATATTACCGTATCAGGATAAGGCATTTTACAAATATCAGACAGAAAGCGTGCAGGAGTTTCGGTTTGCTCTAAGCGAACAGATCCGCCAGCAGATATTTTATGCCATTTTCCTGAAAAAAGTCGAAACCTATGTAAAATCGAATGTCTTAATAAATGCCTTAAAACAGCTGATTTGGAAATAGGAGTATCATTTATAAAGTTGTAAAGTGGTGT
>ERZ778516.1868-NODE-1868-length-15111-cov-6.016405_pt1 | contig 15111 bp, 9 predicted proteins | sample MGYA00510342_ERZ778516 | MGnify/ENA primary metagenome ERZ778516 (study PRJEB29527, sample SAMN07138961) | mouse gut metagenome | material: feces | host: mouse | place: China:Nanjing | collected 2016-01-25 ...
CGTCGACGGGTATGACCACCTCGGCCGAGGGTACCTTCTCGGTCGCCGCGCCCGCCAACGGGACGCTCATCGTATCCTTCGTAGGATACGAGACCCAGCGCATCCCCGTAGCAGGCAAGACTCGAATCGATGTCGTCCTGGCAGAGGACGCCACGGCCATCGACCAGGTGGTCGTCGTGGGTTACGGTTCGGGCAGTAAGGTCGGCACGACACTGGGCTCCGTGGCCAAGGTCAAGGGTGCCGTGCTGGAGAACAAGCCGACGGCCAACATCGCCGACGCACTCCAGGGCAAGGTGGCCGGCTTCGAGGTCTACACCTCGTCGGGCGAGCCTTCGGCCGCTTCGTCGATGCGTCTGCACGGCGTCGGTTCGCTCGAGGCAGGCTCGTCGCCGCTGATCGTGCTGGACGGCGTGCCGGTGGATGCCGGAACGCTCGTGTCGCTCAACGCGAACGACATCGAGTCGGTCAACATTCTCAAGGACGCCTCGGCCACCTCGATCTACGGTTCGCGTGCCGCCAACGGCGTGATGTACATCGCATCGAAGCGCGGTCGCCGCAACGAGCCCGTCTCCTTCACGGTGCGGGCGCAGTACGGTATCTCGCAGCCCGCGACGAACAAGTACGAGGTGATGAACACCGCCGAGAAGGCCGGCTACCAGTTGGAGGTGGGACTGATCAACCAAGAGCGCTACGACGCGATCATGGCTTCGGGCATCAACACCAACTGGCGCGACTACTACTACAATTCGAGCGCCCCGACCTACCAGGTCGACCTCTCGGCCACGGGCGGTTCGGAGAAGACTTCCTACTACCTCTCGGGTTCGTACATGAGCAAGGACGGTACGGCTCCCGGCTCGTCGATGGAGCGCTATTCGTTCCGCAGCAACGTCGACATGAGCGCCAACAAGTGGCTGCGCATGGGCGCCAACGTCGCCTTGGGCTACGACAAGCGCGAGAAGGCCGTTACCACGGGCAACTCGGTCTACAACGCCGCCTTCATGTCGGTGCTGACCCTTCCGTGGGAGACGCCCTACAACGAGGACGGCACCGAGAAAGAGCTGATCGCCGGCTACCGCAACCCCAACTACTACATCTCGAAGTTCCCGTCCAACGGCAAGAACCTTCAGATCAACGGAAACGCCTACCTGCAGATCATGCCGGTCAAGGGTCTGAGCATCAAGTCGCAGTTCGGTGTCGATGCCTTCGTCTACTGGTCGGAGTCGTTCCGCAAGGCCTCCTACTCGGGCAGCCTGAACAACGGTAGCGTATCGCGCGGCCACCAGCACGGCGCCACGCTCACCAGCACGACGACCGTCGACTACAACTTCGACTTCTCGAATCCCGACCACAAGCTCTACCTGCTCGCCGGTCAGGAGGGTATCCGCTACGACGGGCTGAACTTCAGCGCCTCGCTCGCCGGTCAGATCAGCGACAAGCTGCTGATGATCTCGACGGGTTCGGGTACGCCCACCGCCTCCGACTCGTCGTCGGCCTACGCCTTCAACTCGTGGTTCGGCCGCGCCGAGTACTCCTATGCCGACAAGTACATCTTCGACGCTTCGGTCCGCCGCGACGCCTCGTCGCGTTTCGGCGTCAACAACCGCTCGGGTATCTTCTACGCCGTCGGCGCCATGTGGAACATCAAGAAAGAGTCGTTCCTGGCCGACAACCGCACGATCTCGGATCTTCGTCTGAAAGCTTCGTACGGTACGCAGGGTAACGCCGACATCGGCAACTACGCCCACATCGCCCAGCTGTCCGCCACGACCTACCAGGACGCTTCGGGTCTCTACATCTCGTCGATGGGCAACACCAACCTCGGTTGGGAGACGCAGGAGCTGTTCACGGTGGCAGCCAACATCGAGTTCATCCGCCGCATCCGCCTGGAGGCCGAGTTCTACAACCGCTCCACGAAGGACATGCTCATGAATGTGCCGATGCCCTCCACCTCGGGTTACTCGTCGCGCTTCGAGAATGTGGGCAGCATGATCAACCGCGGCGTCGACCTGACGCTGAACGTCGACATCGTTCAGACGAAGGACTGGCACGTCGGTTTCAACGCTACGTTCAGCTACAACAAGAGCAAGATCACCAAGCTCTTCAACGGCTACACCGAATACGCGATGCCCAACTACCTGCTCTGCTATGCCATCGGTCACGATGCGGGCGAGTTCTACATGCAGAAGTTCCACGGCGTCAATCCCGAGAACGGTAATCCGCAGTGGGAGGTCGTCGATCCCGAGACGGGGGCGATCAGCCTGACCGAAAACTTCAACAATGCCACGATGCAGCTGCTGGGCAAGTCGCGCTACGCACCCTACTACGGCGGCTTCGGCGTGGACGCAAGCTGGAAGGGCATCAGCGTCGCGGCCAATTTCACGTGGAACTACGGCAAATATACGGTCAACAACATGCTGCTGTTCCTCGAAAGCCCGGGTAACGCGGCCACGTTCAACAGCGGCAAGCACATGCTCAATATGTGGCGCAAGCCGGGCGACATCACCAATGTTCCCAAGTGGGGTACGAATCCGCAGTTCGACTCGCACATGCTCGAGGACGCTTCGTTCCTTCGCCTGAAGAACCTCACGGTCGCCTACGACTTTCCGAAGTCGCTGATCCGGAAGAGCGGTTTCATCGAGGGGCTGCGCATCTACTTCATCGGTCGTAACCTGCTGACCGCAACCGGCTACTCCGGCTACGACCCCGAGATGGATACGAACCTTTCGCTGGGTAACTACCCCAACTCGCGCGAGTTCGTAGGTGGTATTCAGCTCACGTTCTAACCGTTCATTCCATAAAATACGTACGTTATGAAGAAATTACTGAATATAATCGTTTTAGCGGCTTTCGCGACATTCGCGTCGTGCGATCTCGACAAAACGCCGGATGCGAGCCTGCCCCAGGACGAGGCGTTCGACAACATCGAGACGATCAAGTTCCTCGAGAAGGGCGCCTACTCGCGGCTGCGCTCCTCCTACACCCCGGCCAGCATGATCGTACCCGATATTCAGGCCGACTACATGCACGCCGTGATCGGCTTCTCAAACACCTTCGGCGAGGTCTACAAGTGGACTTTCACGCACTCCGACTCCGAGGTGGCCGATACGTGGAACTACCTCTATGCCGGCATCGGCCAGTACAACTACATCATCGACGGCATCGAGCAGCGGCTGGGCTTCACGCCGACCGAGGCCGAGGCCGCCACGCTGGACCGGATTCGCGGTAACATGTACCTCATGCGCGCCATGTCCTACAGCCTGCTCGCCGAGCGCTTCTGCGCCGACTACGACGCGGCCACGGCCAAGAACGAGTACTCGGGCGTGCCGCTGGTGGTCACCTACTCGCCCGAGGACAAGCCTTCGCGCGCTACGCTCTTCGACGTCTACGACCGCATTCTGAAGGATATCGCGACGGCTAAGACATTGCTCGCCGGCGTGGTCGGCAAGGCCAACTCGACGGCGCTCAACGTCGACTGCGCCACGGCGCTCGAGGCCCACGTCCTGCTTCAGATGGACAACTATCCCGAGGCGCTCAAGGTTGCCAACTCGCTGATCGGCAGCCCGGCCTACGCACTGGTCGGCTCGGCCGACGAACTGCGGCAGATGTGGACCAGCGACAAAAGCTCGGAGATCATCTTCGTCTTCTACGCCAGCAGCACGGAGCTTCCCGCGCAGTTCGGCATCAACATGTTCAGCGACTACTTCAACGGCCAGAAGCCCTATAGCTTCATCACGTCGGACTATATCCCGACGCAGGACTGCGTGAACGCATTCGACGCCGCCGACTGGCGCCGTCCGGCCTACTTCGTCGACGCGAACTACGAGCAGACGGCTCCCGATGGTCGCGACTACATCGCCTACTTCAGCGCTTACGGCGGCGGCACTTTCTGCGGCTACCCCAGCACGACCGTCTTCAGCAAGTACCTCAACAACCCGAACCTGCAGACCAGCACCTCCTGGAACTACCGCAACGCCTGGAAGCCGTTCCGCCTGGCCGAGATGTATCTGATCGCCGCCGAGGCGGCCGTCCGAAGCGGCGACGACGCCGCCACGCCGCTCAACACGCTGCGCGAGCACCGTGGTCTGCCGGCACTGGCCACGGTGACGCTGGACGACGTCAAGGCCGAGCGCTATCGCGAGCTGATGATGGAGGGCATGCGTCTGACCGACCTCAAGCGTTGGGGCGACGGCATGACCCGCGGCAAGGAGCAGACGGGCTATCTGATCAACGACGACGACGGCAAGATCTACCAGGGCAACAGCTGGATCACGCCGCTGGCCGAGCACATCGAGATCGAGGCGGGCGACTACCGCTTCGTATGGCCGATTCCTTCGACCGAGATCTTCGCCAACCAGAACCTCGCCAACCAGCAGAACCCCGGCTGGGAGCGATAATCCGATCCGCTTACGGATCGTAACCCGAGGGTCGGCATCTACGGATGCCGGCCCTTTTTCGGTTACGGCGGAGTCACTCCCCGCCGCCCGCCGCGCCGCACCAACGGGCCCTGCGCGAGGCCCTTGCCCCCGCCCGGCGGGTTACTTTCTGGAGCCTCTGCGCCCGCCCCTCGATCCCGCCCGCAAGGCGGTATTTTCGTTATTTCTCTGGTTCTTAACATTTTGGTATTTCGCCCGAATCGCCGCCCGAGGCCCGTCGGTTTTTATTTTAAAAAACCAATTAAACTTAACGCTTATGGTAAGAAAGATTGTACTATCGTTCGTTGCCGTTTTGGGCGTCGTGGCCGCGGCCATGTCTCAGAACCGGCAGGTATCGGGTAGTGTTACCGGCGTGGACGGGCAGCCGATCGTCGGCGCGACCGTTCTTGTCGACGGCACGTCGACGGGTATGACCACCTCGGCCGAGGGTACCTTCTCGGTCGCCGCGCCCGCTAACGGTTCGCTCACCGTGTCGTTCGTGGGTTACAAGACCGTGCAGGTGGCCGTCAACGGCCGCACGCGCATCGACGTGGTGCTCGAGGAGGACTCGCAGGCGATCGACAACGTGGTCGTGATCGCCTTCGGTAAGACGACCAAGGAGGCGTTCACCGGCTCGGTAGCCGTGGTGAAGGCCGACGATATCGCCAAGACGCAGACCTCGAACGTGGCTCAGGCTCTGGCAGGTGCCGCTCCGGGCGTGCAGATCGCCAATACGTCGGGCCAGCCCGGCAGCGCGCCGCAGGTGCTCGTGCGCGGTATCGGTTCGATCTCGTCGAGCGTATCGCCCCTCTGGGTGGTCGACGGCATCCCCTACGACGGCGATCTTGCCCTGCTGAACCCCTCGGATATCGAGTCGATGACCGTCCTCAAGGACGCTTCGTCGACCGCTCTCTACGGTTCGCGCGGCGCCAACGGCGTGATCATGGTCACCACGAAGAAGGGCCGCATCGGCAAGGCGATCATCACCGTCGACGCCAAGGTCGGCGTCAACACGCGCGCCATGCAGGACTACGAGTACATCGACGATCCGGCCATGTACTACGAGACGATCTACGGCGCCATCTACAACTACGGCATGGGCACGCTCAACTACGATCCCGCCCGTGCGCACCAGTATGCCAACAATCAGCTTATCAGCGACCTGAAGTACCAGGTCTACAACGTGCCCGACGGCGAGTTCTTCATCGGAACCAACGGTAAGATCAACCCCAACGCCAAGCTGGGCAACATCTACACCGCTCCCGACGGCCAGCAGTACTACCTGACCCCCGACGACTGGAAGGACGCAGCCTACTCGTCGTCCGTGCGCCAGGAGTACAACGTCAACGTGTCGGCAGCCAACGAGCGCACCAACTTCTTCGCTTCGTTCGGCTACCTGAAGGACAACGGTATCATCGACAAGTCGGAGATGCAGCGCTACTCGGCCCGTCTGAAGGCGGACTACCAGGCCAAGAAGTGGCTGAAGGTGGGCGCCAACGCTTCGTTCACCAACTACCAGAACGAGAGCATCTACGAGGAGGCGTCGGGTTCGTCGACCTCCGTGGCCAGCGTTATCGGCGTCGTCACGCAGGTCGCTCCCATCTACCCGCTCTACGTGCGCGACGCACAGGGCAACATCCTCAAGGACCGCTACGGCAACACCCGCTACGACTGGGGTTCGGGCAACGGCGCCGACGGCGGCATCGACGGCCTGACGCGTCCCATCATGACGGGCTCGAACGCCATCGCGCGGAATCAGCTCGACGTGAACCAGTCGGCCGAGGGCAACTCCTTCACCGGCAACGCATTCGCCGAGGTATCGTTCCTCAAGGACTTCACCTTCACCTTCAACGCCGGCGTGACGGTCGACGAGACGCGCTTCACCTCGCTGACCAACCCCTACTATGGCGGCTATGCCGATCAGAACGGTATCATCAACAAGGAGCACGACCGCTTCTTCGCCTTCAACATGCAGCAGATCCTGTCCTACAACAAGCAGGCGGGCCTGCACAGCATCGACGTGATGCTCGGCCACGAGAACTACAAGCGCAACAGCGCCGTGCTCTACGCTTCGCGCAGCAACATGTTCTCGCCCGACCTGCTCGAGCTGGCCGGCGCGATCGTCAACGGCGCCGCCAACTCCTACAAGAACGGTTACAACACCGAGGGCTACTTCGGCCGCGTGCAGTACAACTATGACAACAAGTACTTCGTCAACGGCTCGTACCGTCGCGACGCCTCGTCGCGCTTCCACCCCGACAACCGCTGGGGTAACTTCTGGTCGGTGGGCGCCGCGTGGATGATCAGCCGCGAGGAGTTCATGGCCGGCACGGGCGACTGGCTCGACATGCTGAAGCTGAAGGTCTCCTACGGTTCGCAGGGCAACGACGGCATCGGTAACTTCCGCTACGTCGACACCTACACGCTCAAGAGCGCCGGCGGCGCGCTGGCGACGGTCTTCTCGTCGAAGGGTAACAAGAACATCACCTGGGAGACCAACTCCAACATCAACGTCGGCTTCGACTTCGGTCTGTGGCGCGGCCGTCTGACCGGTAGCGTCGACTACTTCTACCGCAAGACCACCGACATGCTCTTCTCGCGTCCGGTAGCCCCCTCGCTGGGTTACACCTCCTACTACGACAACATCGGCGACATGCACAACTCGGGATTCGAGCTCGACCTGAACGGCCAGCTCATCGCCACGCGCAACGTCAACTGGTCGGTACGCCTCAACATGACCCACTACAAGAACAAGATCGACCGTCTCCCGCCCGAGAAGATGATCGACGGCGGCTACGTGAGCGGCGACTACTGGATGACCGAGGGCAAGTCGCTCTACTCGTGGTATCTGCGTTCGTATGCCGGCACCAACGAGCAGGGTGAGGCCACCTACTGGATGTGGAACGACGACAACGACCACTCGCAGGGTCTGACCACCACGACCGACCTGACGAAGGCCTCGAAGCTCGAGACCGGCAAGTCGTCGATCCCCGATCTGTTCGGCGGCTTCGGCACGACGCTCAACGTGCACGGCTTCGACCTGGCGGTGAACTTCACCTACGGCATCGGCGGCTACGCCTTCGACTACGGCTACTACCGCACCATGTCGTCGCCCTCGACGGGCGGTGGCGGCAACATCCACCGCGACGTGCTGAAGTCGTGGACGCCCGACAACCAGACGCAGGCATATCCCCGCTACTACTACAAGGACCTCTACACGGCCGGTTACTCGGATCGCTTCCTGACCAAGGCTTCGTTCCTCAACCTGCAGAACATCAACCTCGGTTACACCTTCTCGCAGAACTGGGTGAAGAAGCTCTCGCTCGAATCGCTGCGCATCTACGTGTCGTGCGAGAACGTCTACTACTGGTCCAAGCGCAAGGGCTTCGATCCGCGCCAGGCATTCTCCGGCTCGATCAGCGATACGCTCTACTCGCCGCTGCGCGTGATCTCGGGTGGTATTACGCTCCGCTTCTGATGTCGAACGAATAAATAAACGAAACAGATTATGAACAACATACTGAAATATACCATCCTCCTGGGTGCCGCAGCGGGTCTGATGACCTCCTGCATCAAGGAGGAGTTTCCGACCGACGTCGTGACGACCGATCAGATCGGCTCCTCGTCGGCAGGTATGGAGGCTGCGGTGAACTCGACGAACGCCTGGCTCACCCAGTTCAACGGTGCGCTCGAGTCGCACGGCGACTTCGGCTATCCCGGCATCTGCATGGGCCTCGACGCCCTGACGGCCGACGTGGCATGCGGTCCCGACTTCGGCTACGACGCCGAGTTTCTGCGCTGGCGCGCCGTGTCGACGGTGTCGGCCGACGGCAATGCTCCCAACTTCGTGTGGAAGTACTTCTACTCGCTCAACAACCTGGCGAATGCCGTGCTGGCCTCCATCGACCTGGAGAACCCCACCGAGATCCAGAAGACCTACGCCGGTCAGGCGCTGGTATACCGCGCGATGGCCTACCTCTACATGGCGCGCGTGTTCGAGTACAAGGGTACCGAGACGGGTGCTTTCGAGGGGCTGACCGTGCCCATCGTCACCGAGACGACCACCGAGCTCGAGGCGCAGAACAACCCGCGCGTGCCCCACGCCGAGATGTACAAGTTCATCATCGAGGATAACCTGCTCAAGGCCATCGACCTGCTCGACGGCTACCAGCGCGAGGCCAAGAACCTGGTCGACCAGAGCGTGGCATACGGCATGCTGGCCCGCGCCTACCTCTACGACGGCAAGTGGGCCGAGGCCGAGAAGGCCGCCCGCAAGGCCATCGACCTGAGCGGCTGCCGCCCGATGACCGAGGCCGAGTGGATGAATCCCACCACGGGCTTCAACAGCATCGACAACCCGGCCTGGATGTGGGGTATCATCATCACGAGCGACGACCGCGTCGTGACGTTGGGTATCTGCAACTTCATCTCGTTCATGTCGCCCGAGGCCACCTACGGCTACGTATCGGCCGGCGGCTACAAGTCGGTGAAGCAGATCGACGTCAACCTCTTCGCCTCGATTCCCGACACCGACTGGCGCAAGCACTCGTGGCTCGATCCCGACCGCAGCAAGTACAACTACCAGTCGGCCGCGCTGTCGCAGGCCGCTATCAATTCGCTGCCCGACTATGCGCCGCTGAAGTTCCGTCCGGCGGGCGGCGACGGCAAGAATTACAAGGTGGGCTCGGCCGCCGACTTCCCGATCATGCGCGTCGAGGAGATGTACCTGATCGAGGCCGAGGCCGCCGGTATGCAGGACGTGGCGCGCGGCCAGCAGCTGCTCGTCTCGTTCGTCAAGACGCACCGCGACCCCTCCTTCGTGAGCCGCGCCACCACCTCGGCGCAGCTGCAGGACGAGGTCTACCACCAGGCTCAGATCGAGCTCTGGGGCGAGGGCCACATCATGTTCTACAACAAGCGTCTGAACAAGCCCCAGATCCGCGGCTACAAGGGCACGAACCACTTCGACGGTTCGCGCTACAACAGCCCCAACGGCACGGCCTGCTGGACCACGCTGCCCATCCCGACGCTCGAGCTCAACTCGAACTCGGCGCTGGCTGCCGCGCAGAACCCCAACCCGCAGACGCTCCGCGGTACCGAGTGGATCGACGAGTAGTCCGATCGTGAATCAAGAAAACCTTTAGTGTATGAAAACGCGTAAAATTCTCGCATACTTCCTCGGTGCCGCGCTGCTCGTCGGCTCCGCAAGCTGCTCGGACGATCTGGAGTACACGCCCGCCCAGCTACCCGACAACGCGCAGGTCTACTTCCCCAACACCAACCCGACCGAGATCGACCTGGCAGGTGCCGAGTCGTCGTTCGACGTGACCATCACGCGCCGCAAGAGCGACGAGGCGCTGACCGTGGCGCTCGAGCTGCAGGGCGGCGAGGGGAACTATTCGGCTCCCGCCTCCGTGACCTTCGCCGCGGGCGAGGCCACCACGGCGGTGAGCATCTCCTACGACGCTGCGGCCATTGGCCCCGATAACTACCAGTCGATCACGCTGTCGATCGCCGATGAGTCGGTGACCACGCCCTACGGCATGTCGGTCTACACCTTCACCGCCGGCATCCCCGAGACGTGGACCGTTCGCCACACCGGCGACTACGTCTACACGCAGTTCTTCACGGGCGACGATCCGGGCCTCTCGCTGCTTCAGAGCGACATCTATCCCGACCGCTGGAAGATCGAGCATTGGGGCAACGACGTGGACTTCCGTTTCACCTGGAACCAGACGACCAACAAGATCCTGGTCGACAACCAGCCCATCGGCTACACCCACGCCTCCTACGGTCCCGTAGCGGTCGACGATCTGGCCCACTACATCGGCAATGCTTCGATGGGCGAGAGCTACTACGAGGACGGCGTGTTCCACTTCAATGTCGTTTACTACGTGAGCGAGGGCGAGTTCGGCTACGGCTACGAAACGTTCACCGTGAAGCAGTAAATCGTTCCGTTCGGCGGGCGCTGGCCTGAAGCGCGCGCGAACGATCTACGGGGTCGGCACCTGCGGGTGCCGGCCCTTTTTCGTGGTGCGGGGCGGTTTTTTGAAGAAATTTTCGATAAAAACGCGCCCGGCGCTTGCAGATTCGAAAATTATGCTTATCTTTGCACCACGTTAAAACCGAAAGGGATTATCGTTAGGCTGGTGCCATAGCTCAGTTGGTAGAGCAAAGGACTGAAAATCCTTGTGTCCCCGGTTCGATTCCTGGTGGTACCACTTGCAAAGAACGGATCTTATGATCCGTTCTTTTTTTTGTGTCTTTATCTGACGGGGCGCGCGGGCGGCGGTTTCAGGGGGGGGCTGGCTCGTGTGGCCGGGCCTGCTGGGTGCGGCTGCGGGGGTCGGATCGTGCTGTGGCTGGCGTATCGCTCGGCGGACGATGTCTTGAGGCGGAATGCGGCGGGATACCTCGGTCGGCGGATGATCCGGCGGTGGGGGGGGCGGACCGAGGTCGGGCAGCCGGCGCCGGGAGCTGGGGTGGAGCCGAGGTGCCGGCGTCGGATCGTCTGCGCCGTGGCTGGTCCGTGTTTCGGCCGTTGTGTGGCCCTGCAATCGCTTGTGCGGGTCGGGAAGTGGCCGGTGGTCATCGGAATCCTGCCGTGCGGCATTCGGGGCTGAAAAATGGTCTGGAGGCGGCGGGGCGAGGTGAGGCGGGGCGAAGCGGGGGCGCCGGTGTGTCGTCTCGGCGGTTGGAGGCTTTGCGATCGTTCGTGTCGGCCGATCCGGGTTGCGCAGCCGGGTGCAGCCGGAGCTTATGCGGGCTGTCGGCAGGATATGCAGGGGGAGGGGCCGATCGTTATACGCCGGATGCTTTGAATGGAGCGTATCGAAATCCATGTTTCGACACGCTCCCTTCGATATTCGGCGGACTGCCGCGCCTAATGGAAGACGGTGCGCACGATGATGTCGGTCGCGCCCTGGTGGCGCGTGGTGTAGTCTTTGGCGATGCGGCTCGTCTTCTGGAGGAACTCCTCGTTGTCGCGCAGCGGGGCGAACCATCTGCGCAGCTGGTCGTAGTCCTCCACCGGGCGGGCGGCGCCGAGCGTCACCAGGTCGCGCGCCTCCTTGAACTTATGGTAGTTGGGGCCGAAGGCGACGGGCAGGCCGAACGTCGCGGCCTCCAGCGTGTTGTGGATGCCCACGCCGAAACCGCCGCCGATGTAGCTCCACGTGGCATAGCCGTAGACCGACGAGAGGAGCCCCACGGTGTCGAGCACGAGCAACTGCTTCGCGCCGTAGGTCGTACGGGGCGTGCACTCGGTGTAGCGCACCGCGCCGCCGTGCGTGCGCTCGATGAGCCGGGCTATGCGCTCCGGGTTCATCTCGTGGGGCGCCACGACGAACTTCACGTCGGGGTTGTCGTTCATCAGGCGCACGAGCAGCTCTTCGTCGGGCCCCCACGTCGACCCGGCGACGAAGAGGCGCGAGTCGCCGCGGAAGCGCTCCACGACGTCGATCTGCCGGGCCGCGCGCGCGATCTCGGCCACGCGGTCGAAGCGCGTGTCGCCCGCGACGATCGCGTTGTCGAAGCCCAGCTCGGCGAGCAGCCGTTTCGACTCCTCGTTCTGCACGAAGAGGACGTCGAAGGCCTCCAGCGCCTGGCGCCACATGCCGCCGTAGCAGCGGAAGAAGACCGAGTTGCGGCGGAAGATGGCCGAGACGATGTAGGTGCGCACCTTGCGGCGGCGCAACTCGGCGAGCAGGTTGAGCCAGAACTCGTACTTGACAAAGATCGCCACCTCGGGACGTGCGATGTCGAGGAAGCGGCGGGCGTTGCGCGGCGTGTCGAGGGGCAGGTAGAAGATGTAGTCGGCACCCTTGTACTCCTTGCGGATCTTATAGCCCGAGGGTGAGAAGAAGGTGACGAGGATCTTGCGGTCGGGGTACTGCTTGCGGATGCGTTCGATGATGGGGCGCCCCTGCTCGAACTCGCCCAGCGAGGCGACATGCACCCAGACGATGCGCGCCTCGGGGTCGATGCGCTCGGCCATGCGGCGGAAGAGCTCCCTGCGGCCGTCGATCCACTGCCGGGCCTTTGTGTGGCGCGATGCCGCGAGGCGGATGATCCAGCCGTAGAGGTCCATGCCGATATTGTAGAGCCACATGATGATGCGGGTTGGTGCGATTAACGTTTGGGGCCTCCGGCGTCCGTTGCGCGGTCGGAAAACCCCGGCTCGCGTTCAGCCCGTTCATTTTCAGGCCACAAAGATAGCATAATTCGGCGAAAATCCAAAAAAGTAGGAATATCGGGGGAGCTTCCGACGCCCTTTCGCCCAATCGGGGACGGGGTAGGCGGGGCGGCGGCAGGGCAGCTGCGGAGCGCGGAGCGGATGGGCCGATGACGAGACCGACGAGCGGAGTGTCTGCCGGGTGGCGCGGGCGGCGGCTGTGTCGGCGGGATCGGACGGGGCACGGGCTGGCAGGCGGACGGCGAGTGGGGAGCAGGCGCGGCTGCCGGGTGGCGCGGGCGACCGGCGGGCGAGAGAGGCGGGAGGATGGCTGTTTGCCGCGTTGACGAGCGGACGGGCGAGCGGTGGAGCGGCATCGGCGTCGGCGTCGGGCGGGCGTTGGGCGGGCGTCGGGTGATCGGCCGAGGGGCGGGAAGGTGCGGCGGGGTGTCGGAGGTTTCGGGGCGGTGCGTCGGCAAAAACAAAGGGCCGGCGAGGCTGCCGACCCTTGCTTTCGGGGAATATGTTTCGGTCGGGAGCGCCCGCCGGCAGCCCTCCGTGCTCGTTTGCCGGAGGCCCGTTGCGAGAGCCCGACTGCCGCCCGTTTGCCGGAGTCCCGGTGCGTCCGCCGCCGGCTCCGCGCCGCTTGCCGGCCGCCTACCAGTGGCACTCCATGGCCCGCTCGATGAAGCGCACCTCCATCCGCCCGTCGGGGTGCAGCTCCACGGCCGCCAGGTCGAACTGCACCTCGCCCTGCCACCCCTCCCGCGCGAGGTAGCGCTGCGCGGCCCGCAGGAGGGCGCGGAACTTGGCCGGCGTGGCGGCCGCCTCGGGCGGAGCGAGGCTCCCGGCGCGGCGCGTCTTCACCTCCACGAAGTGGAGCACCTCCCCGCGGCGCGCCACGATGTCGAGCTCGTAGCGGCCCGAGCGCCAGTTGAGCGCGCAGAGCTCGTAGCCCCGCTCGCGGAGCCACGAGGCGGCGGCGCGTTCGCCCGCCTGTCCCGTCAGGGCCGTCGTCATGACATGGGCGAGGGTGTCGGCCCGCACCTATTTATATTGCATGAGGAACTGCATGTCGCCGCCCGGCTCCACCTCGCGCACGGGTTCGCCCTTGCGGAAGATGCGCGCCGGACGCTTGCCCGCGAGCTCGAGGCGCCCCTCTTCGTAGCGGAGCATGCACCCCTCGCGCAGGCCGACCACCCAGCGGTCGGGGTTGGCCTCGATATATTCGAGGATGCGCTGCTCGCGCGTCTCGCCCGCGTGGCCCTCGGGGTTGGCGTCGAGGTAGTGGGGGTTGATCTGGAAGGGCACGGCGCCGATGGCCCCGAACGAGCGGGGCTCGAGGATGGGCATGTCGTTGGTGGTGCAGATGGTGGGGCAGGCCACGTTGCTGCCGGCCGACCAGCCCAGGTAGGGGGTGCCCGCCTCGATCTTCTCGCGGATGGCCTCCACGAGCCCCTGCTCCTGCATCTTACGCACCAGGGCGAAGGTGTTGCCGCCGCCCACGCACACGGCGTCGGCGCGGCGGATCGCCTCGGCCGGATCGGCCTCGCGGTGCACCGAGCGGACGCGGATGCCGCGCTCGCCCAGGCGCTGCTGCACCTTGCTTTCGTAGGCGTCGTAGGAGAAGGTGACGGCGGCGTAGGGCACGAACGCCACGTCGCGCACGGCCCCCAGGAAGCGGTCGATGGCGTCGAGCGGGTAGGCCAGGTATTGTTCGCCGGCGTTGGTCGAATTAGAGATCAGCAGCAGTTTCATAAAGCGGTGATTTATAGGTTGTTGTTTTGCAAAATGTGCTAAATGGCGAAAAAATTGTGAGTAAAAAATCGGTTTCTTATGCCAAAAGTAATAAAAAAAGTGTTACTTTTGTGGCGATTTGTTCCGAAAATAGATCTTGAACACATTCAAATAATTGTTTAACTAAAACTTTAAGATTATGGCAGATGTTCAATCCAAGGTCGTCGAGATCATCGTCGACAAGCTGGGTGTTAAGGAGTCGGAGGTCGTAGCCGAGGCCAGCTTCACCAACCACCTGGGCGCAGACTCGCTCGACACCGTTGAGCTCATCATGGAGTTCGAGAAGGCTTTCGACATCACGATCCCCGACGAGGACGCCGAGAAGATCGCTACCGTAGGCGACGCTATCAGCTACATCGAGGAGCACAAGAAATAATTTTATCCACAGGCAATAAGCACGGCTTCAAAGTCTCGAATTTATGACAGAAAGAAGAGTAGTAGTGACGGGCATCGGTACGATCAACCCGCTCGGCAATAATATCGAGGAGTATTTTTCGAATTTGGAGAAGGGAGTCAGCGGTGCCGCCCCCATTACTCGTTTCGATGCCGAAAAATTTAAGACGAAGTTCGCTTGTGAGATAAAAAATTACGACCCGAGCCAGTATTTCGATCGCAAGGAGATCCGCAAATACGACCCGTTCACGCAGTATGCCCTCATCGCGGCCTCGCAGGCCGTCGAAGATGCCGCCTTCGACATGGAGGCGCTCGACAAGGAGCAGGTCGGCGTGA